>Ga0208019_1000099_pt1 | contig 42977 bp, 49 predicted proteins | sample CB_VirMetaG_5_FD_184540 | JGI IMG/M metagenome (GOLD analysis project Ga0208019, IMG submission 184540) | Freshwater to marine saline gradient viral communities from Chesapeake Bay - CB_1508_1D Viral MetaG (SPAdes) (version 4) | ecosystem: Environmental > Aquatic > Marine > Coastal | place: USA... | reverse complement strand
GCTAAGAGCCTTCTTCAGGTGGTCGAGGAGCTCTTCGGGGATTCGGGCCCCGGCTGGCCGGGGCAGAAGGAGGACGACAATGGTTAACCTGAAACCGTGCCCCTTCTGTGGGGCAAAGGAGAACCTTTTGGACCTAGACCACAGTAGGTTTAACCGCTTTTTTGTGTGCACCACATGTGGCGCTCGTGGCCCTCTTTCGGCTTGGCATGATCCAGATCATGCCGCCAAGCTTTGGAACCGGCGGGCCGTAGATGACCGCATCGAAAAGCTTGAGGCTGAGGTTACCCGCTGGCGTGACCGATACGCCGATGTGATGGCAAAGCTGGCGCAGGCTGATGAACTGTTGGAGAGGGCCATGAACTTTCCGCCAAGCCGCAGAAGCCAGACGATGTGTAACTTCTACCCGCAGATGAAGGCCATCCTCTCCGACAAAGGCCCTGTCACCGTCATTGTCATGACGAAGGAGGCGGAGTGATGCTTGAACGTGGGCCACAATATCCACCCGAATATGACGAACCTGAAGCCACCTGCTCTGCGTGTGAGTGCGACTTGGAAACGCATGAGGTCTGGGTCGAGGTCTATCGCAAGGAGCTGAAGACATACAAGAACATCCGTGGAGAGACCTATACGTACACCCATGATGTAGCGCGTGCGATGTGCGCTGAGTGTGCCATGAAGAACCTCAAGGCCTTGCCGAAGGAGGTGGAGTGATGTTGTGTGACGTTTGCGCAAAGCATTCGGCCAGCACCTACCCAAGGTCGATGTCGGTGTGCGACAAGTGCATGCACGAGCTCAGTGAGGAGCGCAGGACGATCATCCTCTACAAAATGAGGCTGTCACGCCTGCTGGCCATGCACGACGAGCTCATTGGTGAGGTTGCCAACGGCAACGTGACCTCTGAGAACGTGGGTGAGGTCGTCGACAACTTCAAGTCGTTCAAGGAGATGATCGCCAACACCGACACGGTGTGGGAGGCGACCAGGGCGACGAAAAAGGAATAGACAAGAGCGAAATAAAGTGAGAAGGGGGGCCCTCTGGGCCCCCCTTTTTTTTTAGCTATTCAGGCGCCACCGGAGGCTTGGCGTTCTCGATAGCCTCACGCCGCATCCGCTCCTGGTGGTGGTACCGCCGGGCGGCGATCCACATGGCGGCCTTGGCGCACTGGTCGGCGATCTTGCCAGCCGACTCCTGGTTCTCAGCGAGACCGTTGATGATAGCCTCGATACTGCCATCTTCGAGGACCTCGTTGGGTAGGGTCAGGGCCATATCCTGCTTGGACACAACCTTCCCGTCCTGCGTGACGGTAGCGACGAAGTCAAATTTCAGTTCCATGGTTGCTCCTAGAAAAGGGTTGGTTGTTCGGGCGGAAGCATACGGTACTCCGCAATGCGAACTTTGTCAAAGTCTCTGTTCTGGACGGTTATCATCTTGGTTTGGATCTCGTGGCCCTCCTTTCGCAGGTCGTTGATGCGGGCGGCGAGACGGGTAATCCCGTAGCTGTTCATCGCCGCCAGTGGCGTGAGCGGCCCTTTATTCCGCAAGTGGTTGAGAACCTTGAGGTTCTGGGACTCGACACTCACGACTTACCTCCTTCTTCGTGCCACGGAAAGACGCACGTAGGCCGACTCCAGATGACGGTGTGGCCATTGGCCCTCTTAAGCTCAAGCTTGAGCTTGTCGATGGCGCGGTTGAGCTGACCGATGGCGACCTTCCTGCGATGGGAGCGCAGAGCACAGGCTTCCAGCCTGCGCTTGAGCTCGACCTCTCGCTTGCTGGACTCCTCGATGATGTCGGCCATGTTGAGGGTCATGCTCTTGAGGAACTTACTGGTCTCTTCGAGGCGCCGCTCGCCAATGGGATTGCCAGCCCCGCAATTACAGCATTCCAGCATGTCGATCTCGACAGCACCATCGTCACCCGTGGCGACGATGAACCGCCTGCACCCGCAATGGCTACACTTCATTATGATTCCTCCTCTTCAAGATAGTAGTGCACTGAATCCTCTTCCTCCTCAGCTCCTCCCGTAGGCGTCTGATCTCCTTCTCCTGTGAGATCACGGTCGCTTCCAGCTCCGTGATCTTCACAAACGCCGACCTCAGGACGACTCCGTCCATCCTCCAGGCTATTTCGTTGAGATTCAATCAACTCCTCCAATCTTTGCTCCCTGATGGCGCTCTCAACCTCGTGTTCGAGGCCAGCCTGCTTGGCGAAGTAGCGCATCTGCATGACCCATTCAGACAGCGGCCTGCGGCCCATGAGGTACTCTCCGAAAAGCGGGGCTAGTTTACGGCCGAGTTCAACGTGGCTCTCCGGGATTGGGGGCTCGCTGTTTTGCCCCATCCGCTCTTCGTGTGTCAGGTTTGCGTAAACACGGGCCTTTATCTGCGTGATGGTGGGAAACCTGAGCTCTCCGTCGATCCACTGATCGACTGCCGCCTTCCATGCGTGCTCCGGGAGGGTCTTAACTCGCTCCCAAAACACCTCGTAGCGGGTCAGATTCTCCTTTGAACCGAAGAATGTCTCAAGCCTCGTGTACCCAATATCAAATGTTCTTTTGTCCACTAAATTGCTCCTAATCTCTCAGGCGCTTCATGCGCTCTTCTGCGGCGTTTTCTTTTCCACCCATAGGTGACCCTGCCTGAGCATGGTCGAGGTACACAGCGAAGTGCTCAGGGCGCCACAGCGTCACGTTATCGACACGCCCAGCCATGTCGCCGCCTCCCCACTCCCTCCACTTGTAGTCAATGACTGCCTTGCAGTCCTCGATGGATGCCTTCTCTCGACGAATGCACTTCTCGATATTCGAGGCATTCTTGAAGTTCCTTCCGACCGTCTTGTTCAGGTATTCAAGGACGAGCAATGACTCCTCGCGCGCGCGCGCACTCTTTCTCTGTCTCTGTCTCTTCTCTGTCTCTGTCTCTGTCTCTGACTCTGGTCTAAACTCCGCTTGCATCGTGCTATCATCTGCTAGATAGGCGCTATCACGAATCAGGAAACCGCTGTCAATCAACGGCTTAAGTTTTGGCAGTGAGGACAGGTATGCGACACGCTTGATATACTCAGGATCGTTGGGGACCTTACCGTCATTCCTGCTTGCGATAAGCATGCACGCAATCGCTAGCACCCTGCTGGCGTCGCTCATCATGACCCAGTCACGTGAAGTGAGAAGCGAGAAGTGCAGTTTGATCCAAGGCGGGTTGCGGTCTTTGTAATGCTGGTACTTTTCCCAGTTCGCCACCGCAAGCATCTCACTCATGGGGATCACCCCAACCGAGCGCCTTGGCCGTGGAGTTTCGCTCAGCACGGTCAGCACGCTGGGCGTAGGTGCCACGTGGGTAGACGGCCCCAGCCAGTAGCATCCAATACTCCTTGCGCATGATGCCAGCCCTGGATATCTGGTGGAGATTCATGCGCCCATTGTCGATCAGGTCCAGGGCCTCTCTCGCTTCCTTAACTTTCGATTCGATGTACGACATTGTTTCCTCCCGGGTTAGGTTTGCCGGTAGGATATAAGCGTAACGGTGTGTGGTCAAGGCATTTTTTGCGATTCGACAAAATTAATCAATCCACGAGCCTTGCCGTACTCGATCTCAACTATCTCCTCGAACTCTTCCATCTCACCTACGGTGAGGCTCTTCTTTCCGAGCTCCTTGAACTCAAGCAAAAGCCTTCCCGGTATGCCGAAGATGCGGTCGTCGTCGGCATTATTCTTACGCATGCGTACGATCACACCGCATATAGAGCCGTCGTCGGCCAAGTCCCTAAGTCGGTCCCACTGATGATCTTTGATCATCACGAAGTAGAATCGCTCCCGCTTCGTGTCCTTTGCGTCGAACTCAACATGCATCCCACGGTACGGTCCAGCGAAATCCAGAACCCCACTACTGACGAAGTATCCGGTGAAGTGGCCCTTGCTCTTGTCGAACCGCAGGATTTTCACCGGAGGGTCAGTCTTTCTGATGAGGCTAAGCGACGATCTTGCAATCATATAAGCCAGAATGGATTCAAATCCTGCACCTTTTACCATTTTAACCCCTTGACAGTGTTATCTAATTGGCTATAATTGCGGCAACGAAAGGAGTGGCCGTGAAGAAAAAAGAACCTCAAGTTGATGAAGCCGCCCGGGCAATTCTCTACCGCAAAATCGAAGAGCGATTTATCTCGCCCGACGAGAGATTAGCACGGGTGGAGGCGGCGTTCAAGGTGCAGGGATACCGCACCATGAGCCGCTTCGCCGCCGAGAATGGGATTTATCCCGCAAGTATGCAAAAGGCCCTTCAATCGCCCCGACCGTCGATCATTTCACTTTATAAGATTGCGGCCGCGTTGGGCGTGAGTATGGCTTACCTGACGGAACGGAACTATTTCAGAGAGGACAAACGTGCATGACGTATTGGTATTTGTATCTGGCTTCATCTTTGGCGTGGTTACTGTCATTGCTGTATCTGCTGTCATTGTCGGTGAAGCCTCTGAGCGGCGCACAGAGCGTCCGAACAAGAGGAAAGGTGGACAGGAATGAAGGTTGACTTTAAGGACCGTCACGAGTACCTGGGGGCCTCTGAGACGGCGGCGGCGATCGGGTTGGGCACGTATGAAACCGTGACCGATGTCTGGCAGGAGAAAACCCTGCGGCGGGGGCGCAAGGAGCACCTGCCCATCTTCGACCGTGGCCACGATATCGAGGATATCCTGGAGCGGTTGCTCAAGGAGCGCCACGGTATCGAGGTGAGGATGCGTGAGAAGGAGTTCGCCAAGGAGGAGTGGCTGAGGTCTCACGTGGACGGGATGGTGGACCCCCATGATCCTATTTGTGACACGGATGTCGAGATGGACGGGCCCGGCGTGGTCGAGTTCAAGGCGCCCGGCTCAACCATGCTACGGCGACTGCTTGAGGGCGGGATGTCCAACGAGTACGTGGTCCAGATGCAGGTGAACCTCTACAACTCCGACCTGAGCTGGGGCGTGTTCTTCATGCTCGATTACGACAGGTACGAGGTCACGGCCGTCTATGTCAGGCGAGACGATGCCCTGATCGAGGGGATTCTCAAGCGTGCGAGGCTTTTCTGGGAGTTCGTCAAACAGGACGTTCACCCCCCAGAGGCCACGCCCGAAGAGCTGTCCACCTTCGTTCTCAGCGATCGTGAGGTCGACATAGAAGGCTACGAGGGTGTTGTCTCTTCGTACGCTGATGCCATCAGCGAGGCTGAGGGCCTCAAAGTTCGCATTGAGGGCCTCAAGGATCAGTTCCGGGGGGCACTCACTAAAGCCGACGCCTCGTCTGCTGTTGTGGCTGGACACGACGGAATGAGGGCGAAGGTCTCCTGGAAGGAGACGAAGCCCCGTGAGACGTTCGATGGCAAGGCTCTGTGGCGCTGGGCAGTCGACCTCGCAGAGGCTGTCGACGCCGACGATCTCGGTAAGGCCAAGAAGATGGCGCAACGCATACTCACCGAAGAGGGGCTGTTTGTCAAAACCGGGGCAAGCTCCCGCCCGCTCCGCATCACCATAAAGGATGGAGAATCATGAAAATCTCAAAGCAGGAGTTCAGCGTCCTTAGCGCATACCACGACGATTACCTGTCGGAGGAATACCGCAGGATTCCGTCCATGGCATCGGACATCTCCATGCCAGCGGTCAAGTTCCGGGAGGCGGTCGCATCGCTTCGTGACAAGGGCTTGCTGGCTGGCACCCGCAAGGTATACATCACGAAGCAGGGTGTGGATGCCTATGGCGCAATCAGGTCCACGGTGGAGGGGGTGGCCCGTGACGAGGCGCCCGAGGATGAATCCTCAGCACCGGCCGAAACCCCCAGCGAAGCCTCTGGCAATGCGATCGCCAAGCGGGCCCCGACCGAACCTGTTGCGGTCACCAGCTACCAGCGAAAGACGTTGACCACCGTCCTGGCTGACAGGCTGAGGGTGAGCCCCGACCAGCTCTGGCAGGTCGTCTCCAAGCACGTGATCTCAGTAGGCTACCAGCAACCGGCGCCCTCGAACGAGGAAGTCCTGCATGTCATGAGCGTCATGGACAAGTACGACCTCGACCCATTCATGAAGCAAGTGCATGCGTTCCGTCACAAGGGCAAACTGCACGTTCAGGTGGGGTACGATGGGTGGGTGGCCATCTCACGAAGGTCGCCGCTGTTCCGTGGAGTCGAGTACGAGTTCCCGAACGAAGCGGAAATGATCGACGTTCCCGGCACCACCAAGAAGTGCTGGCCGTGGGTCAAGGCCGTGTGCCATGTTGAGGGCAGTGTGCCCACCGTGGTGTACGCATTCTTTGACGAGTGGTTCGTGCCAGGGTCGACCAACCACAAGGGCACCTACATCGCCAGTAACTGGGAGATGTTCCCCACTCACAGGCTCCGCACTAAGGCGTATTGCCTTGCGGTGCGAGAGGGCCTTGGCATCGCCCTGTACGACGAGGCTGACGGGGAGCAGTTCCACCGTGCCGAGTTCACTGATGTCACCGAACCCCAGAGAGCGGTAGAGAACAGGTCCAGCGAACTGCTGGCGCAACTGGAAAGTGGAGAAGAGGATGAACTCAGTGTGTCTGATGGGTAGGCTCTACGGTGAGCCGAGGACGAATGTTGGTTCCGGCGACGGCAAAGCGTCCTATATCAAGTTCACTGTCGGGGTATACAACTTCTACAAGAAGGAGGTCGAGTTCTTCAACTGCGTTTCGTTCGGCAAGACCGCCGAGATCGTTGCGAGGTTCTTCGAGCCGAAGCGTGCGGTGGCCGTCATGGGCCACCTGAACAACTCGAAGTATGTCGGCAAGTCCGGCAAGGAGGTCACGACCACGGGCGTGACGGTCACCAACTTCACCTTGCCCTTGGACGGGAGTAAGGACGGGGCGAGCCAGAGCGATGAAAGAAGGAGCGACGATCATCGCCCTGAGGACGCCCCGTCCGGACTGCCTCAGCCCGACAGCGGTGGTGACCTTCCGTTCTAGTTGCCATCGGCAAGAAGGCCAACGGTGGCTCCAAATATAAACCACAAGCGGGGGTCAGACAAAAGGCCCCCGCGTTCTTTCATCAACCTCTCCACCTTCCACTCATTGAGAGCGTTCAACGACGACAGCGAGTCTATCGAGTAGGACGCATTGAGGCGGTAGATGGCGAAGTCAGCCTTGAGGTCGATGGCACGATTAAGGAGTGAGTCCAGCTCAGTCGTCCTTATGGTTATCACTGAGGACGAGTCTGAGTTTGTCCCTGAGGTTCCTTCGCTTGTCGATTGCCCGATCGACCTCGATGTGAGTAACAGCAGAATCACGCTCACGATCAGCGTCACGCATCTCAGCGTTACGCATCTCTTCCCGCCCTCGACTTCCAGAAACATGGTCGCCCTTCCTGCTGGACTTCACTAGCCACGCGAACACGCTAAACAGGCCGACGATAGCGAACGGCCAGACGATCTCACTCACTTCGCACCACCATCTTTCCGATACTTCTCGAAGACTCCGTTGGCCGCAGGTTTTGCGGCGTTGGTAACGAAGAACGCACTCGACACCCAGATCAGCAAATCCTTTGCGTTGGGCTGTACGTCGAACTGCTTCCAGGTTGAGAGGACCACGAGCCCGTAGACCAGCGCCCATGCCGCAAGTTTTCTCCAGCCAGCAAACATTACAGAACCTCCTTGAAGATATCATACTCAACGTGGATGTGAGAGGCGTGGTAAACGACATCGAACCTTTGGTCGATCTCATTTAGCTCCTCTTTCAGCTCCTTGTAAACTACGAGCTGTTGGTCTTGGCCGAAGTACCTTGTTCTCAGGTCGACGGCGTACCCGTAGTAATGCAGGCTTCCTGCGGAGTGCTCTCCGTCCAGCCCGCCGGTAATAACCAGCTCCTGGCCGTGGCGCTTCCACACCCTGTCGGCCGCAACGAGAGCTGGTCTCATCTTCAGGTTGATACCTGAGATCGTGGCGCCTTCCTTTATCTTCATTGCTCTTCCATGCGCAGAAACAGGAATGGATTTGTCGGCTCTCCGGGAGGCCCGTTGTCTGTCCACGTATTAGACCACAGTGAGAACGGCCCCTGTCGCCCCTGAGCGTCGACCCCGGCCACCCGACAGCGCATTGAGTAGCCGTAGCCGTACTCAAACGCCATTGCCGTGTCCGGACCAGCGGTAGCGTGGTTGGTTATGAGGGTGTCCCCTCCTGAGGACGCCCATGTCTCAAGTTCGAGAACGTAGTGCTCGACCGGGGTCCCATAGGTGGGCGGCGACCACCTCGCAGTGACCGTGGGCTCGGCCAATCCCCAGCTCGTGATACCTGCCGCCGCAAGAACGGCGACAGCCGCAAGGACGCCAGTAGGTGTCTGCTTCATTACCCAATCCTCCTTACAATAAACTCGCACTCATCCCACTCGACATTCACTGCACTGCTCTGGTCGGTCTTGTCTATCCGTGTCTGAACTCTCAAGATCGTGTTGGCAGTGGTGACGTCTATCTCGGTCACCGTGTGCAGTGAGACCTCGTCACCGTAGGACACACCTCTGGAGTAATAGCGGGCGGTGGTGCGAGGGACCTCAGTCCCGTTAGATGTGATATAGATCGCCCCAACCCAGCGGTTACTGCCCGAGTTGCGTGCGCCAACCCTGGCGATCACTTGGTATCGCCCGACCTGCTTGCAGAGAACACGGTCGGTTGCCGACACCGTTGAGTGTGTGAAGTACGTCGAGTTGTAATAAATCTGACTGTCCCATGTAATAGTCGTGGTGGTGCCCGTGGAGCCGCCGATGTTCTGAACAACGGCGCCGCTGGTCTTTGCCACGTGGATGTAGGCCGTTGTGGCGCAGAAGTCGGCGCTGAGCTGTCCGGTCACGTTGAGGTCGTTGCTGAGAACGAACTCATCGGCGGAGTAATCGAACATCAGCGAGTCAGCATCGTGGGCCCCGCTGTGACCGAACTGAATGAATGAGTCCACGTTCGAGGCAGAAGCGTTGACGGCGATCTCGGGACCGTCAACGGCAATATAGTCGCCGCCAATCTGAAGGGCGTCGGTAAAGACGAACTGGGCATTCGCCTGATCGAGATAGATCCTCGAACCAGCGGGGCCCTTTCCGTCATGGAACCAGATATTCGAGTCGGTCGAGCCATTGTCGTAGTTGATGTAGATGTCGTCGTTGAACCTGACATCATCCGGGAACGTGTATGTCCCGGTGCCGAACGTGCCGCCTGAGAACCCGCTTACGTCGACTGCCGACCAAGACAGGGTTGACCCGTTCGTGGTGAGGAACTCACCGGCGTGAGTGGACTGGCTTGGTATCGTGCCGTGAGGGTCACTGGTGTCGTCGATGTGAGAGTCGATACTGGGGTGCGTGTATGTGCCGATGCCACTGAGGTCGCCGTGAGCTATCTGGCCAGCGTCCCAATACTGGTTGGCGTTGTCCCAGATGAGGTGTTTGTTGGTTGCGTCGGGCGTCGTCCCGTTCACATCACTGAGGCGAGAAAGAGTTGAGGACGCCTGCGGATTGAACAGAATCTCGCCATCAACTGCGTGTGAGTTTATGACACGGCCGATCACCACGATCGCATCAGGGGCCGAGGGCGGGGTGCTGGTGAAGCCCCCGGTCCCGTCATCGGCCAGATAAAGGACGGTGCCCTCGGGGTACGCCGACGTATTGAGATCGTGAACGATCCCGTACGTGGTGGCGTATCCGTTGCCGTTGTTTGCAATATCTTCCGTCAGTATGGCGCACGCACACCGCTGTTCAAAGGTACCACTGGCGTCTGAGATGGCGCAGGTGGGCCGATTGCCGGATGATCCATTGATGTAGACGATCGTGCCGTTATAAATCGTGGCCCCGGTCGTGTTGCGAACCCGGATCAACTGCTCCTGGCCGACCTGCAAGTTCACATTGCCCCCGGGCATTCCGATCTGCAGCGTGCCCTCATCGCTATCCCAGGCCAAGACGCCCTCAGCCATGGTCACCGTAGGAGACAGTGAGAACTGGATGTGGTCAATGGTCCCGAGCGAGCCGATCTCAGACCAGGAAGGAGTCGTTCCGTTGGTCGTCAGGAACTCGCCGGAATGCCCCGTCTGGTCCGGTAGCGTAAGGCCGGTTCCAGCCACGAGGTCCTCTGCGGTTGCGAATCTCATCGCACCGGAGCCAAAAATCTGCAACAGGACCATGTCGTCGCCGGTTGGCGTGAGAGCCTGAGTGAAGTCACCAGTGAACGAGTTGACCTGTATCTTGACCTGCTCGACGTTGGCGACGTTGCCGAGGCCGACCTGAGCCTTAGTCACCGCATGGGGGTTGGTCGTGAGGTTGATGTGGCTGTACGCGGCAGACACGTTGGCGTTGGCCTCGACCCGTGCGTCAGTGAAGTAGAGGTTCGTGCCCTCGGTCACCAGTGTGGTCGTGTAGTCGCCAGCCTGTGCCGTGACGGCCCCGGTGCGGCCAAACACGGAGTCGACCGCATTGATATCGCCAGTGGCCAGAACGCCTCCAGCCGTAACGCCGTCGCCAATCCAGAGCTTGCTGGTGTCAGTTATCCAGAGCGGTTCGCCCTGTGCGGGGTCACCGGCTGACATGGCGGCACGCTCAGCCTCGGTTCCTCTTCTGATCTTAAACGACATTATACAATACTCCCGCAGTCAATGTTTGCCGTCGGGGCTGTGATCGTACCGCAGTCGATCTCAACCGTCTTGACGCCGATCCCGCCGATGGCGCTTATCGAGCCGGTGACCACCAAGTCACCGTCAATCGTCGTATCTTTGTCTACTGTAACGACTTGCGTTGCCGTGTCGTACTCGATCTTGCCGTCGGTCTCAGAGAGGAACAAGCTACTTACGGCATTGCCGTCCTTGTTCAGCGTGAGGTTGCCGCCGTCAAGACCGACGGAGTTCATCACCAGATCGCCAGTGTACGAGTTGATCGCGTCAACGTAAAGGGGGCGGTTGAGAATGAAGGCGCCGCCGGACGCACCCTCGCTGTCCGAGTCGAACTTCAACGAGGGGATGCTCCAGGTGAGGTGCTGGGCCCCGAAGTACAGCTCGACCTCAGACGCAGTCGTCTCTTCGCTCAGTGCCCCGAGCGTCAACCCCTTGTCCATCTCAAGTGAACCAGCCGCACCGTCGATGTAGATTCCACGAGAGAAGTGGAACTTGTTGTCGGACAGGTTGAGACCGATGGTGCCGTTGCTGGAGTCGGTTGCGAACCTGATCTCAGAGTCATCGCCGGTGCTGGCCACGCCGTTAATGAACGGACTGTTGGTTGTGGCTACGACGATGTGCGTGCCAGACGAGACCATAGGGCCGGTGTTGACGTACGACGACGGAATGTAGAGAGCGTGCCCGTCATCAATGATGTCGCCCGGAGACACGGCACCGGCACTGAACGTCTGCCATGAGGCTGTGCCGTCCCCGTCGTTGGTGAGAATCTGGCCCAGAGAACCGGAGCTGGGGGGCTCCATCCCCCCTATCTCGCTGAGAGCGTCAATGGCTGATGAGAGCGTGGCCTCCGACGCCTCATCGTTGGAGTCGCCTATGACGATATACCCCTCCGCGAGGTGCTCCTGCTCTTGCACCCACCCACACCTGACATACACCTTGCCGGGGTTGGTTCGGTTTATGGTCGTGCACACCTCTTGGACGTACCCGGTCGGGCGCGAGTCGGTGAGACCGGCAACGTCGCTCATGTATAACTTGGTGCCGATGGCGTAAGGGGTGGTGTTTAACGTGTCCATGATGCCCTCGACGACCATTACGCCAGAGTTGCCAGTGAGGGTGGGCTCCTTCATCAGGCCGTGACACGGGTATCCAGCCCCAGCGTTGATGGCTTCAACCACAGGCACGCCGCCAGACGACGTACCGGTGAGCCTGATGGGGTCTCCGTACGAGATCGTGGCCCCGCTGTCATTATAGACCTCGAACTCAATGGACTCACTAGAGCCGCCACCAGAGGCCGCCACAACCTCCCACGTGGCAGTGCTCCCGTCAGTCTTGAGGTAGCGCCCCCCGTACCCTGTTTGATCAGGGAGCGTCTCGGTCTGCGGCAGGGCCGGTGAGAACGAGAACCCATCGACGGAGTTGTAGGACAGCGTCCCGTCCCCTCCGAGATTCAAAAACGAAATCCGCTGGCTGGTCCCGGCGACATGGTCACTGCGGCCGACGATGAACTTGCCCTCGGTCTGCACATCGCCGGAGAAGCCAAGACCGGCGCCCGCCTCACCCACCCCGATGGTGGTGTTGAGGATGCTGTCCGAGATGTCAGGTATCGAGATCGTTGAGCCGTAGTCCTCAAGACAGATAACGGACGGACCGTTGCCGCTAGGCAGGCTGGTGGCGCCGATGCCGATGCCGCCGTTAGACGGGAACCTTATCTGATCTTGCGTCGTGTCGGTGAGGGTCAAGAATGGGAACACACCGGTGTTGCTGGGCAAAAGACCAACGTCAGCCCTCATCGTACTGCCGCCGTGCTCAACCAATATCTGGTCGTAGAGCGAGATCGGTAGCGTCAGCTCCGGGGCTGAGGTTATGTCAATGCCAGACGCAGAGAGCCCGCCATCCCTTATCAGGACGCCCTCGATGGTGACGCCAGCGCCAGAGGTTCTCTCGTCGATCGTGTCGACATAAAGCGACCCGTCGACATACAGGTCCGTTCCGATCTCACTGGTGGCCGTCGAGAAGATGGTGGTCGACCCAACCTGGACTGAGGTCACGGCAGAGAACGTGCCACCGGAAGACAGGGAGCCCCCAAAGGAGCCAGATCCAGTGAAGTTGGCGTTGCCTGTGGCGTCCAGGGAGTAGGCCGGTGACGAGTTGTTGATGCCAACGCGCCCATCGCCCCTGATAGTGAGGACCTCGATCCCGTTGACAGTGAACCTGTGCCCGTGAAGCCCTGTCAGCGCCGTGCCTGAGCGATATTCAATGAACCCCTCGGAGCTGGTGGGCCCAGCGCCTATCGAGTAGGCTGGCATGCCGTTCAGGTCGGTGAGGGTGTCCATCATCAGGACGATGCTGGTCGACTGAGACGACAGCGAGCTGTTCTCTACCGAGAGTAGGCCGCCCACGTTGACGCCACCATCAACAGTGAGGTTGTCTGAGAACGTGAACATGTTCGTGGTGTCATCGTATTCGAGATACTCTTCGAACCCGCTGAGATCGTAGAAGTAGACCCTGCGTGCAGTGCCGGACGGCAACATTGACCCGACGCTAATGTCGCCCTGCGCCCTCAGGCCGTGACTCAGAAAGAAAGAGCCTGCCGGTTGCCCTGACGCGCTGTCCGGTATGCCAGTGGTCGTGTCCAACTGCACCCTCAGGTACGCCTGATCCGTGCCCACAACGTCATTGGGGTCGTTGAAGTAGACGGTCCCGTCGCCGTACCCGGAGTGCCCGGTCTGGTCGTTGAGGACGATGTAGCTACCCCACTGGCGGATGTTGCCGTCGACCTGGAGGTCACCGACCACCTCTTGGCCGCCGAAAACGTACATCGCACCGTCCACCGTGAAATCTCCGGAGACGGCGAGGTTCTGCTGTACGATAACGGCAGGGCCAGACGGGTGGGTCACTTCTGGGTCAGTTATGACGAAGTCGAGCATGGCGTGCCAGCTTGAGTCCGTCCTGTCCTTGATTGAGAACCGGTGCAGGTCCTGGTCGTAGTAGGACTGGAGGGCCATGACGCTGACGCCGTCTATCTGTGTGTTGAGTCTGGCGTTGGCCATGGTCAGTGAGGAGCCGTTTATGAACAAGCGTGACGTTTCCACCGTGCCGGTGGTCTCCAGGTCCTCAGTGGTTGCCGTCCAGTCGATGTGCTCGTTGGGGTCTATGCTTGCAAGGTCGTCGTGGTTGTGGGTGTGCAGTGTCGTGACGCTACCGTCTGTAAGCTCGTCGGCCTCCAAGTCAGACAGGTTGTTGACCTCGGCGCCGGACTCGATACCGGCGAGCTTGTTGTTGAGGGCGGTGGTGTAGGCCACCTCGACGGCCTCAAGTATGGCGTAGTTGGAGTGAGTGTGAATCTGAGAGGCCCACGTGAGAACGTCTGCGGCCGCGATACCAGAGTCCTCTATGCTGGTTCCGGTTGTGCCGTCCCATGACGCGAGGTTTCCATCGACCACGGGAATGCCCGGGCCGGATACGTCGCCGAGGCCAGCCCCCGTCGTCCTGTCGTCCACATACTTCTTCGTGGCCGGATTGTAATCACCGGATGGTGAGTACACCTCGATGTTCGTCTTGGACAGGCACTCGTCTGCGGCCCAGTGCCTGATCTCTTCGCGGGTTCTTCTTAGATCAGCCACTACTCATCTCCGCTAGTCGGTAGATTGTAACGATCTGCTTCTGGAAGAAGGCAAGGATCACAAGCGGCGGCGCCATCGACCCAAGGAAGGCGAATATCAGCGACGGCCACTTGTTCTCAACCTTCCTCTCGACCACCTTCAACCTGTTGTCGTGCTCCGTGAGCTGTGACACGTGCCTCTTGCACACGTTCTCATGAAAAGCGTCTTCAGAGCCCTCCAGTCTTGCCAGTGAAGCTCCGATCTCCGAGACAGCCCTCTTAATCTCCCTTATGTCTCTCTCGATTGTTTCCATCCGGCCGTCAGACATCGGGGTCTCCTTATGGTGTGAATCTGTTGTCCTGGACGGGGTACCAGTAGTAGTTTGATTGGTTGTAGAGGACCATGTACTTGACGTACCCGGCAAGCGTTGTCGAGAAAAGGGCTTCCGCTCCAACCGTCTGGTCGCTGAGGCTGGACGCCACTGGCGTGATTGATACGTGAGCACCGGCGCTTCTTTCGTCGCTGACGAATGCAATCTGAGCGCCCTCATCGACTGAGGTCGGGGTCGGCAAGGTGATCTGTACGGAAGTGCTCTGGCCGGTCAGGTTGATGACATCGTTGGCGCTGATGTCGTCCCAACCGAGAGAGACCGCACCAGTCATGGCGCCATGGTCAACCAGCGCAATGTCGTTGAAGTTGCCATCTATGACCTTCCACACGCCACTCGGGATGGACATCAGCCTGATGAACCCCAGGCCCCCCCACCGATTGCGGATGATAGTGTCGTGCTCTAGTGATGTGTTCGATGCGTCGATCGTGATGGGGTACGGGTCTCCTCGTGACGACAGGATCACTATCTCCCTCTGAGGGTCGGTTGGGCCAGGATCAGGCAACTGGATGGTGGCCGGGCCAGTGAACCCATTGATCTCGTAGACGGCGTAGTAGCCATCGAGGTCAGCGAACGTGGGTTGCCACGTACTAGACGAGTCCGACCGGGTCAGGACGTTCTGCTGGAGGTTGGCAATGTCCGATGCGTTGGTTGCGATATTGCCAGTGTTGGTTGCGATATCGGCAGTGTTGTTGGAGATGGCAGTGGTGTTGGTGTCGATCTGGGTGGCGTTCTCAACGAGGCTGATGTCCCTCGCCCCAGCATAGGCCGACGCCGACCCCTGGCGGTCGTAGATGTTATTGACGCCGAGGCCGATGATGTTGTTGAGCTCATCCGTGACCTTGACGATGTCATTGGAATCTCCGGGGGAGAGCCCGGAAGTGTGGACCCTGGCAATCAGCGACATTATCCCTGCCTCCTGAGTTTCTTTGCGCCCTGAACGGACGCCGCCCTCGCCTTGCTTACGCTCTCATGGAACTGCGTCACCATGCTACGGTAAAACAGCTCCCTCTGCTGTCTGATCTGCCTGATCTTCTCACGCTTGACGTCGTCAGACATGTCGGGGTCATACGTGATGGCCTCGATAGTGGCCGAAAGCGCTCTCGATTTGGCCACGGCATTATACATGAACTTGTGCATTATCATGTAGTGGCCGGAGCGGTCAAGCTCGGTGGCCCTTTCTTCATTGGTGGCCCGCCTGTCGGCAAGTTCGTTCCACGTGTACGCCGCCTCCTTGGTCTTGCTATACAGCTCGTAGAACTCCTCTGAGTACCTGCCGTACGCCGCCTCAGCGTCAGAGGTGAAGGACTTAACCAGTGGAATCTTCCTTGAGAGCGGCTGGACATCTGGCTCAACCGTCTTCGCGTAGCCGGGCAGGCTAAGCAGGTCGAGTCCGTATTGCCCGACCCCAGCGAACGAGCCCCTCACCAGGAAGTCGATCTTCGCCGGTGAGAACTCAATGTTCTTCGAGTAGAGGACCTTGGACAGGTACCTTGCGAAGTTTGAGGTCGAGGCCGTGTACTGGTACGGTGCCTTGAGGTTTTCGATACTGCCCTTGATGATCTTCTCGCCCCTGAAGGCGTCTTTGTTCACCCAGGTCTGCACCATGGCGCCGAAGAACCCGCCAGCGCCCAAGACGGCACTTCCCGGGTCCAGCGTGCCACCGAACACCTGCTGTGCGAACATCTCGCCAAGTGCCTTGGCCTCGCGGGGGTCGTTGTGTGCGATCCAGTCGTACATCCGCTCAGGCAACGAGGCGAAGATCAATCCGTACTCGAACGGCTTGGGCCACTTAATGATGCGGTCGCCAACCTTAACCATCCAGAACAGGTTCTTCTCCCACGTAGCCCTGTTCTGGTACCACTCCTCGTCGTTGTTGAGGTAGTGCAAGACCAGGGACGGGATGGTCAGGCCGATAAACCCGCGCATCATCGTGCTATTGGTGTTCGACTGAGGGCTGAACATGCTCCGCACCATCTTGTCACTGCCGCCGATACCAGCGGTGAAGAACGCCGAGATGCGGTTGATTGCGGCCGCCTTCTTGCCAACCCGGGCAAAGTCAATCGTGGCATCACGAGAGTCAAGAGCGGCGATCTCTCTGATGATGGCACTCGCCTTGCCGGGGTGCTGGGCCTCAAGTTGCTTGACCCTCGTGCGGTATACGGCGAGTCGCGTCATGGTTTCGGCGCGGGTCGACAGTTCGGTGAGGGCATCCATGAACGATGCCATGCCCAGCCTGATGTCGGACAGGCTACCGGACCTTGCGGTCTGGAGTGGCTTGCCCCTGGCGGCTATGGCACGCGCCGTCTGGTGGGCACCGGAGCGCCCGATTGAGACGAACTCAGACATGCCGCCACCGGACATGACCCAGTTCCTGTAGTGCTCATCGTAGAAATTCTTGCCGGTCAGCGTCTTGAAGAGCATGACCGACCAGTTTTGCAGGAACAGGGCCGCGTCGGCCGGGTTTGAGATCATGCTCGATGCGCCAACAAAGGCGCTACCGAGGTCACGGATCACGTTGCGCACGGCGAAGTCCGGGGTTCTTGTGGCGCCGAACTTGAGAGCCTCGTTGGCCTTGGTGATGAGTGACCAGATCGGATGATCCTTGCCCTGTGTCTCGTGAGAGAACGAGGCAAGAAGGTCCGGATGGGCCTGATAGACTCTGATCTTGCCGTCGTCGAAGAAGGCGATCATGTCGTCAGCGAGGTCAACGCTGTCGATCCAAATCTTAACGCCGATGTCGTCGGCGGTTGCCGAGTTGCTGAGAATGGCGTCGATCTTCTGCGAGGCGTCGGTCTCGGACATGCCGAACTTGATGAGCGCACCCTTGACCCTGTTGGTTATGATGGTCCTGCCCTCACTGCTCCTCGGGTCGATCTCGTGGCCGAGCTCGTCAATGCCAAGCAGGTCCAGTGCCTGAGCTATCCTGAGCTTGGCGTTATTCATGTACGCCGCGTTGATGCGCTGAGCGGACACCCTAATAGCCGCATCGACCGGGTCCATGATGGCAGTGTTGCGGTCAATGGTGCCGAGGGGCTTGGTGCCTGAGATCGCGTTCCTGGAGATGTCGCCACCCATGGTGACCTCCTTGTCCATCGCCTCGTACAGCGGGGCGTAGAACGCATCGCCCTGGCTGGCCAACCCGCCGGGGTTCTCGGTGATCCTCAGGACCTCCTCGTCGGAGTGGATTCCGTTCTTGTTGGAGAACTTGATGGTGGCGTTCATGAACTGGCTGATCTTGTCTGCCGCCCCAATAATGTCTGCGTCGGCCTCGGCGACAGCCCCACGCCACATCCTCAACTGGTCCTGCATCTCATCAGCGGTCCAGCCCGTGAACCTCTTCGGGTCCATGTCATAAAGCCCCAACAGCCTGCGGGCCTTCATGTACTGGTTGAGCTGTGAGAACTTGCTGAGGTTCCCAGAAATCTTGTGGTGCTTGAGAATCTCCTCGATGCCCATGTTGCCGTCGATACGCTCGCCGGTCTTGGGGTCACGCACGCCGTTGCGCAGGAAGTAGTTGTAGGCCGCCGCCCACCCCTTTACCGAACCCCTGAGGATGTGGTACGGAGACAGTCCGCGCTCAAGCAGGGCTCGGCTGATCTCTGAACCACCTGCGTGCTCCTCGATGACGTACTTGGCCATGTGGTCTGCGTCGACCCAGTCGGTGTAGACCTCGTTCAGGTACCTGCCAGCCGATTTGCCCCGACCAGCCTGGACCTTGGCGTTGTGCTCGTCAGACATGGCCTGAGACGACGGTGCGTTCCGGATCGGGCTGTACTCAAGGCTCTTTCTCCACTTCTTGGAATACACCCCGCCGAAGGCTCGCTTGAGGGCCCTCATGTCGAACAACATGCCGAAGATACTGCTTATGTCGTAGAGCTTGCCGTTGGGCACGTTAAGCGCCTCAATGATGCTGGTCAGGCGAGCGAGCTCGTCCCTGATGGCGTTGATCTCTGCTGAGATCGCGTCGGCACGCTCGACGCTACCCGGAACAGAGGGCAGTTTATCGAGCTCCTTCATGAGCTTGGAGTGTCGCTCGATGAGGACCTTCTGCCTCTTGAGCCTGCCCATCAGGTACTGGCGGGAGGTTTGCTTCTGGTCCTTGATCTTCTGCAACTGCTTGCGGAACTCAGCGATCTCCCTGCCCCTGGCCTCAATCTCCTTGAGGTCGCGCATCGCCCTGTCCCTGATGGCCGGGTCAGAGTTGCGCAGATCGGAGTCGATACGGCGCTTCTTCTGGCGATAGAGGGCGACCTGTCTCTGGTAGGCGAGTTCCGTCCGCCTGATGGCTTCGTCGAGGTTGGCCTCAACGAGCTCAGTGGTCTGCCTCGCCGTAAGTTCCTGGCCGAGTATCGAGTCACGGCCCATGGCATGGAGTATCATGTCGAGGCTGTACTGGCGAGTGCCGTCCTTGTTGATGCGCTTGGGTGGGAACGCCCCGCTCTCGATGTCGGCCCTCGACAGACCAGGGACCAGCCCGGCCTCTTCGTCCTGCAAGCCCATGAGCGTAATCATCTCAATCGCCTCTTCCGGGCTCATGAGATCGGCTTCTTCTTCGGTGAACTTGGCGAGGGAGCTCAGCGAAACCACGGTGTATCCGCCGGTCGACAGGTCGTACATCAGCACTTCATTGTCGGCAAGCTTGACGCCGCTGGTCTTTCTGGCCGTGACATCGTGCTGGCCAATCTGCTCTCCGGTATACAGGTCGACTGGGGCCCCCTGTTCGACTACAGCCCCCTCTTCCACACCTTCTTCGGCTCTGGCCGCCGCACTGGCCTCCTCCATGCCGATGATGCGGGCTTCCTCTTTGCTTGACACCGTGCCGACAGGTTTGGCCCTATTGAGGTACGACCTGATGCGCCCTCTGACATCCTCAAGTGCGTCCTCGATGGCGAATATCCTCGCTCGGGCCTGGGCCTTTGTCGGCAACAGGCCGCCCTCTAGCTCTTCGAGGAACGCAAGGGCACGGCTTTTTGAGTTGAACAGCTCCTCGTGCTTGTTGCCCTGAGGGTCGGTCCATCGAAGCGACCATGTCGGCATTTCCTCGTACCCCTCGGGCAGGTACCTCGTTTCGTCGGTGAGGGTGAGTGCGCTTTTGCGGCCGCGCCGGACGCCCTGGTCCAGCTTATAGTCAAGCGATCCATTCCTCTTTCTCCTGATTCCCGGCTTGGTGCGCTCTCCGCGCTCACCAGCGTAGAACTTTTCCTTCTCTTCTTCCAGTAACTTGCTGAGCTCGTCCTCGGCCGCCCGGGCCCGCTCCAGCCCAGCCTTATCGGTAAGCGGCTCGCCAAGGTCAACCGGCTCGGTGAACTCACCGGGCTCCCGTGGCTCCTTGACCTTGCCAAAGCGCGCCTTCTTCTTGCTCTTCTCTTCCTCGATGGCCTTCTTCTCGGCCCTGATCTCGGCCTCTCTCTTCTTCTGTTCTTCCGCTGTCTTCTTTTCCTGCGCACGGGCCTTCCTGCGTCTCCCCTCGGTTTGGTACTCGTTCTCTTTTTTCTTGGCCTTGGCCTTGGCTTTGAGGGACTTCTTTGCCGCCTGAACATCCTCGGCCGCAGGCCCGGTGGTATCAAACACTCCGACGCCGACATGGTCCCTCAGCCACTCCTCCACCGTGTGGCGTACGTCTGGATTCTCGGAAGTCAGGACCTCGTTGATGGCCTCCTGCTTCAACCTATTTTTCTCGGCGGGAGAATGTTTCTGGCTCTCATCAATGCGCGCCCACTCGCCATTGAGCCAGTTGACGACAGAGCCCAGACGCTTTGGGCGCTTTTTCTTTACGAGCGTCTTCTTGGCGGGCGCAGTCTTTTTCTTTGCGAGCGTCTTCTTGGCGGGGAGCTTTTTCTTTACGGGCTTCTTCTTGGCTGAGAGCGTTTTCTTTACGGGTTCCTTCTTGGCGGGCGCAGGCAACAGCGGCGCGGGCGCCCCCCCAGTCAACAGCGGCGTGGAAGGCAAGACCTTGGGAACCGGCGCACTCCCGGTGGCTGGCCCCGCTCCGGTGGCTGGCCCCGCTCCGGTGGCTGGCTCTGCTCCGGCGGCAGGCCCCGGTGTCTCCTCAGGTGCGACATTAGGGTCGACACCAAGCCGCACGAGTGCCGCCTCGTCGCGCTCAATGTCAAGCTGTGCGGCCTCAACGGCAACATCAGAGTAGTCATCAGGGTTACTAACGATGTGGCGATTGTTCTCAAGGTCCAGCTTCAACCTTTGTATCGTGGTCTCTCTGTCCTCTTCTCTGCCGGTCCTGGGGTCGGTGCGGTCGTCGACATCAGTCTCGGAGCCCGGGGTCGAGGTCTTGCCCTCCTCGGCCAATCGGGCGGCCTCAAGGGCTTTCTTCGCGTCGTACGCCTCCCTGAGCTTCTTGACGCCAGGGAACACGGACTCCAGCTCGTTCAGGAAATCTGAACTGGCGGCATCCTCCCTGAGTAGCGCACCGGTGGCCAGGATCAGGTGCAGGGCCTCGTTCTTTGTGATACTGCCCTTCTTGCTGGCGTGGTTAGCAGTGTCGAGGATCAGGTTGCGTAGGTCCTCTGCGGACTGGGCCTTGCTGACGCCCTTACGGCCGAAGACACCCCGCTGGACCTCACGAACCAGTTGCTCGTGGGTGAGCGTTGAGAGCGCATCACGCTGTTTGAGTATCTGGCCCTTGAGCCACTCGATGGCGTTGCCTTGCGTCTCTGGATCGAGGCCCTCCATCTGTCGGGTCATGTTCTCGATCTCGTCAACCCGGCCCTGGATATCCTTCTCCAGCTTCTCGTCCGAGGCACCTGCGGCATACTCCTCCAGGGTCACTCGCCGCTCTGCGGCCTCGACGCCCATGTCGGACCTGACATCAATCCCGCCGACCTCAGCCTTCTTTACCGGGTTCGACACCTCATCCATCTGAGAGTCGAGCTTGGCAACGAACGTGTCGACCTGCTCCTGCTCTTCTTTAGTGAGCTCGCGCTCGTACGCGGCCGGGTTCATTGAGTGGAGCATGCCGCCGACGATGGCACCGTAGATGAACTCCATCTCCTTGCCGCGCGGGTCGAACACCCCGCTCCAGTCCTTGTCCTCAAGTGCGGCCTCAGAGATGTTCCCCTGGATGATCTCTTGCAGACCTTCGGTTATTGACGCACCGAGCAGTCTTGCGAACCAGTTGCCGCCGTAGAGGGCGTACGGGAAGTCCATGATGGCAACGGCGGGCACGTTCCCGCCGAGGGTCTTGTGGGCCGCGACGAGGGCGTCCTCGTCAGTCCAGCCCCTGTTCTTGGCCTCGGCGTATGTGGAACCGGCCTCAATGATAGCCTCGGGGACAGCCTGACCGGCGGCGAAGCCGATACCCTTGGTTGACAGCCCGAACTTCTTTGAGGTGTCTGCGGCCTTGCCAGCGATGATTGCAAGACGCTGTGCCGCAGGGATGACAGCTCCGCCCTCAGCCAAGCTCATCCCGAACACGGACGCTAGGCGCGCTCCGTACCGGGTGGCGATCATTGAAGCCGCGTTGGCCCCGAGGGCTCCGCCGAGGAACAGCGGCAGGGAAGAGCCGATGGCCCCGCCCAAGCCAGTCCAGAACCCCTCCTGATTGACCTTGAAGTAGTCGTCAGCCCACGACGTAACACCGAGAGAAGCATCAAGCAGGCCACGGCCAAGGCCCATCCTGTTTCCAATGGCGCCGAGGTAGACCCCTCCAAGCACAAAGGACTTGACGGCCCCCTGTGCGACAGCGTCGAGGAAGTCTGAGAACCCGGATTCACCAATTCCGTTGAGACGCTCTGCGTTCTCACCGGCCCTGTTGATGAAGTCGGTGTCGCTGACTCCCAGCATTCCCGACTCATCTTCGAGCTTCTTGTACCACCCGGGCCCGTACTGCTTTTGCTCTGCCTTCTGTCTGAGTGACCTGCCGAGCTTCCATTCAACGAAAGCCTTTTCGGAAGGCTTCTGTAGTACCCTGCTTTGCCCGGCCTGCCACCTGAAGTCTGCCCCGGGTGTTCCGACGTACGGAACGCCAGACGAGCTCCGTACAAGTCCATCCGAGACCGGGAAAGAGAAAGATTCAAGATCGTGCGGGGTGCCACGAAGGTTTGAGTAGGTCTCAAAGAACTTTTTCTCGTGCCACGCGCCGTTCTTGCCGCGAGTGATCCCGTTACCAGCCTTGATCTGGGCGTCGATGGTGCCCATGCCGTCGTGGTACGCGGCCACCGCATACCTCAGGTTGCCCTTGTACCTGTTCAGCAACAACTTAATGTACTTGGCCCCGGCGTCGAACCCGACCTGAGGGTTGTCCATGACCATCTTGCGCCACTCTGCGTCGCTGTTGACATCGTAGCCCATGTCCTTTGCCGCTGGCCACATGACCTGCATGCCGCCGTAGGCGTTGCCGAACTTAGTCTCCTGCATGGACACGGCCGTCGGGTCACCGCCTGACTCCGGAACAACCAAGCTGAGAATAATCGCCGGGTCGACCTGAGCCTTGTTTGCGGCTCTGGTGATGTAATCGCCACTCCGCTCCCATACCTTGGCGTATTTGTCGGGAACGGTCATTCCGGTGTAGTCGCGCACCTTTACCGGCGGCGGCTCAGACCCGTACCCGCCTTTGCCGGTGGGGTACACATCGTCTTTTTTTGCGTAGTCTGTGATATCGAACGGCACGATGTCTCCTGTCTAACGCAGTCCCTGTACGACACCAAACCACGACAGCGGTTCGGTCTCTTTCTCTTTTCTGAGGCGCGTACGTAGCCACTCTTTCCGGGTGAACCTCTTGGTCTGCTTCCACCCGTCTGCCGTGAGCGTGTAGACGAGAACGCCCTCGGGGGTCCGGTAGTACTTGTTCTTGGTCTTGCCCTTCTTGATGGTGACTCCGGCATCTGGCTTGCCTGGGGTGACTCCGGAATCTGGCTCGCCTTCTGGGAAAATCTCACGGGCGTAGCCGTCATCGACCTCTTTCTGTATCGCCTTCAGGCCGTTCATGAACGGAACGGTCTCGGTTGAGATCGACGCCTTTGCGTCTTCGAGCGCCTGTGCGTCCATGATCTCCTTGAGGCCCTCGATGGTGAGTATCACAGGATCGGAGTCTCTTCCGGTATACATGGTGAAGAGGTTGTCAACGGGGTCCCAGGTGCCCGCTGGCAGGGCCGGGTCCGTCATGAAGTCCAGCACGGTCTTGGGCAGACCCTTCTGGTCCGGCAGTCCGGCGGCGCCGTACTTGTCGACTAGCGTGAGGAACTTGTCGGAGTCGATGACCCCGTCCTCACCGAGCATCCACGACATGCGCCCCGAGACCAGATACTGCATCTTGGCGGTGTCCATGCCCGGCCTCTGTGCCAACTGGGCGGTGTAGTCCATCACGTTAGCCACAGACGCTCTCTCGCTCTTGTCTAGCTGGGCGATGAACCCGCCCATCTGGCTGACGTCAACGCCCAGGATCGCGGCCATGGTCCTGTTGCCCGCCGTAACAAGATCGTCAATGCGCTCGATGTCTTCCTTCACGCCAGCCTTGTACGACGCGGAGCGAGCGTCGATGGCGTCCTGCAACTCCTTGATGTGCTTGGCTTTGACGAAAGAGTTTTCGCTCTGGTTTACGGCAAGCTCTTTCGCTCTCTGGACGACGGCATCGTCACCAAGCAGGTCGCCGATGGCGGCGCTTCTCGCCTCATCTTGTCCGTACACTGACACTGCGGCCTCACGCATGATGGTGCCGATGTTTCCCTCCATCTGCATGTACCACCGGTCGAGGTTCATTGCGTCGTTGCCGCGATAGCCCTGCATTCCAGCCTCAGTGGCTCCGCCCTTTTGCACCGTGCCGAACAGCTCTCTGGCCTTCTTGAGAACGGCACCGGTCCGCTCTTCCTCTGCGGCCTGTTGTGCGACCTGCTGTTCCGCCATTCCCTGGAACGCCATCTGCGGGTTTAGGAAGCTGGGCCCCCGCGCCGTCACGCCAACAGTGGTCCGCTCGGCCAGCTCGACAGCCTCGGGCTTCGTGATGTAGTTACCGTACGGCTGGTCGAGCACGGTCTGCGGGGCATACTTGCCGTAGGTCCCTATAAGGGTCTCGTGGGCCTTCGCCGCGTCCTCCGTGGTAATGGCGCCAGAGGCTAGGTCTTTCTCGATCTTCTGGGTTTCGGCATACGCCTTCTCGCGGACGCCGAACTCCCACTCTTCCCTGCGCACCGTTTCCTTCTGCGCTAGTCTGGCGAGCTCGGCGTACTTGGCGTTTCTCGCCCGAGCCTCGGCCATGCCGCCACCAAAGATGCCCATCGTTCTCTCCTATCATGTAACCAAGCCGGTAAGCCAGTCGTTGACACCCTTGAGACGGTCGTTCTGGTTGATCCACGACTGCTGGTCAACGAGGGCACCGCCGATCTCACCGAAGAGGCTGTCCCTGAACTGGCCAGGGGTGGACTGTCCGACCTGCCTGCGGCTACCGTAGATGTTTGACATGATGCCGCTCATCTGTCCCGCCATCTGGGAGTAGGCGCCCATGCGGGCGCCAGCAATGCTCTCTGCCGCCTGCTGGCCCATGATCGTGGCCCTGCTCAGCTCCTGACCCTCCATGGCCCCGAGCTGGCCCAACTGAGAGGTGCGGACGGAGCTGACCCCGGTGCCGGTGCGCGACAGGGCGGACATCGCTGAGCCCTTCTGCTTGGCGAAAGCCGTCTTGACATCCTGCCTGCCGAGCTCAGTGAACTTGTCGCCGAGCTGTCCGACCAGACTCTCAAAGGCGTCCGGAGTCATCTGCTCCAGCAGGCCGGGCATCTGTCTGCCGATCTGCTCGATGATCTGGCGCTGTGCTGGTGAGAGCGACTCGAACCTCGCCACGGTCTCACGGTCTCCGCCAAACAGCCCGCCAGCGATCCCGACGGCCGCACCGAGCTGGCCGCCAGAGGCGAACCCTGCGGCTCCGCCTAAAATAGAATCGAAGAATCCCATCTCTAACCTTCCCTGATAGAGCGATCAAGGTCATCGCTCAACATGCCAAGAACGCGTATGTCCTCAGGCTCTTTCCCGTGGAAGCGAACGGCATCACGCATCCGGCCCTCAACGACGAATCCCAACGAGCAGAGCGCCCTCTTTGTCTTCGACCTCGAACTGGGGACCAAAGAGTTCAATCTCCTCACTCCTGATCCACGAAAAATGCCAGTCAAGACGGGCATCACCGCACCGCGAAGGTCTTCGTCGAAGCCACTCCGGAAGTACTTCGGTACCGGAATAAAATCTAAGCTCGCAGTCTCGCCCTCTTGGACATCGCTGACAAAGATATTCGCCACCTCCTGACCATCTCCCTCCGTCACGACAAAGTGCCTCCCCTGGTACGCCATGCCATTGCATATACAGACCACGGTATCTATCGACTCGGGCAGAAGCCTGTGGTGCTTTAACACCTCGTAGATTTGCTCCGCCGTCAGGTTCGTGTTCTCTGTAGCGATCCAAGTCATCTCGTACCTTTTCTGCTCAGGCCAAGGACCATTCCGGCGATACCGCAGTGGTAACGCGAGGAGTCGGTTATCGTGAGGCTGAAAATCTTTCCAAGGCCGCCCGCCTCGTAGGTGACCATCGACCGACCTGACATGTTCCACGTGCCGTCATTCCAGAACCCGAAGTTCCAGCGACCGCTGGTTCCAGACATCGGCACCAGCACATACGACACGCCCTCGCCGGTGGAATCGTAATCGTAAGTGATCTCGATCTCAACCTCGGCGCTTCCCTCTTCGCTGTAGATCACCATGAGGTCGAGACCACGCTTGTAGTTGTGGACCTCACCAGCGTCGTACCAGCGAGTGCGGTACAGCATCTCGATGACAGTAGGCTCCTCGGTGTCGATGGTGCCTATCCCGGTGGTCTCAGTGGCCTCAGTGGATGCGGCCACCCTCACGCTGAGAGCGTCCCTGGCGTAGAACGTGTCATCGTCGACGACCTCAGCGTAATACGTGTTGCCGTCGTGTGAGAACCAGTCGCTACCTGAGTCTATCCCGTTCATCGTGAACGAGTCTCCGGTGCTGAGGCCGTGCCCTGAGACCGTGATGAGCATTGCGCTATCGCTGACCTCAATCTGCTCAGTGGCCTGAGACACTTCGTCGTAGTCGTCGTACGACCCGGTGTTCATGATGTAAACGAGGCGCTCGCTGTTTGAGCCGCCGAACGTGTAAGAACTGCCGCTCTCAGGGTTCTCGAACGCTACAGCTTGAGACATCTCAGCGTATTTGCCACCCCAGTTTGACCAGCGCCCGTCCTGATCCAGCCTTGAGGGGTAGTAGTAGACGAGGCAGGCATCGTTTCTGGTGCTCTCGTCGGGGAAGTGCCAGATGATGCGCTGGTTGAGGCGCTCGTGTCTGGCGATGACCTTTCCGCCCTGCCCGGTGGTCAGTCCGCGCGAGACCTCAATGACATCAGCAGACACCGAGACATCAATGAGGTCAGCCCCGGCCGCCGTGGTCGACAGCTTTCTGGGCCCGTCGTAGCTCCAGAAGTAGATGTCGTTGCCGACCTTGACCACGCTATCGTTCGACAGGGCGCCGACCGGGTACTCCTGAGCAACCCGGAAGTACTCCCCGAGCTCGCCCTGATAGAGCACGGTGCGCTTGGTCTTAAACACGACGACATATCCCATGAGGTCGCGGACCGCTACGACGCGGTCTCCGTCACCAGCCATGCAGTAGAAGTATCCACCGTCAATGGCAGGAGAAGCCTCAAGCGATGCGGCCGCCTCATCGGCAAACTGCGTGTTGCTGTGCAGGAAGTTGTACGGAACCCCGAGCTCCGAGTAGTCGACGCGGCTGGGGTCCCTTGAGAACCCGTAGGCGAACATCCTGGCCCCAAGCCCGGTGCCAACGTAAGTCGTAGCGCTGGGCCAATCAGTGGGGCCTGGGGGGAAATCCTCAGTGGTCCATGTCTCGTCCGGGTCGGCCCAGCGCCTGGGATACCCGCGCCTGGGGTTGGTGGCGTCGTACACCCCGAGCGGCCACCGGCGGACATGGTCGTCATTGCCCAGCAGGAGGGATGACCCGATACCAGTGGTCTCAGTGGCCTGAGCCGATCCAGCCACCCTAGTGAAGTCACCGTCGAGCAGGTAGAACGTGTTGGCTGTGACCTCCTCGACAAAGAACGACCTGTTCTCAAACGAATACCAGTCGCTCGTTGAGCTGATCCCCGAGAGCGTGACGATGTCGTAGTTGGCGTAGCCATGCCCGGTGATTGTCACGAGAACGGCGCCCGAACTGACCTCAATCTGCTCGTTCGTCTGGGACACGGAACTGGCCGACATGCCCCCGCCAAGAATGAACGGTTCACTGCTTCCGTCGCAAACGTAGAGGCATTCGCCCTTGTTTTCGACCGATGTCGGCTCGCCGCCCGTGTACGGGCCGGATTCAACGGCAAAGGCCGCCGTGGTGGAGCACGGCTGAGACAGGTTTTCTGCCGGTGCGTGAATGAGCGACCACGACCCGCCGATGGACCCGATGTCCAGGGCGCTCATGTGGCCCTGAGAGGCCACGTACAGGAAGCCTAAGCTCTCAGACGGGCGATACAGGACAGACACCATGTCGATGGACGTTGACCCGTACGGGGCATTCTGGAGCCTCTGGAGGCCATCCCTCTTGCGCATGGACCCGACCGGGTCCAGGTCTACGTTCAGCATCTCCGGGCTGTCGTGGCTCTGTATAAAGAGTTCACTTATGTGGGTGTTCAGCCCGGCGAACGGAATCCTGAATGCAGGGTACTGATTCTCACTTTGAAGGGCCATCAGAGCTCCCCGCTGTAGTCGAATCCTGGATACGTGTCCTCTGGCCCAATCCTGCGAGACCTCGCACGCGCCTGCATCAGCAGGCCCTCTCCACGCTGTTCGTCGACCGAGAAGTCGGCGTACTCAAACACCTGCTTGTAGTACCCGAGGGCCAGGAAGTGCATGGCGTTGTGGAGCGCGGGGGGCAGGGGAATCTCATCCTCTGAGAGCGTGAGGGTCTTGTAGGCCCGGTAGTAGCCGAACAGCATCCGCCCTTCCAGCTCGAAGTCGTCGTACAACGACTCGTCGGGGACACGCCACAGGAACATGAACCGCCCCTTGATGCCCCAGTGGGTGGGTTTGCCGTGGTAATTCCGGTCCACCATGACGCTCATGATCTCAGCGGCCTTTTGCGCCGCGAGGCCGCTGGTCGCATCCAGCCCCAGCTTCTCGTACCCGGGCATGTCGTACATGTCCGGAACGGCCGAGACGAGATGCTCGTACGAGGTCATGGTCAGGCCGATCCTGTTCCCGACGGACACCGGGCCGCTTGAGTACTCCTCGTAGTCGGCCGGGAGCTCGTAGAACATGACGGAGCTCTCCATGGAGAAGTTGACCCAGTTGTGGCGCCACTCCCACTGGTTTGCCGTCCAGATGCGCTCACACGCGTTGTTGACCGCCCCCATGGCCGCAAGCGTATGCTTGCTTGGTGCAAGCAATGAGCCCACAGCCGAGTGCCCGCAGGAGATGAGCAGGTTGTCTACCGCCTCGACGAACGTCTTGGTCGATGGTTGCCTGATGGCGATGTCGCTGAGCGGATTGCTGAGCAAGAATCCCATGATGCCTCCAAACAAAAAGGGGCCCAACAGCCTAGCTGAACGAGCCCCTAAGACACTTGTCCACGGTTACGCAGAGGGCATCACCGAGTAGCTGAAACGAGGAATGCGCTTGGTGACCACCTGGGCCCCGTCGTCCGTGATCGGATTCGCGTTCCTGATGTCAAAGCTGACCTCTTCGACCTCTGTCGTCCCGAGGATCTGGATGATCTCAGGAGGTACGTCGACCCAGATGCCGAGCTTCACGTTCCACCGCTGATGCACCGGCTTGCCGTCCTTGTCGCCTCGAATGAGGTTGAACGGCTGGCGAGACGGCATGTCCTCGCTGGTGCGGTTGATGCGGAGGCTCATCCACTTCGGCTGATAGTTGCCGTTGGGGTCGAGGCAGTAGTGCCCGGCACTGCCGGGTAGGGGGTTGACGACGTTGCTCGGCAGGGGCTTCCCTGGCTCAAGCTGTCCTCGTCGAATCTCCTCGTCGACTGCCATCGTCTCTTTTGCCTTGGCAACAAGGTCTTTCTCGTTCAGTTTCTCCATGTTCTTCTCCCGAGGTTTACGCCCTCCGGCGCTGTGTCGGCTCATCGGTAGAGGATGGCGACGTAGTTGTTGCCGGTCGCTGAGAGCGTTGCGGCAAGCATGGTGACGGTCGGTTCTGCGGTTGCCGAGACCGTGACGTTAACGGCCACACCGACGGTGTGAGCGCCGGTGGTGCCAACGAGAACGCTCTCAATGCCACCGGCCATGAGAACACGCATGCTCGCCGTGCCCCCAGGGTCCTGGCGAATGACCTCGACCGCAGAGGGCTCAAACCCGGGGTTGATGGTCACGCCCTTCGTGTCGCCGGACCATGTGTAGACAGAGATCGAACTGCGCGGACCTCTGCCGTCCTTGACCAGGGTTGCTTCTGCCATCTCAACTCCTCATGGAGTCGGCCCCCCGAAGGGGGCCGTTCTCCTACTTGTAGGCCACGATGAGAACCTCATCGGAGGCGTTCAGGAAGGCGGTGGGGATGGTGATGCCGGGGGCGTAGCCGTCCCCGCTACCAGTCTCCGCGGCGCCGTCGTAGTACGTCGGGGCACTGGACGCGTCGGTGCGCACTCCGGTCGAGCCGGTAGTGTAGGCACCCTCTCCGCTGGTCCAGTTGGAGCAGATTTCCCACATGTTCGTGGTCGTCTTGTTGATGATCTTGCAGTACGTGGGCTTGAAGCCCAGCGGCACCGTGGCGTCGTTGCCGTCGGCGGTGAAGGTAACCAGGACCACGGCATTGCCGGGGGCCGGGTTGAGGAAAACGGGGGTCACGAGAGCCATTTCAGTTCCTCCATGTATGGGGCCCCATGCGGGGCCCCGTTAGGGTCAAGCGGCGGCGGCCACGACGCGATACATCCAGTCGTCGTTGAGAATGATCGCGCACCCGGCCGACTTCCAGCCGACGGTATTGCGCTGTTCCAGCGGATCGGTGTTGCCACCGGCGCGCTGAATGATGGTGCGAGCACTGCCGCGCTGGAGGGGCACGACGCCGTAGGCGTCACGGGCGAACACGAGCACGCCGTACACATCAATGGCACCGGTGCCCTGCCCGGAGTACACCTTGGCGTTGGTCGAGGTGATGAAGCGGATCTGGCGGTACTTGCCGATCTCGTTCTCCATCACGCCGTCAGCGTTGGCGTACTGCTCCACGGGCACGAACTTGTTCATGCCGCTGACCGGGAAGTTGGTCGTGTTGTAGAACGAGCCCTCCAGGTCGGTGTGGATGATCGCCCAGAAACTCTTGGCGACCGGGTAGGTATTGACACGGGTCGAACCGCTGATCTGAGGCTGGAACACCTTGGCGTCGGCACCCTTGAGGGCGCTGATGACGGTGTCGAACAGCGTCGAGGTCAGCACATCACCGGTGGCGATGTCGCCGACGGCCGAGTTCCCGGTGCCAGCGTAGGCCACGCTGGTACCAGTGACGAGGTACTCGCGGTAGACGGAGTCCATGGTCTCACCCATGTTCTCACCCATGAGCTCCACGCTCTGCTGAATGATGGGGTCGACATGGGTCATGTCCACGAAGTCGGAGACGATCACGTAGTTACCATACTGCTTGATGGTAGCCACGTAGTCGCGCTTGACCAGCGAGGTCCCGTCGGGGGTCACGCCTTCGCTCAGGGGGATGGTTGCCTGATCCAGCTTCTCGTAGCGCCGGAAGACCATGCTCTGGCCCTTGCGCATGCCCAAGGGGTGTTGCATCCCGAACTGCTGGTGAACGAGCTCGGGCTGGGCTCGCTTCAGGAGCGAGCGATTGTATACGCCACGAGTTACACTTGGGAGAGTGTCGCTCGAAGCGTGATTGCCATCACCAGTGGCAAAATAGTCGATGGTCTGAACGGTTGCCGCCATGTTTGTATCCTCCTGTTAACGCCGTGGGGTGGTCCTGATCTTGGCCATCCAGGCGTCAAACTCTTCGTCTGGCATATCCCAAACGGACTGCTCACTGGGGCCTCGCGGCCGATCCGGTGGAGTGTTGCCGCTCGGGGCGGAATGTGCCATGTCGGTGAAGTCCCGGCCACTATTAATGCGATTTATCTTGGCTCTGAGGGCGAGGGCCTCGATCCCAAGACGATTGTCGTATTCGGCCTGCTCCTCCGGGGACATGGCCTTGAACATCTCCTCAACGTCTTCCATGAGCTCCTTGCGGAACCCCTCGACCCTGGTCTCAATGAGCTCGATGTTCTGGTCACGCTCAACCCGGGTGATCGCCGGGCCGTAGCGGGCTTCGAACTCACGCCTGATCCTGGCCTCGTGGGCCGCAAGAACTGGTCTCAAGACATCGGCGACCTCCGGGTCAGTGTCTTCCGGCAGGCTATCTGCCACGAAGTCGTCACTTTCCTTCGGAGCGGGATCAGGTTCGGGTGCGCGCGTGGGCGCCCCTTCGAGCATCTTGCGAATGGCCTCGTCCCGCATCTTGACGGCCTCGTTACGCTCTCGCGTGAGGTCGGAAATCCGCTTGTCGACGCCTGATTCTGCCTTCTGCTCTTCCTGTTCTTCCCGAGGTGGGTTCGCCTCTTGTCCTTCGTCAGGTCCACCCAGTGTCTCGTCGAACTGGCTGAACTCATCACGCTGAGTCATGCTCTAGCCTCCGTGTTTACGCCTCGGTAGGCGGGCTTTCTTCTAGCTCATGAGACAACCGCCCCACGAGCCATGAGTGGAATGAGCGCAGTCCATGGACTTGGCCGTCCTTGTGGGCGCGTACGATAGCCCATGAGGGCTCCGAAACGTCCACGAGGGTATCAGCAGTGGCGCGCCGCATAAGCTCTGCGAGGATCACTTTGAGACCATCAGTTGATCTCAGGGCCTGAATCGACTCCACCTCGAAGTCGAAATCATACCTAACCCCCGATTGCCGCCATTGAAGCATCCGATACCTCCGGTGTCTGTCCCTGCGCTCCGCCGCTACCAAGCATACCGAACCGGATCATCTCAGAAAGAATCTGGTCGGCTCTGGCCTCGTCGTTGAAAATCTCATCCGAATCGCTGAAGCCCAGCTCTTCGTAGACCTTCTTGATGAGGTTCAGCAGGTTGACGACGGGCAAAATCATTGGGTTTCCGGTGACAAGTTGCTGGAACATCAGGAGATTCTGAGCTCTCTCCTGTTTGTCAGTGGCGTATCTGGTCCCGTTGACCGAGATAACCCATCCACGCCGAATTGACTCCGGACTCACCAATACAAAGCTCGCCTGCCCCTTCTGGAGCGAGCGAGCGGCCTCTGGCTTCGTGATGTACTGGCAGTTCAACTGCACGAAGAGGTCTACGATCTCACGAAGCACGGTGGTTTCGATGTGCTCGGCGACCTTCCCGATGTCGGTGCCGAGAACCATGCTGTCGGTCTTGGTCTTGGTGGCGCTCTCACGGCTGTCGCCTGAGAGCGGAGAGCCACTCTTAGTGACCATCTTGAACTCGTTCTTGAGTAAGACCAAGTCCTGCATGGACAACTGCAACCCAGTGAGGTTCTTCTCAATGGGCACAAGATTGTTTATGTCCCCGACCATGTGAACTTTCGCGGGGGCGCTCTTGAGAGTCTTGGCGATAATGCCGTCATCGACGGCCTTGTATTCGGGACTCAGAGCAAAAGAGACAACGTCGACGTTCTGGTTGGCCCTGACATTGGCGAGATCGGCCAGCCCGAGAGCTGGTTCGAGGGCGCCGATGCCATAGACCTGTCCAGGTACGTCACGGTAGGTAGCAAGGCGTACCGGTGTTTCGCCGGACCACAGGAAGGTTGGCTCGAACCTTACGAGGGTGGATTCGTTTGCAACGCATGCGCAGAACCCGACGAACGTAGAGCGCCCGTCCAGTGACCCGCCCGGGATTTCCATTGTTCCCCACGCCTCAAGAACATCAACCTGTTGCGCCTCAGGCACTTGTAACCCGAATGCGAGGTAGGACTCGTTGAGGTGGGACTCATCCCGCGCGGTCCTGCGCTCCCTTGGCGTGACGTTGTCGACGTTGTCATAGACCGAGTATCCAAAGGCGTTCTTCTCGGCCATCCTCAACATCGCGGCCTTTGACATCCACGACCGCTTGATGCACAACCGGTGTGAATTGTCGGTGGGAAACGGGTCCACCACGAAATTAAAGATGTCCCCTACCTCAATGGAGGGTCCACTGTAGGCAATCTTCTTGGCGTCTGCGGGCGGAGGCTCCGGGGCAACGAGGCTGGGGGGAGGAGGTGCCTGCTGACCCGAAGCCTCCGCAATTCTGGCGATTCTCTGCCACTCCTCCATGGCCACAGAGTATTCCTCCCAAGATTTCTTGTGGAGGATTTCCCACTGGGCCATACCGGCCTCAAAGGCCGGGTAGTCGATGACGCGTTCTTTGCGCCAGCCGACCGTGTAGGGAGCGTTGCCCACGATAGCCAACTGTTTAACGAGGATGTCGTACTGGCGAGCAAAGCCCATTCGCCCTATCTGTTGATATAGCAACGCTTTAAGCTCGTCGGCGGCCTCGTCGTCATACTTGAGCTTGCCGGGTGTTGACGCCGACATGCCTATCCAGTGGTTCCCGGGCATGGTGATTGCGGTGATCTGAGAGTGGAGGGTCTCAACTGCGTCGAAGCTCAGGGGGATGTATCTTGCTGATCGTCCTTCTTTTTTGGCTCGGGTGTCCCAGACGGTAGAGAAGTCCGATAAGTACGCGCGAACGCACTCCATCCAGACTTCCTCTTTCACCTTCCTTGCGTCCTTGAGCTCTCGATACCGAGAGACGACGTAATCGACGACCCTCTGTTCGTTTGCGGAGGAAATAATCACGGTCTGCCCTCCCTGAGCCTCTTTGCTATCTCCGCCACACGAGCTTCACGATCCATCTCTCGGTCGGAAATCAACCACACATTTACCAATCTGTCAAGGCTCTCTCTCTCAAGTGGATACAGCCGGACGGCATCGCGCCACTCACTGTGCCTGGAGAGCTTGAGCTCGCGCCACTTCTGGTACTTCTGGAGCCACCAGACGGCCTTGAACTTGATCTTGAACTTCCTGAGAACGACCCCGTGCTTGCAAGTGACTACCTGCCAAGGTCTTTTGCCCGATCCGGTGTTAATCAGCTTGGCCGCGTGGAGGTCCCGGATGCACTGCTTTCGCTCCTGAGGGGGCTTCCAGCCCATGTTTTTGTAATCGGCGACCTCATTAGCGTGAGAGAGCTTCCAGCGGTGAGCCCGGTCTTTGCTGGAATGCATGGTGCAAACCCTGTAGCCGCCGGTCTTTTTGTCCTTCTCCACACGCCAAGTCCCGCCGCAGTTGCCGCCTACCATGAGCCATAGCTCATCCTGGGCTCGCCCATCCTCGCGTCGTCGTCGTAATCCATGAGGATATTCCGATTAGCGTTGCGCCTGGGCTGAGGACGGTGCCCGGACAGGCCGCCCCTGAGTGCATCGTAAAGATGGTCCTCGGCGTGGGTATCAACGTCCTCTGGGTTCCTGCGGTCCAGTGGCAGTGAGATCATGGTGCGGATCAGGTGCTTGCATCGGGGGTGTATCTTGATTCGGGGCTCACCGTTGGTGATCTGCAAGTACTTATGTACCAACTGTTTCTGGATGTACCTGCTCCCGGGCCCCTTCGGCCAGGGGCGCCAGCGCATCTTGTGGCCGCCCAGCATCTGAAAAATCGTCTCGCCGCCCTCCTGGGCCCAGCACTGGGGGTCGAGATACGCCTCGTAGACCTCCCACTGGTTGCGCAGTTCGATCTCAGCGATCTTATCAGCCACCAGATCGGGGGCGTGCCTGACCCCAACATTGGGCTTTGCGCCCATTCCGTAGAGCTCGTTCGGGATATGAACGACCCCATCGAAGTTCTCAAAGAACCAGATGCACCCGTAAGGCCGGTCGTAGCCCCAGTCGCAGGACCTCCAGAGCCTGACCCCAGGCGGAACCTCAAACTCCTGGACATGGACATCCTTGTTGAAGTCCGAAAAGGCGGCCCCAGCGGCGATATCCCAGTCCCCATCACGAAGAGCGCGCCTCAAGACGGGGTCGGCAATCCCATCGAGCATGCCCTCATACGCCGGATCGTTCTTCATGAGGATAATGTTATCGCTCAGCTTAGCGGGGATAAACACCCTCCTGAACGCATTACCCTTGCTGTCCCTGAACTCGAACCCCTGCATGGGCTCGACCTCACCGATGCGGAACCTCCGCTTGACCCAGTCATGCCCCACGCCGCCAGGGTTCGCAGTCAGCCGGATATACGTAGGGCTACCCTTGGGAGAACGCGTTCTCGTGCGCAGATACTCAAGAACGCCGTCATCCGGCCACTGAGTCGCCTCGTCCATCCCGATCCACGAGTACTGCTGACCCTGATGGTCTAAAACCTTGATATCATCGTCAATACTCGCCAATTTGAGGCTACTGAGGCCCTTCTCAGTCCGAAACCACCACGTTTTCGTGCTCCGACGGTAGCTGTCACTCCCGTAATGAGGGCCAAATATCTCCAGACAGCGCTTCTCGATCTCAGCCAACTGAGGATAACTCCGGCGCGCCAACACACCATGCCACGCACCACCAAACTGCTCGACCCCAGCCGAAAAATCACCGATCAACGCGTCACTCTTACCGCCACCAGCCGCACCACCGTACAAAACCTCCTTGTACGGACACATCAAAAACGCCGTCTGGGGCCCAGGCTGAGGCGTCCAGATCACCTTGCCGTCAGGTGAGCTCAAAAGGGCCCTTCCTCGACCTCAGGACCGTGAGTATCCTCCGGAGCACCATCAAGATCACTCACAGGATCGTGCGAAGATGCCACAGCCTCGTCGGAATCCACGACAACATCACGACCCAGCAAGCCTGCAAGCCTGCGGGAAGCAATCATCGCCTCGATCTCAACGAAACTCACCACTTCTCTCGACCCCCGATACTCCAAAACCAGCTCATCTCCAGGATTTATGCGGAATTTCATCGACTACCAACCTTTCCGGTCTTCAAACCATGATACTTCGCCAATATCCTGCTCCCCCTGAACGCACCAGACGCCAGCAAATTGCCCCTCACACGCGGCAATACGCTAAATGCACGATTATTGAACATCGGCATCTTCATCGCCTTGCGACTACTCACGATTCCAGAGACATTCGGTCCTAATAGCTTCATTTTTTACCCCTATTTGTGCGGGGAGACATCAATAAGAAGCATCTCTCACACAAAGCGCCCTAGTACCCTATAGCACATCACGAGCATCAGCGCAAGTCCGTGTGGTCTCCCCGCTAAAGCGGGGGAAGACCACACTCAAAGCAAAGGAGCAAACAATGAACGTCATCACAGCAACCGAACTGCGTAAGACCTCCAAGTACGAATACCACGAGTGCCACGACGACGACTACGAGTGCGAGTCCGTCTACAATAAGGCTCGGTACCACATCTGGGTGCTCCAGCGTAACTGCGCTGGGGTTGGCCTGCGCAACCTCAACGAGGCCACCAGGGTCTCGGCCCTTGCCTCCCTGCTCTGGTACCGGGACTTCCTGACTGAGGAGCCCGTCGGGGTCGACGAGCGTTACGACATGGCCAAGGAGCAGTTGCTCTGGGAGCTGAAGGGCATCCTGGAGTCTGCGGGGGTTGTTGGCTACTAGGCCGAATAGGGTGAAGGGGGCCTTCGGGCCCTCTTTACCTTTTTTTTTGCTTCTTACCACACCGGCCTAAGTCGCTCCCTCACTCCACCGGCTACGCTCTACGCCCTCTCACGCTCTCACAACCACCGGGGCGAGCGCCCTCCAAAGCGAGGGGACTCGCCCCTCATTCACACTCAACAAAAGGAGCAAATCATGACTACCGCGAACAAAGCCCAGCAGAAGGTCGAGACCGAGCGCCGAATCGGCAGGCTCTCAAAGAGCCGGTCGAAGGACGCCCTAAAGGTCGCGAATCTGGCTGAGGACGTCTACGAGGCGCTCGTTCTCCAGGGTGTTCATCAGTCCCTCGCCCACGCCTTCACGAGGCAGATGCTGGACTGCAAGTTCGAGGACGGGCACTGCCCCAGCCGGAAGGCCCGCATCTACATGTTCAAGGCTCTTCAGAAGGAGATGGGCTAGGCGGGTTGATGAGGTTCTGGGCGCGGTCGAGTTCACGCTTGGCCGCGTTCTCCCAGTCCTCGCTCTTACCGGGGATCAAGATCACGCCTGCATTTATCCTGACGCTTTCAGGATTTATCGTGCGTCGACTCTTGACTAGGTCCGAATGGGCTTTGACCAACTTCGATAGGATGTTGGCTTTCTCTGAGAGGGGCGTCTTTCGGTTTCTTTGTAGCTTTATAGCCATATCTAGCACAATGGAACCAAGTGCCTCAGTTGTTTTATCCTCACTGTTGGCCGAGGGCGAGGGTAGTCCACTATCCTCATTCTCAGCCTCGATAGGATAATCATCCTCAGGCTGGCTTATTATATTATTCACCCTATCTCCTGTTGGACTAGCTAAGTAAGCAGTAAAACCATTCCGGACCCCTCATAACCTATATTATGTGTCCCCGAAATTATCGTTGTCAAGAAAATTCTTTTCGACCTTAGCCCTTTGAGGCTAACCACCACGGCTAATTCCCCAATAAACCGAGCGGGGAATTAGCCTCGCTTATGTTTAACACCTTATTAAAGGAGCAACGCCATGTACGATCAAATTTCAATCTACGCCGAAACCCTCTGCGAGCTGGTTCCCGCCCACCGGGAAGCCATTGAGGCCGGGCTGGACCCCAATCCGGGCGACGTGGTGCAGATCGTCGAGTCCATGGACCAGTTCTGTCTCTCGATGGAACAGTTCGTGGAGGCCAGCTTCGAGGACGACCCGGAGACGGGCTACCTCCTGGCGAATGCCACCACCCGCTTGGCGTACGCGCACGCGTTCGTCAATGGCCAGGTCTCCGACGAGGAGATCTGGGAGATGTTCGAGCTGATGTTTGATGACATGGCGGCGGGGTGCCTGGACATCCGTCCGGAGCACCGTGCCATCCTCTCCGAAAAGGAGGCGATCGAGTTCAGCGCCGCCTTGAGGAGGATGTTCGACTAAGTTCGGCTGGCACCCGCTGGCCGTTAACCGGGGGGGGTCATTTGGCCCTCCCCATAACCTGAAAGGGAGCAAAAATGCCAACCAAATCCAAAAAAAGGGGCGCCAAGGGTGAAGCCCTGCGCGCCAAGCGTGAATCCCTGCACACAGCGGTAGCGGACTCACTGGAAGAGTTCTACAAAATGGTCAAGGAAGGCAACGCCCACGGCTGGCGTTCGCCTGGACCGGCTCAGTGGGACCTCTGGACCGTATTCGATATCCTCGAAAGGATGACCCCGGAACCGGAGTCTCCTAAAGAGAGGGCGATCATCGAAAACCTGGGTACGGCCATCGCCGACCACATGATCGACACCTTCCGGCAGAAGGAGCCCTTGCGTAAAGCTGGGCTGAAGGCCCTCACCATGATGGCCGACTGTATCAAGAAGGAGCTGAAGTATTAATGCAGTTCCTCATTGATCTTTACTTGCTGGGGATTACGGGGGTGTTAGTCTGGCTCATCGTCAGGCTTAACCACCTCTACAATCTCCACAACCTGCTCAGTATCTCTTTCTACAAACTCCACCACCGCTTCCAGAAGTGGTGCGAGGAACAGTGGGACGGGGACTGAGCGCCACGGGGAGCCTTCGGGCTCCCCCTTTTTTTTTGAGCGGGCGCCGGTGTCGTTCGGTCGCTCCTGTGATGACTAAACAAATCGCCCGCACGTGTGCGCGCTCTCAATTCATTCAGAAAGAAAAATCACCCCACGATAGTGGGGGATGATTTTTCAAGAGTAGAAAGGAGCACGCAATGCACAACCTCAAGATGGACATGCGAAGCATGATACAGCTTTGCAAGGACCTGGGAATCCACGACGATCTCACCGATCTCTCAGCCAAGGAGCTGAGAGACTTGGTCAACAAGGCGCTGGAAAAGCGTCCGGTTCGTGATGATAATCACGATAACCCCAACCAGAATGGAGCAAACCATGAGTAAATCATTCCATGATGCGTTTGTCGCTGAGTACGACAACACTCGATTCAATAGCCACAAGACCATTCTTGTGGCGCCACCCGTTTCGGAATCCAGCCTCATGGCGCTGGTGGGCAACCACACCACCAAAGAGCTTAAAAAGCTCTGCGCCGCCTTCGACATTTCCGCCACGTGGTACAACCACGCACGCAAGGAACAGCTCGTAGAGCGGATCGTGAAACGACTGAGGACCGGGGTGAAACCCCGCCAGATTGCCGCCACCGCCGGAAAACTGGGAAGCGATAGTTTCATGAGCGAAGCTCTGAAACTCATGTTCGATGTGACTGAGGCTTGCCCAACCTTCGTCTGTGGCGATCAGACAGTTGCCCACCCGACTGACGTCTGGTACTTCGACACTGAAAGTGCCAACATTGGCCGTCTCAATACGGACAACATGACCGCTGTCGCTGAGTCCATTGCTCATACAATGGAACCGCCGCCATGGCCTTTGGCTGAACCGACCCCCGAACCCGTTAAGGAGCCTACCGTGACGCAACCCGTGACCCCCACCCCCGCACCTGCCGCCGCCACCGGACTCGATGGCATTCTCAAGGCCATCATCACCGAATCCATCGGTGATGAGGTCAAGAACGAACTCAGCAAGATGGGCATCACCCAAGAAAAGGTCGAAGACCTTATCATGGGTGTTCTCAACAAGTCCACCATGCCCTCGGTCGTCAAGCGTGTCGATCCCGCCCCGGGAGAGCCGACCCTGGAGTTGGCTCACACGTGCCTTAAGAAGGCACAGTTCTACCTCGACGGTGGCGATTCGATCTACCTCAACGGTCCCGCCGGTAGCGGGAAGACCGAAGCCAGCCGCCAGTTGGCAAGGATCTACGATCTGGACCTGACGATCATCTCCTGTACTGGTGACATGACGGTGTACGACATCGTTGGGTACAACGATGGGCACGGCAAGTACAACCCGACCCCCTTCTACCACGCGTGGTGCGAAGGTCACTTCATCCTGATCGACGAAGTCGATAAGGCTCCCGGTGAGGTCACGGTGTTCCTGAATGCCGCAACGGAACAGGGACTGCTGACGTTCCCCAACGGGGAACAGGTCGAGAAAAAGGACGGTTGCAAGATCGTTCTCACGGGCAACACGAAGCTCAGTGGCGCTGACTCCATCTACAACACGGCGAACAAGCAGGACGGTTCGTTTGCGAACCGGCTGATCCCGGTTGCGTGGCCGTATGACGAGTACCTCGAAGAGTGCTTGGCGATTCGTGCCTCGCTGGCGTGGGGTGGTAACGAGCGTCAGGCGAAGGAGTCGCACAATGCGATCAAGAAGATTCGCAAGGTCACCGACGAGTTCGGCATGAACTACATCGTCGGCCAGAGGCAGACGATGAAGGTGGCTCAGACGGTCGCACGTGGCCTGTCACTCGAAGAGGCTGTCGAGGACATCGTCTACGGCTGGATGGACGAGAACGATGCTGACAGAGTCAGGGAAGGAGTCAAGCATGCTTAACAACCCGTGGCACACGCCGAAACCCAGACTGCATCTGGCCTACTTCAACTGCGTTGAGGACATGTGGAGAGCCTCACGTGACAGGGAGTGCGACGGAAGCGGCAATTCGAGCCGTACCGGCTCGGAGACTTTCACTGAAACCTCCTCTTTCGAGGAGGCTTTCGCAATGGGAACCTCAAAGGGCTGGGTCGAAGGAGCGACCCAGTTGCGTCAGATCACGGCACGGCTGGGCAGAGTGAACGCCATCCTTGCGGGTGAGCGTATCACGAAGAGCGTGTCTGTTGCCGGTCCGGTGCTTCATCCTCAGCGATTTATCGCTGGGGATAAGCGCCACATGACCAGGAAGCGCCGGATTCGTACCGCAGACGGTACGAAGATCAGGCTGGGTGTCGAGTGTGCTACACTGGGACACATGCAAGCGACTGCTTACATGACCCGTGGCGTGGCGATTGCGGCACTCGTGAAGGTGCTTGAGAACAGTGGAATCTCAGTCGAGGTAACTGGTCTTTGGACCAGTTACGACAACAAGGGAGACGTCACCTCAATCGTTGCCAACATCAAAAAGGCTGGGGTGATGGCGAGTGACGAGCGAATGGCGATGTGCATGGCACACCCTTCCACGTTCCGCAGGGGATGCTTCGGCATCAAAGAGGCCCGAAAGGACTTCGACTCAACCTTCGGTTGTGGATACGGGAGTACCACCAGCATGCCTGAGAAGTACCTCAAAGACTTGGGTGTGGACCACCACATCAAAGACATCCACTCCGATGGAGTGGATTGGGACAGCGCCAGCGATGATGAAATCGTCGTCTGGATCAGAAGCACCCTTGATAAAATCAAGGAGAAAAAGGGAATCAAATCCCGGTAAGGAGTGACGAGCATGGATAAGAAAATCAAGAACATCATGCGTATGTGCAATTCGGCACATACGGTACTGGGGGCCACTCTCGCATCTATTTCACGGGTTACCGTGAACCACGATGAGAACGATGGTGAGACCATTGCGAACCTCACGATCGCCCTCAACAATCTGCTGTTCGCAATCTCAGCGCAGAGCGAGGACTCAGAAGTCCTCGAAGCTCTGGGGAATATGCGCTCCGCAGTGGATGGCATGGAGGACGAGGCCAAGCGAATGACTGCCGTAGGCAACGCCGCTCTGGCCCTGGCTCTCATGGTACTGGGGCAACTCGCCCGTGAGGACACGTGGATCGAGCGTAACACGAAGAACGAGGACAAGGACGAGGACGAGGAAAAGCCGAGCACCGACCGGATCAGCAAGGGAGTTATCTCCCTTGAGGACCTCATTAAGGACATCGAAACTGGGAGGAAAAAGTAATGAAGAGCCCCGCATTCATGACCATGGAACAACCCCTGCGTTGCATCACGACCGCACGGAACGTGTTGCTCGACTTCGCACAGCTCACCTTCGACAGCAAGGCCGATTCCGGAGTCAGGCAGGACCTCGTAGAGGACATCGGGGAGCCGATAGCCCGCATCATGCACCTCGCCATGGAGCGTGGCGAGCACGTGCCGGAAGAGAAGGCTGATGCCTGGGGCGACGCCTTCGATGAGATCACCAGCGATCTCAAGCAGAAGCTCGCTTCCAGCGAGTCCACGAGAGTTGAGGTCGTCACCTCCTGTGCGGTCGCCTATGCTTCCGTCCTTACGAGGGTGCTGGAGATGATGTACGAGATCGCTGAGGACATGGAGGGCTCGAAGGCTAAGAGCCTTCTTCAGGTGGTCGAGGAGCTCTTCGGGGATTCGGGCCCCGGCTGGCCGGGGCAGAAGGAGGACGACAATGGTTAACCTGAAACCGTGCCCCTTCTGTGGGGCAAAGGAGAACCTT
>Ga0208019_1000098_pt1 | contig 42978 bp, 61 predicted proteins | sample CB_VirMetaG_5_FD_184540 | JGI IMG/M metagenome (GOLD analysis project Ga0208019, IMG submission 184540) | Freshwater to marine saline gradient viral communities from Chesapeake Bay - CB_1508_1D Viral MetaG (SPAdes) (version 4) | ecosystem: Environmental > Aquatic > Marine > Coastal | place: USA... | reverse complement strand
GATTCTACGTGCATCAGTGCCGAACCAAGAAGTTGATCAAGGTCGGGTTCTTCAGTAAAATTGTCGTCCAGTTCTACGCTAATCTCATCCAACTCGTTCCTTACTTTAATGAGGTTCAAAAAGTCCTTTTGTCCGATGACGTTTTGTGATAGTGTTTGTGCGCTCAATGTGTGATCTCCTTATCCTATGGGTTAGTTGGTGGTGGATTATCAAATGCAAGATATGGTGGTGATCTAAAGCGTTTCATGGCCTACCCCCCTGAAACATTGTGAATGGTGGCTGTGTCAGAATGATGGAAATACGCCACCAAATTTGACATACATTCGCAGTGCGCGAATAAACTGTCGGGTCTTTCTTATTGCGTAAAACATTGAGATACCTTACCTTTTCTGTAATACTGTGCTGGTAACACAGTGTTTGTAGTTGGTTATGTGGTGGGTGAATATTTGGGATTACTCTTGGTTTGAGGATTCACCCACCACACTGATATTTACTTTGTAGCCAAATGCTTGGGCTATTTTAATAAAGTTAGGGAGAGTAATGTTAGGCCACCGTTTCTCGGTCTGATCGTAGTTTTGTTGAGATGTTCCAATTAGCTTAGAAGCACCCATATAAGTAAGCCCTGCATCTTCTCTAAACTTTTTAATGTAATTTACTTCAGTCATATTATGTCTCCCGAAATACCATTGTCATCGTCGATTGTAATAACAATATACAACAAGTTGCATATTGAAGTCAAGAAAAAAGTATTATAATACTAAAAAAAGTTGAGGTTATGAAACTCGGAAAACGTATATCATTGTATCGCAAGCAGTTAGGATGGACGCAAGGAGAACTGGCTAAAAAGTGTGGAACCACCCAAAGCCATTTGTCCAAGATTGAACGCGAAGAAATCAACCCTTCATCCAAGACAATTATGAAGATTGCAAGCCTGTTTAACGTGTCTATCGACGAGTTGATGGGTGAGAATGATCGGAAGCCGACGCATGAGATGACTGAGGCGACAGAGATTGCGCGGTTAGTGTTTGCACTTGAGCAAGAAAGTCCGGGTTTAACAGATGCCCTTCGGAGACTGCTCGCCTCACCGTTGCTAAAATCTGAAGATGGGTTGGAGATGATAAACAAAATGATGGATATGTTTGGTCGTAAATAAATTTAGAAAGTGGCACACGCGCCTCCACAGTAATCCCAATGTAACCTCGACGATTAAATGGTGGACTCACTACTGCACACATGTGCAGTAGTTGGCGGATGGTGAAATAATATCGTAAACATTTTGCAATCATGCAACCCTAAAATATGGGAGAGATTATGAAATAAGAATTGTATTATTAGCTTTCGTCGCATGGGGATGTGGTAGCGATAATCCTGTGGCACAGATCACTGAGGGGTCTATCAGCGACATAAGGGCAGAAACAAACGGTTTTTTCTGGTATTCAAACGCAGTAGATGTGCAAGTTAAGTTGGTGAATATCGGTGAATTGCCCATTACAAAGGCCTATAACGTGGACGTATCGGTAAGCCATAGCGGTTCGGTAATAGGCCAGCGCATAGAAATAGTTATTTTAGACATTGCACCTGGCGCATCTGTCCTTAAGAGCATAGCTGTTCCAATTTCAGCATATAAATTTGAATATCAGGGTAATTCTACTGCAAAAATTACGGTATCTGCTGTGCAGTAGTCATAGCTCAGCTGGTAGAGCACCTGATTTGTAAGCCCCAATATCGAGCAAAGAAATACCCCACAATGAGCGTAAATCATTGTGGGGTAACGATATGGAGCCGTCCAGCGGATTCGAACCGCTGACCGCCTGATTACAAATCAGGTGGATAACTCCCCCATATAAAACAACAAGTTATATCGTATTTACCTTGTGGAGTGCGTCTGATTATGACTTTTGCCGAAGCAAAAAGGTCGTTCATCCAAGACCGTGAGATCGCAGGTGTCAGCCCCAAAAGCCTCGAATTTTATCAGTATGTATTGGATAGATACCAAAGGTATTTAAAGGGTGGCACGTTAGAGCAATCTGTGGGTGATATAAGACCCTATTTCGTATCTTTGCGACAATCATCCCCCAAATTGTCTAATAGCACGATACACGCACAGCTACGTGGCCTGAGAGCGTTTTATAAGTTTTGCGCTCTATACCACTATGTAGATATGCCTGACCTGCCGAGAATACCGACACCCAAGGAGTCGCCGGACCCGTTGCCCGATGAAGAACTTGTAAGAGTCATAGACCACCTGAGCCGGTGCAAGGGTTACGATGATCGACGCAATGGCACAATAGTAAGGCTTATGTTAGACAACGGTATGCGGTTGCGTGAATGTACCAACATAGACATAGGCGATATTCAATGGTCTGATCGTATGGTGCGTATCACTCGTAAGGGTGGATTAGAACAATGGTTGCCCTTTGGTAAGAAGTCTTTGGGTTCTCTGCGTGAGTATATGGCCTTAAGAGCCAAGTATGCCAGTGTTCACGAATCTGCGCTGTGGCTCACAAGATCGGGCTTCAGGCTTAAGCCGAGAGCGTTACAGCAAGCGTTTCAGCGTATATCCGATAAGTTGGACATACACCTACACCCCCACCGTTTGCGTCATACCTTTGCTGTCAACTGGATAATGGCAGGTGGCGACCCGTTCACATTACAAAAACTGCTCGGTCATGAGACTCAGCACATGACGAGTAGGTACACAAAGATTGCAGGTAAGAACATAAAGCACCAACACGACAGGTTTTCGCCCGGTGACAGGTTTTAGTTTGGTTGGTATCTTGCCATCATCTTCCGCATCTCCTCGCGCATCTTCTTCTTCTGTCGCTCGAACTGCGCCATAGGGTCGGGGTCTTTGCCTGTCAATATGTGCTCGATACCACCTTTTTCCAAAGGGTCTACATATTGCCAACGTGTTTTCTCTGGTGTTACAATGCGTCTTGCTATCTGAGTATTAATACCGATTGGCATAGCACCAATGTTCGTACGCATAGCCCCTGAAAGTTTAGACCAATCAAACTCCCCATCGTCGATGACGGATTTGCTGAGTTGTGCAACTGCTGATGTGTTGTCTGCGGCAAGGCGTACAACCTGGCTCATTGCTGGACCGATCAACAACTCAGCCGTAGAGTATCGCCCTTCTGCCATAGCACGTAGCATGTCCACGCCAATACCAAACCCACCGACTGTTGAGATGTTCCACAAGATGCGTTCCCATGGCAAAGCATCGTCATCATCCCATTCCTCGCGCTTCACACCTGATATAACACCTTTAACATCTGCAACACCTTCACCGACAACGGTAGCACCTACCATATACTTAATGGCGTTCTTTACCTTTCGCCACCTTGCAGGGTCGTTCTTTCGTAAGAAGTTCATGTGCTTGTTTAGGAAGTTTGCCTGAAACAATGTGAACGTCTTGAACTGTGTGACAAGGCCACCGAGAGGGCTTTTTGCAAAGTATGGCAATGTCTCTGGTCGTGCCAAGAATTGTGTTTCTTTGGAGAGGGTGTTTGCTCCAAGGGCCAACATCTTATCCCACCCCTTTGGATTTGCCTCTCTGTCCAAATATGCGGAATATGCTTTTTGTGGGTCTATACGCAACTCTTTAAGGGCAAGCTGGGCATCTATATTGCTTGGGTCTTTGACCAATCTCTCAAGGTTGCGGTTGATATATACCACTGCTGTATTTGCTGACCAGTTACGTACCAACTCATCGGTCTTTGAAAACGCCTTTAACCATACAGCCCACTTGGGAAACTCTGTGGTTTTTAAGCCCAATTCCTGCGCCACATTGCCCCTAATTGTCTCTACGGCGACAGCGAAAGAGTCCTCAACAACGTCTTTGTTTGCCTTGCGTATCATAGCAGATAAGCCACGCAACGTATCTATATATCCCGTCATAGAGGCAGTGTTTACAATCTGAGACATCTGTGGCAAAAACGACATGCCCATCTTGGTGATCATTGTCCACATCTTCATCTTGTCAGCAACATGCTCAAAGGCTTCTTGTGTGGAACCGGGCAGGGCGCGATCTTCCAATCCCAACACACGGTCAAAGACCTTTTCGATGAAGTCGTCACCACCTTGCAGTTTGGCCTCAGTAATCAGTGCTCGTGCCTCTTGGTTGAAATTGCCAAAGAGGTGTGCATCCGTGATGCGCTCAGATGCGCGCATGAAGTACTGCCCATAACGAATCAGTGGGTTTACGACATACCCTTCAAGCGGTGTAATCTCGCGTCGTGATTCGAGGTTTGCGTAGCTTCTGGCATGTTTTTTGCGTAAGTCCACCAACCGCTTGACATGTGCCTCAGCATCTGCAACAGACCATTCCTCATTCTTTGCCATCAGTTCTGATATTTGAGATTTTATCCAGTTGGGGTCGTCATATAGCTTGGGGTCGTGGATAAATGGCGCGTACAATTCTCGCGGAGTCCATGGCACAACCTCATCGCCAATCTTTATTCGCAACTCGGCGGCAGTTGCCGCATCTGCAAAGGTGTCAGTGAGTGTTTTTATGCGCTCAATATACGGAATCCACCAAGCAGGAATACGCATACTGCCATCGGCCTGTTCTTTGACGCTTTGTATGTTGGGGTCTGCAATGCGTCGCAAGTCGTCGATGTCGGTAATGAATGTTTTGTTGCCATTGGCATCTGTATAGGTGCGCTGTTCTAACCCATCCATAAAGGCATATCGCGTTGGGCCTTTACCGTCGCCCTTGTCGCTGATGCGCTTCTCTGTGGGGAAAAGGTCACGATCTCTGATCATAACCTCTGTGGGTCGGTCAATAAGTTCTTCGCCAGCATCTAACCCCCTGCTCTCAATCTCTGCCAGCAGGTCGTCATATATGTGCCTGAAATCTCGAAGGGCGGAACCTGTCATGAGGTCGGCAGTTTTTTGTCGCAAGGCCAATTTATCAGACAGTTGTAATGCGGCAGGTTTTCTTACAACGATGTCGCCAGGTTGCATCTGGTATTGGCGATTGCCAACAGACATAATGCCACCCTGTTCGCCTTGTAATACCAACTGCCCTGTGTCCAATTTTAATGTGGCAAGGTCAGCATCTGCTTGAAAAACGGGTTCATATTTGCCGTTGGCATTTTTGCGTATGACCATTTCGTCAAAGTATAGTGGTGATGCGCCTTGTGATGCGTTTTGTCCTGTCTCAGTAAGTTCTAATATCGTTCCCGGCACAAAGTCTTTGGTATCTCTGTGACCATACTGCACCAACATGCGCCCACCGATGGCACGCTTGCCCTCATTGGTAAGGCGATATACGTCACCTGAACGCATAATAAGGCCACGCTCCAACAATTCTTGAGCGTTTTTAGGTTGCGTAGATGTTCCATCCAACATATCCGTCATGTCGTGGAATGAGTCTATGTCTATCAACCCGATCTCATCGGCCTCTTGCATGGTGCGATTACCCAACGCCTTTACATAGTCAGCCATAGAGTCGATGACTTTGCGCGTGTTGTGAATTACCTTGCCAAGTGTATTACTGCCAAATATAGATGGCGCATCGTCGTGCATGAGCAAGAAAGCATCCAAGTGTTCTTCGGATAGATAATCTAACCCTTTACCACGCATAGCAGGGGTGAGTGCCAACCACTCATCAAGTTCGTTAGGGTCTATACCTTTTCTATCTAACAAGGCAAGCACTTCTGCGCCTTTGTCGGAAGATCGCAATACTTCTCGTGGGTCGGTGTTTAGTGTTGTTGCCGCACCCACCGACTTGGTAGGAGTGAAAGCCTTTGCCGCCTGTGCCTTGCTACTCTTTGGTGGGCGTTTGGTATATGATTCTTTAAACTCTTGCGCCTCTTGCAGTTGTTCGCCCAACTCATCGGCTTGATCTTGTTTCTTGGCTATAACTTCAGGAGGTGTCGATGGGTCTTTACGCAACTCGTCGATTTCGTCAACCAACTGTTGGTATTGAGAAATGCCCTGCTCATACTGCGTCGTTATAGGCGCATCGGTGCGTTGTGGTGATGTCGTATTGGGCAACGGTTGTGCGATTTCGGTGACTGTGCCATTGTCATACAACTGCTCATAGGTCTTTACATTTGTGACCTTGCCACCTTCCTCATTGAGGCGTTGTACCACCCATTGCCAATCATCTACCTCTGGACCCTTGGCCTTTTTCAACTCTCTCTCGGCAACCTCTTTAGCCGTAGAGATTACTGACGGGTCCCAACCGACAACCTTTTTGCCATTGTTCTGTATGCCCCCATGCGCACCACCCGTTGATGTGTGTTGTAAGGCAAACTGTAATTTTGTTTTACGGGCATCTTCGCGCAACCTGTGTGTCTCTGCGTTTCGTGCATCAATCGTCCAAGGTTCTGCTTCAATAATTTGTTTGGGAGAGGGTTCGTCAGCGCGGTTTTGTTGTAGCCAATCAAATAACTCCGGGTTTTTGTCCAAGGTAGTGCGGGCTTTGCCGTAAGCATCGGATAGTTTTTTACGGGCCACTTCATCGTCAAGCGGTTTTGATAACGACTTTTGATGTATTGCTCTCAAGTCCTCATCGTTAAATATTCTTTCGTATTCACGACCTTGGATTTCTCTGAATGTATCAGACAATTCACGTTGTCGCCTTGCACGATCTGGAATATCTACAAGGTTATAGACATTTTTTATGGCATTATCAAATTCTATGTTCGTATCGAACTCTACATTGGGTCGTTGCCCTTCAAGGTATGCGTTCATACCAGGCATTTGTGACTGCGCCATGGCAGAGGCTTGTGCCTTTTGGTTCTGATAAAAACTGTTCTCTACCTCTGCAAGCACACCATCGACACGCTCTTTACCACCGGGCATGTCTCGTGACAGTTCTATGATCTTTGCGCTTTCTTCAGGTGTCAGTCTGCGCCCTTCGGCCTTTACAGCATTGACAATGTTGCCGATCTCGCCATTACGTACCTCGCTGAGATACTTCTTAGGCAAGGCTTCAAAGCCCGACAATAAACCCATCGCCAACGACTGTATCAATACCTGCTCAGGCGTACCACCTTCTGCCATCATAAATGGTGCTGACGATACCGCACCGGCAAGCGCACCTGCACCCATAGTAGTACCACGTATGGCGGCATTTTGTGCGGTCTTGTTGGTAAAGTATGACTTCATCGTATTGGCAACAGTCTCTGCCAACTTAGAATCTGCGGAGTTTAACTTAGCGACAGCACCACCAACAGTAGCACCGGTAACGCCACCCATAAGACCAGCGTAGGCAGATTGCCCGAAGTCTTGATCGAAGAATCCTGTCTCACCTTCCTGTTTTGACAAAGCGGCGTGTGTTGCACCTACTCCCCCCTCTAATAAGACACGTTTAGCGGTTTCACTGCCAACCTTTTTTGCCAGTGCAGGAACGGCTCTACCGAGTATGCGCCCACCTACTCCTGCCAACCCCATCGTGCCAACCAATGAAGGAGCCATACCTGCCAATGAGCCAAGCCCCGATGCGGCAGATTCTACGATGTTACGCGCCTCTGGTTGATTGGGGTCGCTGAGTCCAAGTTCATCACCAAACCCCATAGGCAGTTCACGCATGAAAGAGTTGCTTGCCAAGTCCCAACTGCGACTAAGCGTACCCTCGTTCTGCTGTTCGTAGTTCTTCACATACTCCATAATTTTAGGAATCTGCGAAGGGTATTTGAGCATTAAGTCGTCAACAACGGCTTGTTGTTCAGGTGTAATAGGCATTATCTGTTCACCAATCTTTGAGCAGGGGTAGGCTTGTCGAATCCAATAACATAGACTCTCGTCCCGTTTTTAACATACTTGGCAAGTTCATTAAGGTCGTTTACTTTGTAACGTATGCAACCTGCTGACAATCTGCCACTGTTTAAGAAATTTCCGTCATCGTCAAATACTTTTTTATCTTGGTAGTAGGGGCCATGAAATCCTATATGGTCAAAAGTGTCTCCATCATCACCTAACCCCATCCAATATGGTCCATACGAATTTTTTGACTTTGTTGTAAGAGGGTAAGGCACTTTGGTTTTGATTGTTGTCTCTCCCGACGGTGTTTGTTTTTTAACTCCACCATGCATTATGCCACCCGTGTCTGCCGTTGCTATGGCAAACTGCTTAATAACTTTATTGTCTTTCATTAGGGTAGAGGTATTGGTATTAAGGTCTACTATTACCTCGTATTTACCGTTGGGTTTGTGGTATTTTTTTAACGCACCAATGCTGACAAGTCCTGTGCCATCGCTAAGTATTGGGTTCTTGGCAACCTCCTGTGTTTTCTTGAGCATATCAATAGTAACATCTTCAAGCGGGAGTTCGGTGAAGTCCACCTGTATCTCGTCGGGTTCATCGGCAAAATCGGCTCTGGACATTTCTACTGATGGCCTTAAAGTTTCCATAGGTAAGTTGGTGTACGACATTTTCACATCTTCGGGTATCTCATCGCCCACTACGTCGGTTAATGGCACATTAGGTCGCATCGTTTCTAACCTTAAGTCAGGCGATTTTGGGATGCCCTTATCTTCAGGGATGTCGTCTTGAAATGTGTTCGCTAATGGCACGTCAGGTCTTATAGGGTCTAATGGCAATGAGGACGGTTGCGGAATGTTACTATCTTCCGGTTCCTCAATATATTCAGAATTTGCCAATGGCACGTCGGGACGTTGCCTTAAAAAGCTGAGATTAAAAATTCGCGCAAGAGGCGAGTCTAATGGCAAGTCTGCTCTCTGTGATATATTAGTATCTTCAGGGTTTTCTCCATATACAACCTGTTCAAGTGGCACGTCAGGTCTTATTGGCTCCAATGGTATTTCGCTCGGACTGCCTAACGACACATCTTCGGGCATTTCGTCGCCCACTAAAATGTCGGGGTCAGATGGTCGAGGCTCAAGTGGCTTTTGTCGCATCTTTGCGACGGAATCGCGCATAGTGATAAACCTTCGCACTATCTCGGATGCCCTGTGTGGGTATTTTTCTATCAACCCTCTAAGTGCTTCTTGTTCGGGTGTAATAGGCATCAATACCATCCTGCGCTTTGGCGTAGTTTTTCCATAAACCGATTTTCAATACTTGGGTTTAGTATGCGTTTGCCTTCTTGCAATGCCTGACCTCTTTGGTCCCATTTTAACTCGCCTCTGTCTATTAAGTCGTCAACACGCTTTGCATATTCTTCGTAAGAGCCAATACTTGCGTCTGGATTGATACGAGAGAACAGTGAGGGTATGACGCGTCCGGCAGGTGTAGCTTCAGGTGTGGCAGAAGGAACCTGGGCAGATGCCGATGTGCGGTTGAACACGGCATCCAATGTTTTGTTGATGTCGTCAAGTTCTGCGTCTGTGCCACCTGCGCCCGATGAAGCACCTTCTGTAAGCAGTCGCGTACCAAATACCTGTATCTGCTTTTGCTTTGCAGGGTCATCACCTGCCATGAGCAAAAGTTTCTCAAGCTGAGACAATATGCCCAACTGCTTTTGGACACCCAATGCCTGATTGCGGTATGCTTGGTTATCGTTGTAGAAAGACTTTTGCATGTCGCGGTTTAGGTTGCCTTCGCGTCGCCTGGCCTCTCTGTCAGCGTTAGATTGCCACCCTAAGAAATCTCTCTGAGCATCAGCAAGTTTCATCTGCCACTCACGCGCAATCTTCGCCTGTGCAGAGTCGTGACCAAACTGCTTGTCCATGCGCTCTGATTGGTATTTGTTTTGCTGTGCTATGACTGCGAGGTTTTGTGTGTGGTTTTGTCCTGACAAGTCCAGTTGAAACTGGCGGCCTTTCTCGTTCTCTCCACCAGTAAATGCCTGTTGGTCGTTCTGTAATTCCATGTTGTAGCCATGACCAAACCTCATTCGGTCTAACAGGTTTCTCTGTGCTGTTTCGGTGTCTTGTTGCTTCCACTCCCGATCTTGCAACCTGCGCTGATCTTCGATCTCCTTCTGGCGTTTCAGCATAATAGCACGAGCAATGTTACTACCCGTATCTTGTGCGCCTGTGAACAGGCCATTAAAGAAACTCATATTAACCTCTTGGCATAAATGGTATCGGTAACAAATTGGATATTAAGTTTCCAGCGAAAACCCCTGCTTGCTGTGCGGTGCTTGGCCCCTGAACAGGCATCTGTAACTGCCCAATAGTTCCCGGTGCAACATTGACACCCGACAGTGCTGAAAGCAGTTGTGAGTTGGGTTGTTGTGCATTTCCGAAACGTGTGTTCCAGATGTTCTCGTTCTGCAACATCGTGTTCATATCGTTGCCATACATGCGCTGATCTTCTGCGGAGTTGAACCCTGCATTGCTCATATCCATACCATACTGCGCCTGTGCCAACTGTGCAAGCATCTGTATATCTTCACGCTTCAACCCTGCCTCTGCGAGTGCTTCTTGCAGTTGTTGGTTGTTGAGGTCGAGATCAAAGCCTCTACCTGCTTGCTCTGCGCCCACCTGCGAGTTGGCAATATTCGTCAATGCTTGAACCTTTGCTTGGTCCATACCCGACTCAGCAAGTGCCTTTTGTATGCGTGAGTCTTGCATATTCAGCGACATACCTGCTTTGGCGAGGTTTGCATCGTTACCAAATTGTCCTGATGCGATGTTGCGGTTTAGTTCATTGTTGGCAACCTGGTCTAATGCGCCAAGATTTGCGAGGTCTAAGTTGCGGTTGCCCATTGCTTGACCGAAGTATTGATCTGCGACATTAGACACCGCACCGAGTCCTGCACGTTTTTCTGCCTGACCAGCAAGCTGTAACTGCTCATTAGACATGCCCTGACCGTATGCGGTGTTTTGCAGATCACCCATCAGTGCGGCACGACTTTGCGAGTCCTGTGACCCTGCAATCTGATTACCTGCGTTGAATTGTCCCTGTTGCAGTTGTGCCGATTGTAACCCTTGAACAGCGTTTTGCAATGCGCCCAAGTTCTCACGCTCTACACCACTGACACGCTCCAACGCTTGCAGGTTGACATTTGCCAATGCTCGCGCCTTTTGATCTGCCAATCGCTTACGTTGCTCATTGGCAATGGTCGAGTTAGATGCTCCTGAAGCGGCAAGGGCAGATTCCAACTGTCGCTCTTGCTCTGCAAAACTTTCGTTCACATCACCGACAAGTCCAGAGATCATGCCCTGATACTGTGGGTTGTTTAATACATTGCCAAGTTCTTGTGCTTTGCCTGATGCGGCAAGCAAGGCAGTGTCGATAGAATCCTCATATTGAACGCCTTGTGGCAATGACAGTGCTTGCGTGTTCTGCAATGCCTGTATAGCAGGTTGCATCGTGCCATTTACTGCGTTGGGTCCACCATAATTTGCTACGTTGCCGACACCTCTTTGCACCTCGTTGGTGAATGATCGTCCAACATCTTCCTGCCGTATGCCCGACTGTGCCTGTTGTAACTGTTGCGTGTTGGGTCCAGTTACAGACGTTTTCATATTGCCCATAGCATTTGAAGCATCGGTATAGTTGGCATCCGATATTGTCTTATCTATACCGCTTGCAACATCTTGTGCATTGGTGAAAGACTGTCCATATTGGTTGAAACTACCGACATTGGGCATTTGTGAAGTATGCACGTTGGAGTTGAGCGTACCTGCTCGGCTTTGTGCCGTAGACATGCCATTGGGTATTGTCGGTGCGTTTTGTTGTGTCGAGTTGTTCTGCAATGTGGGCGTGTTGTTCAAACGGTTCGATGCCGCATTAGCCATCTGCATCGTGTTGTCCATCACCTTTGGGTATTGATTGTTGAAATAGTTTTGCAAAGGCAATGTGTTCAACCCCTGTATAGACTGAACGTATTGGTTTACCTTTTCGGGGTCGGTTTTGTTTGCGGTTAGCTGAGTAAATAGTGCTTGCATAGATGAGTCATAGTTCTGCGCGTAAGGCAGTTGGTTTGAACCCATATCATAGAACCTGCTTGGGCTAAAATTTTGCTGTCCACCCGGCAATTCAGAGGGGGATGGTATTCTACCACCGTATTTACCACCTGTTTCGTATTGCCCGACATTAGCACCACTGTTATTCGGAATTTGATTCCGCGTGTTTCCACCACCCAACGGTGGGTTTGGTTGACCGCCGGGTTGACCACCTGTGCTTTCACCATTAACATATTTCATATACCCTTCAAAGCCACCCGACTGAAACGCCGCCAAACCTTCTGGTGTCATGTTTTGCATACCACCAGTGCTGTATGGGTCTTGCGTCATTTGCCCCTGTGCGTTTGGGTTCATTGGCACTTGGCCTTGCGACACGTAAGTAGATGCGCCACCTTGCCCGTTATTGCTTGGATGTTGTGCGCCCCAATTAAACTCGTCCTCACCAGCATCACCGGGTTGAGGGTCGCCACCTGTGTCTGATTCGGTAGGCTCCCAATCTCCACCACCTGCGCCCAATCCCCAATCGGGATTCGATGAACCACCTGCGGTTTTCATAGCAGGTTGCTGTGACGCATACTGTTGCATGCCCTCAAAACCGCCCCGATTATATGCGTCCTGGACTGATGTATATTGTGCAGGTTGCATCATTGGAGATGGTTGGTTAGGTTGTGCGTATTGAGTGGGTTGGTCTTGTCGGTATTGGGTAGGCTGTGTCATATACCCACCCTGCGGTTGTTGCTGTGACTGTCTGCTTGCAAGCCATTGTTGGTTTGGTTGGTTGCCCTGCATGGTGATGGGGTTGAAGCCCGTAGATTGTAAGAAACTCAACGGGTCATTCATAAACTGTTGTGCTTCTGGTCCCTGAAAGCCACCCTGCGCGTTTAGGAACTCCATAAACGCTTGGCTCATACCGGGTCGCATCTGGTTGAGTTGCTGAAATGCTTGGGAAATGTCCATGTAATCCACCCGTTGTTTATCATTGTTCTACCCAACAACGATGGTTACAGTGTATTGATTTTACCCTTACTGAAATATAGGGTAGTTTTATTATATTTTTGGGATTTATCGTAAAATAATTTCAGTGTTCTAATACGAGTGTTGGCTGTGTGGGAACTACCATTACCTTGCCACTTGCAGGGACTCTCTCGAAGTTTACCCATCCATACCCGTTGACCTGTGGGATGAACCCTTTTTCAACACCCCACCCTCTACCCTTCTTGTTTAATGACTCGTCTTTCAAGGATGGTATCTGAGCGTGCCACTGTACGCGTTTATATACCGTTCCCTCGTTAGATATTTTTTCTTGTGCGTGTGGCATTGCCCAACAGTTGTGTGTATGCCCCGTAACAAATACGTCGGCATCAGGATAAGAGGCAGATCGGTATAGAGCGTGGTTTGTGCCTTTTGTTACCGGTGCATTGCCACCATATCCGTGATGCACCCACACCTTTGGGTTGTCGTAGCTTGACGATCTGGACTTCATAAAATACAGGATATACCCACTGTAATTCATGTGGTTGATAACATAACCCGTCTTGTCGCGCAACTTGCCAACAACTGTCTCAACAAGATCAATATCACAGTTTTTCAGTATGGCAGTTTCGTGGTTGCCATCAAACCACGCAATGATATTCTCGGTGTATGGTAGAAGAAACTCGGCAAGTTCATCTATGAGGTTGTTGAGGTAGCGCATATTGTCAGACATATTTCCACCCCTGCTTCTGCGAGGGTCGTTGCGCGTCTGCATAACATCCATCATGTCGCCACCAAAAAGTATGGGGTGTTTGCCCTCTTTGGCCTTTTTTAGTCCACCCTCAAATAAATCTTTCCTACACTTATCACTGTCAAAATGTTGGTCAAACATTACAAGGGTCTTGTGCGTCCATCCTGTTGCGCCTATCTTACCTGCGTCCAACTGCAACGCATACTCGTTGATGCGCTTGGTTTGGAACATTTTAACTCCTAATCGTCCAACTCGAAGTGGGGGAGATCATCAAACTTGTTGTCATCCAATTCAGTATCACCATCCCAATCACCACCCCAACGTAACCTGATGCCCATAGACAATGCTGTTGCCACTACGAACCCTGCGAAATATGTAAATCGCTCTCTGTCATCCCAATCAACAGGACACGGCACAGCATCAATGGCCTGTGACGGTTTGGTGTTATGCTTGCCATTAGGCCACTTTACCTGCGTCCTCCTGGGTGTGGCATAATACAGTGCGTCTTGTTCTTCTTTGGTGCGATGCCCACACGTAATGGTGCAGTCGAAGTGCTTAATGACTTCGTTGAACACGCGCTGTATGCGCTCATCGCACGTGGCGAGTATAGCCTTACTTTTTTTGCTGTAACTTGGCACTAAACATTTCTCCGTATCTCACCACGCAACTCTATGAGCATATCACGTGTCTGGTCTTGCTTGGCAAGCACCACATTCATCGTGTTGACGTTTCGGTTGGTCTGTTCAGTAAGGTCACGAATGACACTGGAAAGTGCCTTGATCTCTGCCGCTATATCTTTGAGGTCGTGCGACAGGTGATTGGTGACGTGCTTCTCTATGTTGGCAATCTGCTCTTGTATATCCAAATCACTGACCTCGCCACGATTAAGATATTTTATCTCAAGAAACTTATATGTAATGCCCAACACAACGAGTATCAGGATAAACCGAAATTCAGAGGGCAAACCAGACATTGCCTCTGTCAGCCAAGTCAAGTCCATAGCCCTACCTATTTCTTTACGAGTTTTTTGATTGCGCCACCGACAACGTCAAACAAGATGTCATCATATTTTGTTGGTGTCAGCTTCACAACTTTCTCTGGTATGTAAAAGCCGACAAGCACGTATTGCCAGTTGCTCAACAGCCATTGCTCAATCATCATTGCCCCCGTTTCTTTATGCGCGGTATACCAATATCCTGCATTGGAACCACCTTCTTTAACAACTCGCCCTTAGCCTCGCGCTTCAGCGTTTTTACTGCCCATCCACCAAGTTTTTTTATTAAGCCAAATATAACGCCCCCACTATCTGACCACTTACCACTGTAAACTTGAAATGTTTACCTCGTGGCTTGGGCTGTGGAGCCTTGAGCATTGGCTTGCCCTTTCTCTATAATCGTTTGGCTATTACCACAACAACTTCACCAATAAATTCAATAGCTTCTTTCGTGGTGAAGTCCGACTGTCCATCACCGTCTGTATCAAGCTTCTCCTTGAACGATTTAAACAATGCCTCTATCTCATTCTTGCTACCACTGACAGCACCTACCACTTTCTTTACGCCACCAATGATTGGCCCTGCCTGTTTTGCTATGCCAATAACTGCTCCAAGTGCTCCAAACATTACTTACCTGCTTTCTTGGGTTCGTCTGCAACTTCAGCCTTTTGTGATTCTTCGATGCCATCAATCCTACCCTTGAGATATGCCCATTGAGGATCAGATCCAAGTAATTGATTTGCTCGTTCTTGCAACTGTTTCTTTAAGCCATCTACCACAGATGTATCATTATTCATTTACTACCTCCCATGTAAGATTAATTATTCTACCACAGTTTGAATATTTGTTGCGCCAATAGCGGTGAGTCGTGCGACCATCTGAACCTCTGCATCTGCCAATGGCGAGAGCGTGAAGTCTGGTGAGTCGCTCGATACTGTCTCCCATCCTGTATCACCTTGCACACTGCCATCTGGCATCGTGACGGTGCATCTGTATACGAGAACTGATTTGTCTGCTGATTCTATGTGTTCTGCTCGCGTCACGGCAAATTCAATGCCTGTGAGGTCTACGCCTTTGTAGACGATGTCTGCTGTAACTGCCATATTATGCTCCAATCTGAGGGATAAGTTTGCCACGTAATTGAGGCACGTTTTCTTCTATGCGTTCTGCCATATCCATAATCTGTGTGTAGAGTTGCCAGATTGCGCCATTTTGCAACTTCTGTAATTTCGTCACACAATACAGTGGTTTGTCTTTTAGTGGCGCACCAAGTATGCCAAGTTCAACGAGTGTATCTTCATTGTAGCTGACGAAATTATCCCACTTATCTTTAATGACGCTCTGTGCGTTACCCATCGTAGAGAAAGCGCGAATCAGTTGAGCATCTTCATATTCATCGTATTGCGTCACCATATTTGTGCTGGATGTGCCACCATCTGCGTATAAGTCACCTTCTGCATCGACAATAAAAACTGAGCCAACACCCCCATTAAATACTGAAAAAAGATTGGCATTGGCTCCAGGCCCACCAATCGTTGTGCCATTTTTTTTCAACGCTGTCACGCGCACAGTGGATGACCCACCTGTCGTTTTTGTTGTGCTGTCGTTTGTATGGACACCCCAAAGATTTAAAGCAAGATCATCTTCGCTAAAACATTGCGCCTGTACGCCACCGCTGGTTAGTGATGTTTTTCTGATAGAAAAAAATGTATCTGTTTCTGTTGTGTCAGTAACACCGTGAGCCATATCACTACTCTTCAGCGCAAATATCTCATTATCATTCGCACCTTGATTGATCGTCAAGCCTTGCGTCATATTCGCGTTGGTGGTGTCGCCAATGAACACGTTGCCAGATGTGCTGATGCGTAATTGCTCTGACCCGCCTGCCCACAAGGTTAGCGGTGTATACCCTGCTGTTGAATTATATGTAGCTTCAAGAATACCAATCGTTCCGCTGTGACCCATACGCAACCACGCATCACTGGCAGACGCTTCAACAACGATTCCGTATGGGTCTGCTGTGGATTGTTTCATAGACAAAGGCGCAGTTCCTATCGGAGTTTTGCCAATCCCCACGTTATGACTTGAATCAACAACCAGCCCAACTGTGGCGTTTCCAAATTGGTTGAAATACAATAAACCTTCTGAGTCGTCATATCCTATCGTTCCAACAGGGCCACCAGATTGTTCAAGTCTGAGCTGTAAATCATCTGTTGCGCCAGTGCTTTTTAACATTAGCGTAGGCGCAGAGCCGTGAACCTCTAACTTGTATGAAACTGGTGATCCGCCAATCCCCACGTTGCCAGCACCAGACCCCTCAAGCATCATTGAAAATGCCTCGGTCATACTATTTGTGCCCGTTCCCGCACCACCAGAATATCCCATTCGGTAACGAGAACTGCCTGCGCTTCCTATTATATCAGCAAACCACGTTCCGCTTGAAGTATTTTCCATTATCTGGCCAACGGTTACTTGACCAGATGTGCCAGAACCTTTTATATGGACTTTTGCAAGGGGGTCGTTATCCCCAATCCCCACGTTGCCAGATGAGTTGATACGCATTGCTTCCGCACTCGCCGCACTATTTGGCCTCACAATGAAGGCCAAATCCATCTCGTAATCTCCAGCTTGCCTTATGCCAACAATTCCAGCCGCACCATTACTTGAGTAAGCGGTAACACGATCCATAAATGCAATACCAGTAGCACTACCAGCAGTGCCATCAGTGTTCCAAAGCATTTGATCTGCCCAAGTTTCAAGATTTCCTGCGGAGTATGCAGTTGCTCTTGAGTTATGGATTTCGACTTTTCGTGTGCCAGCTGGTGTGCCACCAATCCCCACGTTGCCATTACTGTCGATACGCATACGTTCTGTGTCAGCAGTTCTGAATTGAACGAATCCACTCTCTCGATTAATTACATATAAATCGTTGCCACTTTGATTGATTAATGCGCCATCAGAATTTGTTGTGCCAGTTGTGTTGTTAGTGAGGTGGATGGTTGCGCCACCCGTTGTGCCATTCACATTAAAAACCGAACTGCCAGCACCGTTTGCTACTGCTGTGCCATTAAGACTAAACAAGGCGTTATTAACCTGTATAGAACTTGATCCATCGTCAGCACTGATACTATCCAGCGCAATGTTTCCCACATTGGTAATATTGCCATCACTCGCGTTCAAACTCGTGACTGTCGTAGCACCTGCGCCAAGTGTGCCTGTGGTAGAGAGGTTTTCATCGCCAAACGTAATCGCGCCACTCGCTGATAAGATGCTTCCACTCGTAATCGTTATATCTGATGCCGCCACTACGCTCGTTGTTCCTGCAAGAGTCGTGAATGTGCCAGCGGCAGGTGTTGTGCCACCAATTACGGCATCTACTGTTCCTGCGTTAATATCTGCTGTCGTAGCAACCAAACTGCCAATAGTGCCAAGTGCAGTGATGTTCGGCTGAGATGCTGTTGCCAATGTGCCTGTGATAGAGGTATTGGCAACCAGTGTCGTAAATGTGCCAGCACCTGCACTTGCACCACCAATCGTAACACCATCTATCGTGCCACCGTTGATGTCTACGGCAGTGAATGGCACACCTGCAACAGTTCCAAGTGCGATTACGGTTGTACCGTCTAAGATGTCTGCAATGGTTTGTGGGTTTGCATCAACCTCTGAGCCATTGATAGCATCCCCGGTATTGTCTTTTGCGGAGTTGTCAACAAGTTGTGCAGATACGGACATAGGAAACCTCTTTAGTAAGTCTTGTTAGTAAGCACCTTAGATGCTATGGTGATACCGCGCAAAGTATATGTGTTGTATGATTCAATAAGGTGTGCCATACCCAAAGCACGTTGAACAGTTTTTGGTCTTATGCGCTCACCCGAATACCCTGAACCGCCCCACAGTGCAACACCCCACTGCCCGACACCCCACCCATCTGCGTCACCGACCCTTGCAAGGTTTTGCGTGTTAGAACTTTCTGGTGATGGCATAGAAGGTCTGAGCATGATCTGTCGTGATGTTACTGTGCTACTTGCAGGGGTTTCGACAGATACGTGGGAATGACCATACCGCTTCATACGGTTGGGCGCGTTGTTGACATCGAAGGCAGTTTGTGTGCGCCGTGAGAACTTGGCGCCATCCCAATTATCTGTCGATGTATCGAACATCTTATACACCTTGCCTGATGAGTCTCCGACGTATTGGTCGTATCCCGTATTTGATGTGTTGAACACCATACCTGCGGTCATGTTTTGTCTGTCTGAGCGTGTCCACCTTGCTCGCTGTCGAGATCGTGAGAAGTTGCCGATAAGCCAACGTGACGGTATCGTCCGTAACCCTGTGGGGTAGGCAGACCAATACTCCATACGGTTGATATTAAACAGCGACCATGCCGTAGACATGGCATCTATGTTTCTGAAAGATGCCAGTGGTTGCACCCAACGTGCCGTGTTGCGCGTTTCAAATCCTGCAGAGGCAGTAGATGGTGAGATGGCCTCTATGCCGTGTTCACTCCACCATACCAACAAGTTGACATCTGAACCCGTTACCTCAGCAATGGTTTGGTGCGACACACACCCCACGCTTGAGTTGACGTTGCGAACATTCACCTCTGTAAATGTTGATGTCGGTGCTATGCGATATACGCTTGAACGCTTAAAAACAAACAGGTTATTGGCAAATATTGCCGCACCTGTAATGTCTCCATCGTGACCCCTGTAAACTGTCACGCTTCCACCACCACCACCCGTTGTCCAATCTTCACAGTCGTTAGGGGCAGAATAGTATGCCGTAGACCCTGCGAACAACCACAGGCGACCTTGCCATGCTATGGGGAAATTACCCGTAGATGGTGGCGAACCACCCAACGACACAGCACCATTGGAGGTATCATATCGGATGGGCGCGTCAACACCATTTGCTAATACCAAAAGGTTTGCCGTTGTGGTAGCACCATAGAACATCTCTCCTGACCACCTAACACCTGCAGTGGTAGAATTGCCCGTTGCCCTTGCCCCTGATGAGACAGTCCAATCAGACCCGTAGTGCCATATCTTGCCATCTTCCGATGTGGCAACAGCCTTGTCGCCATTGTTGTAATCAAACAGACCTGAAACAGCACCACCCATCGCAGTGCTACCAAGGCGTGTTGCGCCAGGCATACCTGATGGGTTATTTGAGTCACCCTCATAGACGACGTTTAAAGCGTCATATAAGGCATTTTTGGGGAACTTTGGGTCTGTGGATGCGGTAACGCGATAGATGCCCTCACCGTAGTCGTAGTTGGCAATCTCGCGCCATTGAGTAGGCATGTGCTATCTCCGTGCAGATTTGGTATCGAAACCTATCTGCGAGCGTACTTCTGTGCCTCTAAAAAAACGTCTGCCAGTGTATACGCGCATGGCATTACCTGAACGATTCGTCCTATTCTCTCGCGCTTTTACCTTGTTGATATTTTCACGCTTCTTAGCCTCCCAATACATCGCCTTTTGCGAGTCGTCATCCCACATACATGCAGATGCTCTTGCGGCGGCATCAAGGGCTACATAGGCAATGTCTGGTGCATCGTTGCCAAACAGTGTGGTATCAAAAGCACTGGCATCTGTGAAGTTTTGTCGGTAAAGCACTTCCATCACATAGACAGCATCGGGATAAGGCCATAGGATGATCTGGTCATTATCTGATAAGTCGGGAGAGAATCTTGCAAAAGCTGTTGGCTTGCCCCCTGCGTTTCTGTGCCTGTCGCCACCTGAAAGCATAAGTAACTCGCCCAGGTTGTCATATTGCTCTAATGTCTTGCCCTCTCCGTATGAGATATATTTGATCTCGTCGAAGTTTGCTGTTGTGATGGCATAGGTGTCTTGAAAAATATTATAGCCACCTGCCGTAGTAGTCGTACCTGCGTAGGCAGTCTCTATGGTGATGGTGTTGGGGTCAGATACCGGATCAACTGCAGTGATAAGGTATGAGGTGTTATCACCCGTCAGGCGTATGTACATACCTGCTGTGACAGAGCCGAAGTTTTGAGCATTAGCCCCTGCGGATGTCACACTCGTTATGGTGTCAGCACCGTTTGTTACTGCCACACTGCCAGTGGTAATTTTCGCAACAGTGGGCAAGACGGTGCGCTTGAGTGTCCACGCATACTCATCTTCTTCGTTGATCTCTACAATCGTGTTGTTTATTGTCTCTATCAGGTTTTGCTGTAAGAGGTTCGTAGAGGTGAACGCTGTAATCTTCGCCTCACCGATCTCTTTGAGTCCTGCGTTGACAATACTGCCGAGCGTCTTATTGGGCATCTTCTATCCTTAGTTTGCCATCCACTCAACAAAGATGAATACCTCATCGGCGGCGGCGGCAGACAGTGTCGTGACAACAAGGTCGCCAGTGCCACCACTACCAGAGCGTGTCAACCCACCGTCGGTAAGGTTTGTGAAGTCGAGAACAAGTGGCGATGTTACACCCAGAGGATAATAGGCCACCAGTTCATCGGCAGAGTCGTCGTCAAATTCAAGTCTTACCGATATACCAGCAGAGCCATATACGGTAAGTTTCTTGATCTTCAGTGATGTATTGTAAGTGGCAAGCGCAGAGACATCTACGACAACGCTGTCAGTGATATTTGTCGTGTCTGTCCACACGGCACTCCACGCAGTCCATCCATGCTTACTGCTTTGTTTTGTATTTGTGACAGGTGTAGGGGCCGCCATTTTTGCTCCAACGATGAAGGGTAGGGGCTATATGCCCCTACCTTGTGTAATACGGGGTGGGCATAGACCCACCCCGTTAATGATTAAGCCGCACCCGGAGAGCCAAAGAATCCACGAGGGTCTGCCCACCCTGACGACTGTGCGAACATACCAGAGATTTTGTAATCTTTGGTGTCGAAGTCGTAGATATCTTCTGTCCAGAATTTTTCACGGACAAACTTGGTAAGACCATGGTGTGCCTTGTCTGCCGCCAAGAACCAAGCATCTGTATCTGTCAAATAATCCCACACGATGACTTTCAAGCCGAGATCGTGGATGGGGTTAACAGCTTGGTCGCCAAACTGCGTAGATGTAGCACCATAACCACCTGTGATTTGGGGGTTATTGGTAGAGCCGACCAACTTCAAAGCCGTGTACATCAAGTCCGTGGGGACAATGAGATACTTGGGACGGATGGTGATGCGCTTGCCACCACCATCGCGGAAGTTGCGGAAATCCAATGTGGCCTGTTCGAGACTCGACAAGGAGAGATCGGAGGCTGTTGACAACTCGTTGGCATACGTGGAACCATCTTCACGTATGTGTGCGGTAGAACACAACTCAACACCATTGGGACCGGTATAGCTGGAATCAAAGGCGTTGTTTAAGTGGTCTGCCAAGATGGTTTCATCTGTGGCATGAGCACTGTTAGCCAACTCGACACCGAGGTCGTCCATGACACCGTATAACTCGTCACGCAACATCTCACGGGTCACTCGGAAGCCGAGGCCGTAGTCAACGTGCGTGAAGGTGTTGGAAAAGCCTTCGTTGAGCGAGGTGTAGTTGATGGATTGTCCTTCCAACTTGGTGTCCATCAAGCCCACGCCACCCACTGTTTGTGAGTGTTCGCGGAATTGGTTGGAATCTTTCAAGTTGAAGATGGAGTCACCAACGCTTTCGCGGTTGTCCCACTTATTAAAAATTACTTCCTGAATACCTCTCAACGTCACCAGATTGGTGTAGTTAGAGGTGAAACCTACTGCTCCTGCGGGCATAGTATAACCCTCCTAATTACACACCACCAGCGACGGCGGAAAGGTGGAGATTGGCGCGGCAAATCCACTCGGCATTTGCGGCAACGGTATTGTCTTGACGGTTGACGACATCCATAAGCTGGAAGCCACCACCCGTAGTGTTGAGGTCTGAACTGTCGAGTTCGTGACCTGACAACTTGGTGACGGAAGAACCAGCACCTGCGATGTGGTCGATAACAGCGTGAATACCTGCCACGCCACCAGTGACTGTTCCATCTTCTTGCGCCTGATACAACTGGTCGGGGTCATTGGCGATCATGACAGTGGCGGCGGTAGAACCTGCCGAATATGTCAAGTTTGCCCCGATAACATTTACAGACCCTGCCGTAGCAGGTGCGACACCACCGTCTGCTTCACCCATCATAACATCATTGATGAACGACTCAGCCGCCGAAGCATCTTTGGTGAATGGGAAAGCGGAAAGCAATGGTCCCCAAGGCTTGAAGCCATAGGGGGAATCAGCATTAGCCATCTCGTGTTACTCCTTATCCTCTACGGACGTTTAACACTCCCGTAGCAAGACCCCTCTCGGCGGCATGAGCGAGAGACTTCGCAACATCACGGCCTAAGCCTTTTTTGACTGCGGCATCATACATATTACGAGCATGACCCTCAATCTTGCGCTCCAAGTCCTCCTTGCGCGCGGCAGGTGCAGAATTGTTCATGCGAGCACGTTGTTCTGCGTACCTGTTTCTTAGGCGGTTGGGAATACGGTAAAGCATCAAGTCACCCGATTTTACAGGGTTGCCCTGATCGTCTTTAACGGCTTCCATACCGTGATGTTTGAACCTTTCCATATTGTTACCCGACACCCACCGAACACTGGCCCCATCGCGTGTGGCCTGTTTCTTGATGTCGTCGGGAATGGCAAGCGCGTCATAGCGTCCTAATGTTTCGACAATCTCCAAGCCTGCGGCATCTAAAGGCGTTTCTGCCTCGTCCTCTACGGCTGAAATTGCGTCGATATTTCGGGTCGGATATCCGATGGATATACGCGCCATGTGCTTTGCTTTGCCATGCTGTATAAGGTTGCGACGTTTCTCTGCTTCTGTGCCATCGAAGAACTCAGCGTTGCAGACAGGGCAGGTCTGCCCATCCATAGAGAGGTCTACAAACCAGTCTAACGCCTTTTTTGTATAGGCATCTTCAGAGGCATCAATCTCTGCTACTTGTTTAGCCATTTACTGCCTCCTGTCGTTTGCGGACATCTTCTACTACTGCACGTAAGTCTTTGTCGGGCTTGTTACGCAGTGAAGGAAACCTTTTAAGAATTTCAGCATCCCGTTGCAGTGCTGATGAGCCAGTGTCACCTGAAAACCCACCACCGGGTTGTAACGGTGTGCCATTCATGTTTTGTCTTTGTGTGGGCGGTTGTAGCGTCCCATTTGCATACATATTTCCTAACAGCGTGTTTACCAAAATGGGTTGTTGATTTTCCCACTGAGGGTATTGCTGTATCGCCTGAGCGACTTGCTGTTGCAATGCTTGGCCTTGCTCGGCATTAAGTCGTCCCTGTGCAACCATGTTGTCGATTTGTTGCTTGGTTTGGAGGGAAGCCGTAACACCACCGACTCGCTGTTGAACAGTGTTGTTTACCTCGTTCAATAACTCGTCGCGCATACCCATTGCAATCTGTCGCGCCTTTGTCTCTGTGAGCATTTCCATAGCTTCAAAGGCTTTTTTGCCCAACTCGTCACGACCAAGAATGTCTTTGACACGCTCAATGTTTGGGTCGGGCTTTGCTTCAGGCTTTGGCACTTGCTGTTGCTGTTGTTGCTGGAAAAACTGTTGTTGCTGTTGCAATATCTGTTGGTTCTGTGCTTCCAACTGCAAGACCCGTTGTTGATATTGCTTCTTCTCGTCGTTTACTTCTTTGAACCGGTCATAAGGTATCGACCTGCTCTTGTCTCCCCCGTCTGCTGTCTGGTCTGACGCGCCAGAAGCGGTGTCAGCGTTTGGTTGAGTGTTGTCAGATGGTGAGCCTGACCGTTCATCACCGCGTTGTCTGTTCATACTGTTCTCACAAAAAAATGCCGTTAGGAGAATGTTCACAGGATGGGGTAGCATCCCATAAACCGTTCTACCCAACGGCATATATGGTTGACTGTTTAACGCCTGTCGCAAAGGCTATTTAGATTTCTTGCCCCGTTTTACGGGTGTCGTTACTTCTTGCGCTTTTTCGGCATTGACCTTTTGAATCTCCGCCTTGCGCTTTACTTCTTCGAGTTCACGCTGTATCTGTATGTCGAGCCATGCGTTTACCAATGGCATCTTCTCTGCGGCGAATCGCCCCTCTCTCACATACCTCTCCACCCCACCGGGTCCGAGTTTGTCGCAGAGAAGAAACAGTTTACGTGCTCGTCTATCGGTAACCATAAAAGTTCTCAATACATTTTAGTGCCTCGTGAACCTGTCTTGGGACTTGCTTTGGTCTTAGCCAACGTCAAGCCCCCCTTGTTGACATCCGATGCCTTTGTGGGCTTGCACTCCCCACATTTCTTTACTGAAGGTTTCTTCATGGTGTCACCCCCTCTCTGCGTCAAATTTTATCTTATTGGTTAATTTGGCAATGTCCTGTGTGGCGTTCTCTGCCATAGCAGTAGTGACCGCATCAGAGCATATAATGGTTGGTATCTTGTTTTCGTCGAACATGATGAAGATGTATGGTCTGCCCAAGTTCTGTGTCACGATGACCTGCTTACGCTGTGCGTCGCCTACTTTCATCAACATGACGTTTTACCTCTTTGTCGATATGTGCCTCAACGCGCTGTATGCCCTCGATGATACCTGCTTGCACCTTTATCTCGTTGATGTCGTTGGCTTTTGTCTTGGCAATAAGGGCGTTTATGCTGTCAGCCTCCATACGCCTTATATCTTCACGCAACTTTACAAAGGCTGGTAGGTTAGCAATTTCTTTCAAGTTCATGGTCTACCTCTGCCAACAGGTTATCTTCCGTGTCGTAAGACTTCTCGAAACCTTTTTTACCTGCGTGAAAGGCTATACCGTAGCCACCTGTGCGATGATGGGCAGGACATAAAGGTATCGTCCTGTCGTTAGGGCTTCTCTGCCCCATGCCAACACCGCTTCGTAAGTGGTGGATTTCAGGGTCGCTATGCGTTCCATAGTATTTTTTGCAAACGATGCACCCAAGTCTCACCAACTTATCGAACCGGTCACTCATAGCCTTATGGTCACATCGGTGGTGCAGGTATCTGTGGCATGGAAACCTGCTGATCTGTTGCGACCTGCTGTTGAGTATTGCCCATCATTGGGTCAAGTTGCCCGATCTGCGCTTGTGCGCGGTTCATAGGGTCCGCTTGACCATTTCGTCTGTTCATCTGCGCCTGTTGCATCATCATCTGCTGTTTTTGCTGTTTGTTTTGTTGGTGTAGCTTTAAATGTTCCATGTGTGCATCAGCATTTGGTGAACCCATCGCCTTATAAACATCGCTGTTTATATACTCCCACTCTTGTTGCATGTGCTCGTCATCGTTGTCGTTGGGGTTTACAGGTGCAGGGATGCCTGGGCCGAAGTAGTATTGATCCATCATACCGTTTTCTTCTTCTTGCGTCTTAGGAGCAGAAGAAGGTACAGAGTCCGATGAGCCGATAAACCTGTCAGCACCGTGTATGCCGTTGGCGGTAAGGTAGAAATGCTCTGCTTCCCAAATGCGTCGTGGGTCTTGGTTCATTAGTTGTGACGTGCCTTTAAGCCCCATCACGATCTCTGCTTGCTGTTGTCGTTGCGATTGCGAATATGTGCCGTAGTTGGGACCCAATGTGAAGTCGTAGTCGCCTTGCATGATGAGGTCTTGGCGCGACATCTTTGTCTCAGTAGGTACGCGCCCTTCACCCTCTAAGCGTATCGTGCGATATTCGGGGCCATATTGTAATTCGAGTTCGTAGATAAGTTCTGCGATAAAGGCAAAGGTTCTGACATCTTGGTTGATGATCTCTGCCATACGGGCTTCGCCCTCTTGCTGTGCACCTACATAGCCAGTGGCGTGACGTGCGGCGGCTCCACCGCGAGGGTTTGTGCCTAAGAAAAGGTCTGATATGCCCATAACACGCTCAATGAGCGTGAACAGCATCTGTTCTTCTTGGTAGTAGAAAGAGGTGACATTTTGGTGTGTCTGAAAGCGTATGGCGTTGACATCATCGACAGGTATGCCCTGGTTGGGCTTTAAGATCATCTCGTCAGGGTCGAAGCCCGACGATGCTTGGTATGCAAACCATGGCATATTGGTAGCAAAGCCGACATCCAAGCGCATATTGTGGATGGTGTCTAACTCTGCGGAGAGGTATTTAACGATCTCCATGATGCCCATTGAATACCATCGTGTGCCTACTGTTTGGTAGTGCCACTCAGGCAATGGGCGTTTGCCACGGAAGAAGTAGTCGGAAAGAATGAAACCGCCCAAAAACACAGCAGGTTCTGGCGATATGAAAAAAACCACTTCTTGTTCTTCTCCGTCTACTTCATAGGAGCCGAACCATGTGAGGACTTCAAATTCGGGGTTTATCTTGTTCTGTGTGCGGTTGTTGTTGTCTGTGCGCCCTTCGTTGCGGTTCTGGTTGCGGTTCATGCGGTTGTTATCAGCACGACCAGAACCACGACGGTCTTGGGAAGGCTGTTTGCCTATCCACCACGACTTATCTTCACGCGCGTCGTCATCGAACATAAAGGCGTATGGGGCAACACCACCGCGACCTTGCTGTGCCTTTTTGAACATTAGAGAAAGACGTTCCCACTGTCGCAAGATCACCCAATCAGCACCTTTGGGGTTTGATGGGCGGTTAGGTTGCAGGTTCATAGCACCCAACGGGACAACGACATCATCGAAGTCTAAGGGTGTGAGAACAGGGCCACGGTAGTATTCTTGGTCAACAACTTTTGGCTCAGGGGCTTGTGGTATCGGATTACCGTCAGAATCTTCTGCTAATGTGCCATCAGGATTTGTCTTATATGTGACAGGTATCGCATCAGGCATGTCTTGTTCAAGGCGCACCTTCATCGAATCGGTGACGTATGACATCAACCCAACAGATACGCCATGAATACAACGCAACTTGTTCAATCGGTGGTATGTCGGGCGCAAATCCATACGCTTTTGTGACATGTGCCACTCAACAAGCTGTGCCGACTGACGCGCCTTTTCAGCATCTTCGGGGTCGTCGTAATGGCAAGAAACCAATGGCACATTGTTGAAAATCGTAGAAGTCGTCCGAACAGATATGGTGTCCACAAGCCAATAAGGGCATTGGACATGCAAGTTTGCTGAACCATCCCAAGGACCATCACGCTGAGGCAAATTACCACGGAACATCTGCTCATACATTTCGTGGTCGTCATTCATACGTGTGCGAGCAGTAATACCGTCGTCATAAAGACTGGTAACCATCTCTATGATGTCTGCTTGCTCGTCAGCGTCGAAGTCTAATGGTCGTGGTAGTGCAAAATTCATAAAAATTAGTATCCTACAACTAAACCTGATTCATCAATACAGGCCAATGTTCTACCGAACTGGTTTATAAGGTCTTTCCATGCGCCACGTACACACACATTCCAAGAATGGTGAAATCGAAGTGTATCGAGGCTTAAAAATTGCGCTCCTGCCATATCTCGACAACGAGTGGGGTCTTGGTGTTCTAATCGCCACCTCTGTATAATTTCTACCCCACCAGGAAAACCATGGTGGGCAGGCTTTGCTTTAACCTCCCAAACCAGTCCTGTTGGTATTAAAAAATTTTCTTTGATATACTCACGAACCTTTTGCTCCATCGGTGGTAAGTGTTCATCGTTATGAGCGATTGCATTACTTACAAATGCACCCAACGAATTAGTTTTGCTCGGCATGTGGCTACCCCCAATTAGTAACGAATGTTTTTCAGTCATCCAAAATATAGATTGGAATATTTATTATGTCAAATTGGAATATTCAACGCTTTCTGGAATATTTATTCACATACTGCTTGGGAGTCATACCATATCGCTCCTTAAACTTGCGAGCATAATGATACTCACCCCAAAACTTCAACTTACGAGCAACCCAAGAATATTCCTTACCCTTACGGACATACTTAATGCTCTGCCTAAGACGCTCACGTAGAGTAATATCCACAGGGTTAAAGTTGTGCATATTCAAAGCACGACGACGCGCCCACGGAAAAGCACGTAACACATCAGCAATCGTAACGCTTCGCAGGTAATTACCACGCACCCACGACTCCAACTGTTTCATACGCTCAGGAGTATACTTGACAGGTCTGCCAGTGGGATTCTTCGCCATAACACTCTTTCTCCATAATCGGTAAGGCGGCAACGAGGGCATTATTGTGAGGAAATATAGGGATATTTTGTAAGTTGTTGGAAATGCGAGAGATACGTATAGCGAGATGTAAATGGGGGAACCTTAGATTTTCGCTCGCGGAAGAAGGCCCCCCTGCCGTGGGGGAAGGTCGAAATGCGGAGGCGGACACTTGAGAAGTTGTTCATATGTTCACGCCTTCAAACGTGCGTGCATTAGCTTTCCTTATATATTTTATGGCAATATCCTGTCTCAGCCCGTCAAAATGCGGTATTTTTTTAAACAAACTTATAATCCAGCATACTTTTTTGGCCTATTCTGCGCCCCTATTCCGCGTCATAACGAAAAAATGGCGTGATATTTGGCGTGTTTTTGCTGGCATCGCGTGGGGGTTGGCGGTCTGGTTGGGTTCTTCCTGGGTTCTTCCTGGGTTATGGCTGGCGTGTCGCGTGAGGATCTCGCCTGGGTTTGTGCGTGGGTTTGTGCGTGGGTTTTCCGATGTATCGCGTGCAACATATCGAAAATGCAAGCAGGTATGCAGGGCAAGAAAAAAGCCCAAGTGTATGAAACACAAGGGCTTGTGTGGATTTTTAGCCATGGCTAAATTATGTTTTCAGCCAATGCTAATATTTTCGAATTCTGCTTTTTGCTTTTTCTGTGCATTTGGTGGCGGTCTTATGGTGTGCATTATGTGGCCTCCTTGTGCGGTTTTGTTATATCTGGCCTTGTAAATACTCTAAGTGCTCATATGCCCTATATACGGTTACGTTTTCGGTTCGCGCTTCCTCGTAAATGGCCTGGGCGATGGCCTCTAATTCGTCGCGTGTGGTGGCTTTTGTGATGGTGTGGTCCCCTATTGTCCACGCCAAAATAAAACCGTCATCATCTTCCTGGCTGTCTGTTGTATTTTCCAGCCAGTTTTCAGCGTACCAAACACCGCCGCTCTTAGTGTCTGACGCTTCGGTGATGGCGTGTATTTTTTCCTGCAATTCTGCACCTTTTGCGCTTGCATTGGTGTCTATATATCGCCCTCTGTGGTTGCTCCCGTCCCACTCTACGGTCATTAGACTGTGTATTTTGTCAAATAGTGGGTGCAAATCGTCCATAAGGGTGTTAATTTCTGCCGCTGTCATATTGCGGTTTATGGTCCAGTTTAATTCTCTGCCGTGCCATACATCGGTGTCAATTCCTCCCCCTATGTTATAATCTATATCGGCATAAATTTTTCCGGTGTCTAATCTCAACGCGATATGTGCCCCTTGTGGCGTGTTTTGCCCCTCATATTGGTGAAAAAGTGGGTGTAATGGTGCATCATCGCCTGTTTCGAGGTAGTGCACTGTCGTGTTCATTGTATTGCCTCCTGTTTTTGGGTTTTCTCGAATATAATAAAACACTTTTGCAGGTTTCGATACATTTTTGGTGGTGCTCGTGCATTTTCTGTTATCATTGTCTTATCTCCTTATGCTGGGCAAATAGTTGCTATTGGTGTCATGCCATAGAAATATGTTTCAAGGTCTTCTTCTGATGCCACAAAAAACGCGTACTGCTTTGGGTCGTCGGTTGCTGTGGGGTCATATACCACATAATGGTCTTTGCGTGTCTCGAATGCTTTTGCCTGTGCTATTGTGTATGCTTTGCTTCTGGTCATTGTCTTATCTCCTTAAACTTATCAATCAAATACTGGACAAGTGCTTCACTGGCCCGGAACCTTAGCCAGTGTAAAAATTCGCGATCTTGTACACTATTACCCACGTTCAACAGGGTCTTGAGTGTTTTCTGATTTCTGTGTTTATTCGTCAATGTCGCCCCCATATGCGCTTTCAATCTTCTCTCCGCAGTCATCACAATAAAGGCTCTCATCTTCCCAGTTTGCATCATAGGCCACAATTTCAAATCCGTATCCTTCTTTGTTGGCGCACCCTGGACACAAAACACAATTATTATCGTCCACATAATACATCGGGTACAATCCCGGCCAGGCTGTGTGTGGTAGCTTGCCGTCTTTGGTTCTTATTTCGTCAATATTCATCGGTTTAGCCTCCCAATATCCTAATTTGTGTTGGTTTTGTATGTTTTGATTTTATTTTGGGGACCATGTATATGCGCCACAATATTTTTCTTGTTGTTTGCTCCGTCACATAGCAAACAGTCGGCACATTGTAGTCCGCGCGTATAGTGTGGACATAAAATTTCATCTTTCAATATTTGCGCCTCATTCTGAATAATGCGGTACGTCCTATACCCTAAATCGTTGGCTTTTTGTTTTAATTCCGCGCTTGTCATATTGGCTTGTTTCGCGCTTATATCGTCTATGCTTGCCATGTGAAATTTTGCATGTTTGGGGTTGATGTGTTGCCATTGGTGGGTATATCCAGAATGCCCGCTAAAACGTGACACTATTTTTTGTATTAATGTATACGGCAGCAATCCGGTATCACCGTATACACCTAAGCGCAACGGTTTCGATGTTTTTGTTGGGATATTTACTTCCAACTCAACACCCGACTTCCATACGCCATTTGTAGTTATTGGGTTCACATAACATACATTACCCTTCAACGGGCAGGTGCCGCATTGTATATCGCGCTTGTTCTTAATGCTGGCTGTAGGCGCCTCTGTAATGGGTAACACATAGAGGCCTGCCATATCTCCCGTTTTAATGTTTTCTGATTTAGTTTTGAGCTTATTTATTACGGCAAAAATACCTTTTTGGGGTGAATGCCATATTTTAACCTTATCCGCGGTTGTCATTGGCTTAGCCTCCTGTAAATGTGCGTGACGTATTTTCGGCGCATCGTGCGACGTTTGCGCCATTGGCGGATTATTGTTATAATATTCAAGCTGGCTTCCTCCTGGTTGGGGTTGCTGGTTGTTTTGGGCCGGTTCACTATTGCGAGTAGTGGACCGGCCTTTTTTTGTAATTACTGAGGCATCGGTATGAATTTAAAGCCGTTTTCTAAAAAAAACTGTTGTGCGGTGTACATGTTACGCAATGCCCTCGCCTTATTGTCTGGCGTTTCGTTGCGGTCACAATAAACGCGCGCATTTTTCCAAAAATTGTCAACCTGTTGCTGTGTGTTCTGTGCCATAATCGTTGCTCCTTGTTGTATGGTGGATTGTGTTAAAAATCACAACTTGAATATATGCCCTTTTTCCCAAAAGTCAACAGTTTTTCGTGTTTTTGTTTTGCGCTAAGTCGTTGTCCTACAATACATTAGAACGGTTACTTGAACGATTGTTCATATGATAACATTTTGATATGTGGACACAAAAAAGCACCCACGACACTAATGGCCTGGGGGGTGATTCTCGCTAACGAAACTCGCTAACGAAACTACCCATACCACCTGTCGTGTGTATTACCGAAGTCCACATCCCATACGCCACGTCTAAATATCTGCCTACCAAATATCGCCAACAATACCAACGCAACCGGATTTCCACATACGGCCCATATCGCCACCGCATAAAACGCTCTACGTCTGCGCCTGTGCCATAGATCGTTGGATTTGCCTACGTGCATTGGTGGCTTGTTCCACGATGCGTCACCCCATCCCCAAGTGTATAGGAACCACGCTGATATGATGCCACCGATGGTGCTGTATATAATCCATAGGTATAGGTATATCACGATGACTCCTTCATCTGGCGCACAATTTTCGCAATTTCTATATTAGATTTAGCATTTAACCACGCACTGCTTATATAGTTAGCCACTTCCTCAAGTGTAGCGTTGCGAACGGCCTGCTCATCGTTGCCACCTTTCTGTGTCTCGTATTTGGCGAGTGCTTTCTCCACCAAATTTACGTAACCTTCGTGCATTTCGCTCAAATGTGGCATACGTTTTAGTAGATCACGCAACCGCGCCACCTCTGCCTCTGCGAGTTCTTTGGCTTCAATAGCCTTGATCATTTCTTGCTCACACCCCTCTTTGCCACGCAGAAAAATATTCTTCAATCTAATCTCACCCACCAACTTCTCGATGTGGGGGCGCACATCCAAATCTATAAATCTTTTCACGCTATAAGTAACCTCAGGGATAAACCTTTTAGCAGATGCTTCACGCAACTCCCCCATTATCGCGTCAACACTCACAGATTCCACCTCTGCGCCTCCTGTCGATACCATAGGCGGAGTCGAATCGCGCCCATCAGATACATCCTTACTACTTTGTGGTTCATCCTGTGCCTCCGTGTCACCCGTGTCGATACGGGCATAGTGTATGCGCTCACGAATCTTAGCCCTATTGTGAGGCCAAGTCATATCGTAAATCACTCCACAGATATCATTATTCTTCTGCTCCAACTTCTCAATGCGATCACACACTTCAACCATATCTTGCTCATCGTTCTCTAATCTACGCTCAAGTTCTCGTATCCGTGTCTCAAGTTGAATTTTCGTTGCCATCGTTACCTCCCGTTATCGTTTTAGGCTCTGGATATAATTGTTGGCGTTGTCACTCTGGCGTTTCAACTCATCGTTCTCAGCCCTCAGACGCTCTATCTCATCGTGCATCATTGCCGTTTCGTTTTCCTTCTGCATCGCGTTATGTGGTGGTGTTTCCAAATCCTCCACCTCAGACCGCAGACGCTCTATCTCGTCTGCCATTTGGCGGAGCCATTTCCCCATCACCGTGTATGTTGGATAATTGGGCTTGCTTAACGCCTCTCGCACCTGCTCAATGTTCACATCAATCATCGTTGCCCCTCTCATAGTGTGCGCCTGTAAGCTGATTGGCCTACACGCTCACTGGTTTAGTGGTCGGATCCAATATATCACGCATAACTATTATTGTCAATAATAAAGTTGTAAATGGTATATTTTTATTTAAAGTTGCCCCATTTGTCGGCAACAATAATCTTCATATCTCGTTGCATCTGCAATGCTTCGTTGTAGCTGTCGTCACCAAGAAATGTTCTTAACTCATTCGGGTGAACCATCCTTACCAACTCTCTGTCGTGGACACCATGCCCTGTCAGTAAGCCTTTGCCTCCCTCTTTAACATTGATGCTCCAAAGGTCAAACTTGGTGGTATATCTCAGCAACGTATCACCCAACTTTACCATTGCCTCTACCTTTACTGTTGGTACACCAAAGCCTGATGTTCTTATTGGTGGTTCAAGTATGCGTATTATCTGCGGTGGGATTTTCATACCGCTACTGTCTGTGCCGATAACGTGGTAATATTCGTCTACCATAATGTCGCTCAGTCGTGACACTGTGACTTTTTTATCTGGCATTGTTCCCCCTATACGTTTAAAATTTGCCTTTTAAGCATATTTTCTTGTGCGCGTTTCCTTACTACTATTGGTTCTAATTTTTGCATGATAAGTCTGCCCCTTTCGCTCAATCCCCCTTTGCGCTCTAATTTCGTAAACTCTCCAAAGCAAGCAACGATTAGGGTGATTGCGTCTGTTCCCACAGGGTCGTTGTTTAATTCTTCCTCCGTCACACCACGGTTAATCTTTGCCCTCTCGACCGCTTCTTCTGTACTTAATCTTGACCTCTCAGCTTTTAGGTTGGATGCCTGAGATTTTAACACCTCCATGACGTTTTTTAATCGCTCCCTCTCCTTAATGTTTTTTTCATAAATAGGCCCATTTTTCTTTCCTGTTTTTATGATACGGTTTATCTCTGCTTGCTTGCTCCCTGTTTCACATATTTGTTTCCCAAGTTTCTTGCTTGTCTCCAAATTACTATCTAACACCTTGCGTATACGTAACAATTCCTCCGTCATTGTCTACCCCCTACGGTATTGCCAACATGTGATTTCTGCGTCCTTCACGATCTCCAATAACACACAACTCGTCAAACAGTTCCATATCAATGAACGCCTCTTGTCCTGTCGTCCACCGATTCTCCCACAGGCGCAGATATTCCGATGGGCGTGTCTCTGCTCGTGCCGCCGCAAGAAACTCTGGTGTGTGCCAGGGCATACGTGCCACGTGGTCCCAATATGCAAACGTGCTACCATCCACATAACACGGCAAATCTTCCAAGCCTTTCGCCTTGATACCCATATATTCTTCTGTCTCAGGGTCGGGCTTAAGGCATCTCTCATAGATTCCGTACAGAAGGTTAGATATTCCATAATATCCTGCATACGTCACAACTAAGCGCGTTGAGTGTGGTATGGTAGGGATTGGTTGCATTTCTTCCCAAAAATTCTCATCCTCTACCGTTTTATATCCCCATATTTCATCAAACACCACCAAGCTGTTCTGTGCTCCTGCCTCACCTGCGGAGTCAACTGCAAGTGCTTTTATGGTTGCGTAGGGCAGTCGATTTTTTTGGTGGCGGTCTGTCTTTGGGTCTGCTAACTCAATAATATCGTAATTGTGTCTCAGCACCTCATTGTCGTATCGTTGTTTGTTTTTCATCTTCAACCAATCCAGCGACTTATAAATTCTATCAAACATTCGGCCTGATGATTGGTCTTTGTCATTAGCACAAGAATAAATTTCCCCCCCAAAGTGTCGCGCCCAAGCGTAGGCAATACCTGCGGCGATTTCTGTCTTGCCCGACTTTTTGGGCATTGACAATATTACAGTCCTGTATGGCATGCGCCCATCTTTGCGCGGAGTGAATACGTGATTAAGTATGCGCGTCTGAAAATCCTCCAACTTCATGGGTTTGCCCGTTTCTGGTAGCACATAATCATTCGCCAATATGTGGGCAATCTTGTTTTGATATTTTCTTGGTGGCATCCTTAATCCTCCTCCTCGTGCATATTTATTTGTTCGTAATCGCCATAATCTTCGATGACTTTATCGACGTGATACCCACTATTCATCTCTAAGACACCCCTATTGTTAAACATGTAATCGTGTGACCAAGGGCCAAACATTTCATGACCCTCGTGTTCTTCAAGGACTTGTCTTAAATTCTGGTTGCCACGCCGTTTTTTTAAATCGTCTGGTTTGGCATCATACTCTGCAAGCGTAGAAGCATAAATCCACCCCGAATAAGAATTGTAACCCAAGTAATAATTTTTCTTACACGTTTTGCAGGTCATATTACTGTCGCGTCCCATATCATTCTTAGCCTTTTGTTTTATTGTTCATACACTCTAACATCAAGTCTATAACGTCTGTCAGTGCTACCGCTATGTCTTTGATGGCAACTTCGTTCCGACAATGCCGTAGCGTATCATTACCAAGCCCAATCCTGTCTATGTCTTGCATCACCAGATCGCATCGGGTTCTTGTTCTTTCCAGTCTACTTATTACTTCAGAGTGTTCCATATCAATACCCCGTTATCTTATTGGTTGATCGTTCTTCCCGAAACTCATCTCTCGGCTTTGGAGGTTTAGACCTTTCCATCTCTGCCATTACCAACCATATCGCCTGTGTAACCTCTGGCATAGACTCCTGAGTGATCTCCTGACGCGCCACCTTGTTCTTGAAATTGCTCGGCAGATACAGTCTTGGTACGGGTTTGTCGTCACTGCCCACAATTTCCTCGCCCGTATCAGGGTTTCGTGCGTTGGTTGCCAATATGTTCTCTATGCCCCTGTGTGCTGACTCAGCGTGGGGGATTGCCATTGTCCTTACCGATGCTGTCATGCTCTTGTCTCTGAATGTTGCCCATCGCGCCTTGCACTCTGCCCTGTGCATGTCCTTCTGGTATCGCGTAAGACCTTCTAAGCGTTGCAATGCTTGAGACAAGTGTATAGGCTGGTCGGGTGCGATCACCTGCGACACGTAATACCTGTCCTTCAGGGCGATGATCTTGTCAAACAACTCGTTAGCTGTTGCGCTCTCTGCCTCGTCGATAATGACATACACCCTCTCATCGGGCATATCGCTACGACTGTAATACACCCTCTCTGCCAACACACATGCGTAGCCATGCCCCGTCTTTCTGTTTTGCATTGCCGCGTCGGGATATGTAGCCCCTACCCATACGCGCCTTGCCTCTAAGTCGTAAATCAGTGGGTTGCCATCATCGTCGTGACCCAACATTGGCGAGTGGTATCGAAGTATCAGCCCCCCGTCAAATCGTTCCGTCGCTAAATGTATCAAAACAACTCCTTCCCAAAAAATGTCAATGGTCTGCTGTCACAGCTTACAAGCAACTCTTTAGCCTTTTTGCCGTGTTTTTTTCGCATCTTGTTCAATGCTACCTCTTTGATCTGCCTGATGCGCTCTCTCGTAAGGCATAGACGTTTACCTATGGCATCTAAACGCTCACCCATATAGAAGTAGCTGTATATCACCTCTGCCTCACGAGCAGACAACAACTCCAACATCTGCGATATACTTTCACTCATATCGTCATACACATCGTCGTTACAGGGTATTTCTTCTGCATAGTCCGTGTCATACTCCGCACTGCCCCTAACAGGTGGTGAGTGGCCTGTCACAGCACAGTTGTATTGGTGGTCATCCCACCCCAAATCAATAGCACATTCGTACAAGTCCATACCCGTTGACTTGGAATGGGCGATGAGCACTTGGTAGTCTTTGATGCGATTGACAGGCTTATGCACAACAAGGTCTTGTTCCATACACCGCATTATGCACCGATCTATCCACCATCGGGCGAATGAGATAAACTTCAGGTTACGTGACTTGTCAAATCTTCTTGACGCAATAACAAGACCTTCCATACCTGCACCTACTAAGTCTTGCATTTCGACGCTTCTCGCCTTTTCCTTGTGTGCCTCCCAATACATCTTTGCCCTTGTGAGAGCAAAGGGTATGCTCGCCTCTACCAACTGGTTCTCTGTCATATCCTTCTCATCTGCCAATGTTGGTGGCACGTAGTCTTTAATTCTTATCATTGCCTGCCCCTAATAAACGGTTATCACTCTCTGGTCTGCATCGACCAACAATGTCATATCTCCCGACTTGTAAACCTCTAAACCTGTTGGCTTCGTGTCGTAATGCTCTGCCGTTCTTGTGATGCCCACAAGTTGGTCTATGGCGTGTCGTCTGCTCACACCATTGAACCTTTTGATGTATTGGTCTACTGCGTGTTTGGTGATATACCATCGTCCTGTCATGGCAGTGCCAGTATTGAGCGTGAGTGGATGCCTTCTGAATAACTCGGATGGTGGTGGTGTTGCAACGACTCGGCACATGCGTATATCGCCATAGCTTCAGCAATCACTACGTCGATGTGCTTTGTCTGTTTGTTCTTCTTAATACTGAACCCTCGCTCACCGGCTCTTGCCACTGCCCATGAGTAGTGGTTGCGTCGTATCTTATCCGTGTATTGGATATACTTTTTTGACCTCATGTGCTCATGCAACACGTTACTAAATGCCACATTTTCTGATGATTGATTGATCTTTCGTAACAAATGCTCATACCCCTCGTTGACAAGTCGTTGCGACTCACTGATAAATTGGTAGGGGTCAAATGCCAAGCATCCGATACGTTGGTTTTTTAATAGGTGGGTCAATGTGGGCAATACCTGATTGGGTATGTTTACAGGCGGTTCCCAAATACGATGCCCCCACAATACCATACGATCTTCTTCTTGGTACACACCTGCCAATGCCGCCGTGTCTCGCTCTGTGGCGATGTCCAAGCCCAGGTAAATTACAGGGTCACTCATAGCGCACATGTGTTTTGGTTAAATGTGGGGTTGATTGTTGATACGATTAGCATTTCTTCAAGTTTGGCTTGGTGTGTTGGATATGCGTGTGCTTCATCAAATGCTATCCGGCCCTCTAATGTGTGTTGTCTTACTCGCTGTTCTGGATTAACACTCTGCCCTACATACACAATCTCTCCTTGGTTCGACAAAAAGTATAAATACCCCATTGTCATATCATCCTCTACGCGAATCTTAAACATTTCTTTCGATAGCTGTTTTTCCAAATCTTTAATATTCATTCTACCCCCCATACGCTGACGATTGTTCTCGGATTTTCTTTGTCTTGAAACTTTCTTGCCTCCATAAGCACGACTTGAGAATCATCTTTATACACAACCTTGTTGATCGCATCGCCCACAACTTTTACGAGATTGTCTAAGTCGGGTGTTGCCGTTGCTCTTCTCTCTACGTGGAATGTCATCGTCACGCACACTGGACACTCAAAAGGCTTTTGTTTGGCTTGTAGCATTGTTATGTGTGCGATCTGCTTTATACGATCTTCTGCTTTTTTCGTGGCATCAGGGGTGTATGTGGTAGATTTGTTGCCCCTGCGAACTGTGCGTGGTCTTTGCTTGGGCTGTGGTTTGCCCGGTATCGTAAATGTTATCAAGTGGTTTCTCCCGTATCATCCTGTGTGCTGTTTCGTAATCGGTGTCCCATTCCTTCGCTAAAATCCTCACAAAAGGCACTGTCAACCCACGATCTACCAACTTTTTATAATTGCGTGGACCCTTACGTCTGAGCCGATAGTTGGGTTGCTGTGTCAGGTGGTGCACATATGGCGCAATCTTCATTTAAACCTCCTATTCACATACACGATGTCTGGTATTTCTCTGTCGCTGAACAATGCCACCTTGTAGTGCGTGTTAGCGAAATATGCCATTGCTTTCTCAGCGTTTGTTGGTTCGTCCTCGCTCGTTCCCACTTCTTCCATCTCTCGTAGCAACACTGCCCCTGACTGTGGTGTCTGCCTCCCGTATATCTTCACCATTAGGCCACCCCTTCTGTGGATGCAATGCCCCTATCGCTGTTGTCGGGTTCTTCGGGTTTACTATCACTGTTAGCCTCCAATATGTTTTCGATCTGTCCCCATACCCCTGCGCCCATCAAACTCCTGATACAAAACTGACGACGCTCTGCGTCACCTGCTGTCAATGCGTTGTGTATGACGATGCACCTGCGCCTACGTGTCTCCTGTGCATCCATACACATATTTTCTTCACCGTGTGACTTGTTCCACCCTGCTAAACTTTTGTCTGCTCTCGACCAGTCCAGCTTGTCGTATAAGTCGCCTATTGTCATAATTGCCTACCTTGTTTGAATGACTCTATCATTCGTTCACGCTCTCTCTCGTAATACTGCTTCATACGCCACTCCAATCGTTGCACATCTTCAGGCGTTAAATGCGGTGGTTTAGATTTAAGCATCATCCGACACCTTCCCGACTTCCACCAATGAATCCCGTTTTCCTCACCGTCATACTCTATCTTTGTACCCCTGTTACCGTCTGCATTTGCCCACCAATGCGCTTCTGAGCGTATGTCTGGTGGTGTGTCGCTGGCAGTAAGCGCAAGGGCAGTCTTTCCAATCATTCTGGCAATGTCATAAGCCATTTCTCGTAACCCTCCACAGTTATTCTACGCCATCCAAAATTGTCACTTAGTCCATACACCATCACCGTGTCGATGTCGAAGTTTGGGAACACGTAATACGCCTTGCATCCCATACTCTGCGCTTGCTTGCGATACATCTTGCCAGCAAACGTATAACTGCTCTTAGCCACCTTTTCCCAATAGCTGGGCGTTTCATATCGGGGCCACGTTTTCAGGTCTATAAGAGCAACAGGTGTGTCTCCACGAAACTCTACTTGGTCGATGTCGATGACGTATTGGTTAGGATGTCGGACAAGACCTTTGCGCCACTGCGTATATTCTGCTTCTAATAAGTTGCTACGCAATGAGTTTATTATCTGGACATCGTTTGGCATCTTTGTGTCTCCTGACAGATTACGTACCTCGCACAGCGTTTCAAATCTTTGATATGAATGTGGTATTGTTTATATCGGTCTGGTCAAACGGCAATGATTGAAGTTGAGATTTAAGATTGTGTAACGCATCCAAAAGGCTACCCAAGTGTCGCGTATCCATATAGACACCGTTCTTTGTCCAGTGATACTTGCCATCATCACCTTGCAAAAACAACCGCAAATCCAAACATTCATTGCCATGCTTCTTTACCATTGACACCCTAACCTGCGCTCTACCTTTTTCCTGTGCTATCCACATATTTCCCTCCAAGACGGATTTATCCAAACCCTCCAAAAACAGAGTACGTACCTCGTTGGGAGGAGACAACCCAACACCCTCTCAAGTTCTGAATCCTGACCTCTGGCTCCGGGGTAGAGTTACCCCCCCTATATCCCCCCCAAGTACGTACTGTACCTGAGGAGTCTACCCCGTATGCCGTCGGCCTATCATCGTCACCGTCGAAAGTGCTGAAAATCTGCTCACCGGACCATTCATCAGCGTTTCCTACCCGATGCGGTGCGCCTCTCTGGAACTTTCATCCAAAGCGTAGGGTTTTTTTTCACCCCAATATGTTGCTTAGATTTTTACTTTTGCGCCTCGGCCAACTTTCGGAACTCTCTCGGAGTGCGGCACTCAAAAGGCAAATGTTTTACTTGAACAACTAAACCAAAGATAATTGGGCGCGATTACCACCGAGATACAACTCAGCCTCTGTACGAACATCTATAAGCATTTCTGCAAGTTGTTCGTTCTGTGTTTCGAGACAGAACTGCGGTGTGTTAATCGTCCACTCAGAACCTTCGTACAACTCAGCTTTGAGCGTAACGGTTACGAGTGTCACATCATCTTTGGCTTTGAAATTTACTGCGCGAACTGCGGTGGGATTGCGTGTAGGCCAGTTTGGTTCGATGCCCAATATGGAGGAAAAAATGTATGGGCAAAGTTTTTGAAGTGCTTGGTAGAACTCTGGTCGTGGTGAATCCGTAAAGTCAGACTTGTGTACGGAACCATCATCGTCTGCGGTATTGATTGTTACTATTACGCCACCTTCTTTGAGTTGATACCCAACTTTTGTTATCATCCGATATATCTCCATCTTAAACACCTGTTGGTAACTGTGGGAGAACCTCTCCCAAGAAATATAGAAACTGGATGTGTTTACATTCTTTACGTGCAGGGCAGTCACAGGACGGTTTTAAGCCACGTTTATCGAAGGTAACATTGTAGGGGTGGGCATTGGGCTTTTGCACCTGATAGTGCAATGATGTGACCCTTGTGACTTTATAACCGTCTGTGACCATACTGAGGAACCCATGACAACGCTTCAGGTCATCGACCTTGCGTAGCTGTTTCACGCATTGTATCAGCGTTTTGTCATCGGGGTCGCTCATATTGGCTTCCAATTCATAAAGTTCTCGGCAAATTCTTCGATCTCAAAGTCCTTGCCGAAATAATCCTGTCCAATATCTTGTAATACTGAGGCCATTAGATCAATAGGGTAAAAAGTTGCGCCCTCTTTGAACGGTGCTGATACAAGTTCTGTGCCTGTGTTTGAAAATTCTTGTGCGTCATATTCTTCGACCTTGTGAAAGCCAGTGCGCCTGCCGTTGTTATCGTATATTGTTATCAAGTGTCTCATGCCGCGTTCCTCTCGTCACGAAGGGCGAAATACTTTTCAATCGCCTTGCTTGCTGTTTGCGAGTCGCGTGGAGATTTCAACCACTCACGCAGTTTGTCTTGTTCTTCCAAGCCCAGCCATTGGGCATCAACGAATGAGTCCAACAACCCACGTTGTTTCTCGCTCATTGGCTTTGTTTCCACCTTCGGCAGTTCGGGAGAACCTTCTACATCTGCGCCCAATTCTTCCAACGATGTCATACCAATGTTTGTGGCAAATCGTAATGCTCTGGCAATGGCGCGTGTCTCTGCCATGCGTATAGCGTGTAATGCAATAGATGCCATAGATACGTTCTTAGGGTTTGCGTCCCCAATACCTGTGAACGTGCCTTTTTTGGTCTTTACTGTCGCCTTAACAATGGCAGTGTTGGCGTTTTCTACCGATGGAACCTGAATCAAATCTGTGTCTACGGATTCCAAGTTGTCTTGGTGTGCGACATCCAAAAGCCCTGCAAACAGGATGAAGTCTTTGCCGTGTAAGTTTACGATGTGTTTAGGGTCTGTCATTGCACTGCTCCTTGTTATTCAATGATTATTTTGCCATAGTTATCTGTGGGGAATGGTTGATAGTAATTTCCCGACAATCGCTCTACAGTGCCATTTGAATTAAAATCCAAAACCGCATAACCATTACACTCTAAAGAAACGCCACCATTAGCTGTCTCGAGGAGACTAAACTTTGCCTCTACTGGTTTAATCTCATCTAATTCACCTGCAATCTTGCATACGATCTTATTCATTGCTGTAACCTTTTTTGAGATTGTGGGGTGGGGCAACCGTTCCCCAACAGTCACCCCTACGATGTTCGCCTTGTGATACCTCTCCGAACACCTACCCCTCAATGAGACTCAAAACTTTATCCAATGCGTCACGAGCAGATTCTACGTGCATCAGTGCCGAACCAAGAAGTTGATCAAGGTCGGGTTCTTCAGTAAAATTGTCGTCCAGTTCTACGCTAATCTCATCCAACTCGTTCCTTACTTTAATGAGGTTCAAAAAGTCCACTTGTCCGATGACGTTTTGTGATAGTGTTTGT
>Ga0208019_1000097_pt1 | contig 43366 bp, 56 predicted proteins | sample CB_VirMetaG_5_FD_184540 | JGI IMG/M metagenome (GOLD analysis project Ga0208019, IMG submission 184540) | Freshwater to marine saline gradient viral communities from Chesapeake Bay - CB_1508_1D Viral MetaG (SPAdes) (version 4) | ecosystem: Environmental > Aquatic > Marine > Coastal | place: USA... | reverse complement strand
CAATCTTAATTTGTACATTAGAAGAAAGAAAAATAGAATTTCTAAATAGAATTCTTTCAATATTAAAACCTCAAATAAATAAAAAAGATGTTGAAATAGTTATTTTGACTGACAATGGTGAAATACCAATAGGCACCAAAAGAAATATGTCTTTAGATTATGCAAGTGGAAAATATGTTTGTTTTATTGATGATGATGATATTGTTAGTGATGGTTATGTTGATTTAGTATTATCAAAATCAAAAGAGGATTCAGATGTTATTGTTTTTACCAGTATAGTAACAACAAATGGTTGGGATATAAAATTAGCAAGACAAGGTATGGAATATAAATATGGTGAGATTAATAATGTTTATTATAGGCTTCCAAATCATTTGGCAATTCATAAAAAAGAAACTATGATTGAAAGATTTATGGATGTTAGGACTGGTGAAGATGACGAATGGGCAAAAAGAAGATTAAAAGAAATAAAAACCCAAACAAGAATTGACGAAATTATATATCATTATGATTTTAGAACTACCACAAAAAAATATTTTGTATAATGATAAAAATATATCCACAAATAGATTTAGATGACAGAGAAATCTTTAAATTTTGGAATCAAGGTACCGAAAATTTTGAAGGTGATATTATTGTTTTTGAGGGGATTTTTAATTTTCCTATATTAAGATGGTCGAACGTTCTAATACCATCTAATACGGTATATTTTTATAAACATTTTCAAAATGTAGAGATTTATATCAATCTTCCTGAGTTTTATGGATATAGATATCTATTCATACACAAAAACGGTGAAACATTAGATTTAGATTTTACGTTTGGAAAAAAAGAACAAAAAATTAAATCAAACGATGTTTATTTATATGACGATGTTTGTGGTATTTTTTTTGAAACTCTATGTGGTAAAGGAAGACCTGATATATTTGGTAAATACTCTGGTTGGACAATTGATTTAGGTGCTAGTGTTGGTGGTTATACTGCGGGTTCCTTAAGATTTTCAAATGAAAATGTATTATCTGTTGAGCCTAACTTTTTAGCACATAGTAGTTTGAAATCAACATTTTCAAATCATAGTAATGTTTACCCTGTTTGGGGTGCGATTAGTAATTCTAAGGATGAATACACATATGGAAATTTTTACAATAAAAATTCGGTAGGAAGTAGAATTGATGGTAGTTCTGATATTAGAGTTCCAAACTATAGAATTATCGATTTAATAAATTTTTATAAAATTGATAAAATTGGTTTATTAAAGATTGATATTGAGGGTGAAGAATATAATGTAGTGCCTAATATTGAAGATTCAGTTTTAGATAAAACACACTCAATACATTTAGAAACACATTTACAATATGGTGGTGACGATACAGGACTTATTAGTTTTTTAAAATATAAAAATTTTCAACACAAATTGATTGATGATAGAAGTCATATTTGTTCAGTAAAAGAACATTATTTTTGGAAGGACTAAATTACGACTAAAAAAGTTTATAATCTTTATAATATTACAGATATAATAGGTATTGATAAAATTATAAGTAATCTTAAAATTAAATAAAACTATAAATTTATTTAGATTAATAAAACAAAATCATTAAATAAGATGAAAAAAGCATTAGTTGGATATGGTGGTCATGCAAGGGAAGTAATGGCACAGATAGGTGAAAAACTAACTTGTTTTGTTGATGATGAATATGTTGTTGATGGAACAAAACCATTGTCTGAATTTAACCCAAAAGAATTTGAATTAATGGTTGCAGTTGCGGATTCGCAGGACAGATATAAAATTGTTAATAAATTACCTAAAGAAACAAAATACTTCACATTTATTCATCCTACGGCACAAATAATGGATGATAATATTGAAATAGGTGAAGGTAGTTTTATTGGTGCTAATTCAATTATTACAACAAACATTAAAATAGGTAAACATTGTTTACTTAACCGAGGTAATCACATTGGTCATGATTGCTTTATAGGGGACTACTTTAGTGCTATGCCCTGTGCAGTGGTCGGAGGTAATGTTTGGATTGATGATAAAGTTTATTTAGGAAGTTGCTCTAACATCAAAGAAAAAATTAAAATAACATCTAACATCACAATAGGTATGAATGGTGCTGTTGTAAAAAACATAACTGAAAGTGGTGTATATGTTGGAGTACCTGTTAAATTAATTGAAAATTTATGAGAACGTGTATTATTTTATTTTCACATGCGGATAACGATGAAAAAAAAGAAAAATTGTTTAATACAATAAAATCACTAAAAGAAATAAATTTACCAATATTACTTTCTACATCAACAACAGTTGAAAAATCTATAATAGATAATGTTGACCATGTTATTTACAATAAACAAAATGTTATTTTTAATGAAACTGATTTTTATGATTTAGATTTACCAATAACTGAGGCTAATTTTAATAGACAGTTTTTCTTTGGTGGAATATCCACAAGAAGTTATGTAGGTAAAAAAACATATCAAGCTGCGGTTGTAAATCATTATATACAATCTGTTAATTATGCTAAAACATTAGGTTATGAATATGCTATGATTACAGAATATGATTACATTTTTAATAAAAAGGCAAAAGATTTTATATGTCTGATGTATAAAAAAGTCGAAAAAAATAACTTAGATTGTTTTTTTGTCCCATGTAATATATCTGGTATTAAATCAGCATACCCAATACCTACAATTTTTTCAGTAGATAAATTTATTGAATATGTTGGTAATAAAATAATCAAAAAACCTTTAGACTATGTTAGAATTACAAAGTTTAAAATAGTTGAAGAGTGGATGTACAATTTTTTAAATTATTTAGAAAAAAAAGAAACCATATCTATTGAAGAATATAATGAGATATTTAAAGAGGTAGTCTACGATAGTATTGAAGCAGGAGATTTTAATCCGATGTTTGCTCAATTAAATTCTGGTGTCTATATTAATAGACACGATGATAAAAAATGGATTTACTCCGTTTATAATTTTACAAACAAAGAATTAGAAATAGATATTGAGATTAGATATAAAGGTAATGTTATCATTAATGACAATAGAACTTATTTTTATAAGACTTGGTATTATATTCATATTCCTGATGATGTTATTGAAGATATTATGTCTTCAACTAACGAAGAAATGGTTGTCACTGAAAAAATTAAATATGAATCACAAGAAGACGTATTTAATTATTCGGTAAACAAAAATAATTTAGAAACACATAAAAAATGTAAATGGTATTTTTTTGATGATAGAAACGATTAAAAATGAGTTTTCAATAAAAAATCTTCATCATGAATAATAGTATCATTTTCCCAAACTTCAATGTTAAAACCTTCAAAGTTCTTATCTGTAATTAACCATTCTGGTGGGACAATATAATATCTTACACCTGGTAAAACTTTCATTTTAAATTTTGATAATCTTTCTTTATTTTTTAGACTAAAAATCTTTATATCTATATTCATTTCTTTAGTTATCCAATCAACATAAATAGTATTTTCATCTTGATGGTAAGTGATTTCAAAATCATAGGTATAAGGATTATTATCAACATTTAAAATAGGTACATTTAAATTTCTATTTTTCCAAAATTCTTCGTTAAATCCTAATTTACCGTCAATAACTTTAAATGCACATCTTTTACCTTCGGGACCTGAAAATCTATTTTCTTGATATGTGATTTTTTCATAACTTCTACTGTCATCTGATAACCAACTATAGTGTTCAACATATGCTATGTCTTTTGAAATATGAATACCATTATTTAAATCATTATTTGTTTTACCACTGTTGTATGTGATAAATACATCAAAATGGAAATGAGATACACCACCCTCAACATCAGTTCGGTATATAGTTTCTCTGGAAAAACCTTTAGTAAAAAATGGATATTTTAAAGTATAATTTTTAAATTGAATAAAATATGAGCTATGATTTTTATCATTTTTAATAAAATCTATAATATCTAATATTTGTCTTTCTGTATATATTTCATCACCATCGACAACCCATACTAAATCAACATTTTGTTTTTTAAGATAATCCAAACAAACATTTCGACTACTGTCTTCATCTAATAAATTATTACCACTCGTAGTAACTAAAAAATCTAATTTTGAATCATTCAAAACATTTAATGTATAATCATTTTTTTCTTCAAAACCAAAGTCCTTGTAAGGTTTAAACATTCCACTGTTTGCGGAAATAATAATATTATGACTTTCCCTTAAATTTATCCAAGGTTGTAAACAATCCTTTATGTATTTATCACAATTATATGCGGTTATTAGTATTCCTATTTTCATAATTTTTATTTTAAATATATAAAATTATTGTAGATTACAAATGATTATTTACTAAGAATATGAAAATAATTATAATTACATTATATAAAAAAGTAATATGGAAAAACCAAAAGTTATAAATGCGATTGAGTGTGAAGGGTGTAATGTTCCTAAAGGATGGGGACATGAGGTTATATTTGTTAATAATGAACTATATTGTGGTAAATTATTAGTATTTAAAAAGGGGTGTAAATTTTCAATGCATTATCATATGATTAAAGACGAGACGTGGTATGTGGATGAAGGTGAATTTTTATATCGATGGATAGATACTGAAACTGCAGAAATACATGAAGAACATCTAAAGGTTGGTGATAGTGTTAGACAATTACCTGGACAACCACATCAGTTAGAGGCTTTAACAGATGGTGTTGTATTTGAAGTATCTACACAGCATTTTGATTCTGATTCATACAGAGTATGGAGAGGTGATATTTTAAGTAAATAATTATGGCTAACGGTATATATAAAATAACAGAAGATTTTGAAGAAAAATTAGCAAATTATACTGGTTCTAAGTATGTAGTTACTGTAGATAATATGTCGAATGCTTTATTTTTGGCTTTATATTATGAAAAAAATATTTCTAAAACAATAAAAACAGATACTATAAAAATTCCTAACAGAACATATCCTTCAGTTCCTTGTGAAATAATACATACCGGTTTAAAAGTCGAATGGGACATACAATCAGGTAATACTATAACAGGTGCTTACCAATTAATAGGAAGTAATGTATGGGACTCGGCGTTAAGATTTACGGCGGACATGTACATTCCAAATTCACATATGTGTGTATCATTTACAGGACCTTATAAACACTTTAAACTTTCAAAGGGGGGTGCTATTTTAACTGACAACTTAGATGCTTATCATTGGTTTAAAAGAGCAAGATATTCAGGTAGAAGAGAATGTTCTTATCATGATGATAATCTTGATATGTTAGGTTGGAATTTTTATATGATGCCTGAGTTAGCGGCTAGAGGACTATTACTTATGAATCAGTTTTATTATTTAAATGGTAGTAAAAAACATCAAGAAGACTTAACGTTACCATATCCTGATTTATCTAAATTTGAAATATATAGACAATGAGTAGGGTTTGGGTAAATGGAACTTTTGATATTTTACATAGAGGTCACTTAGAGTTATTGGAATATGCTTCTTCTTTTGGTGAGGTTAGAGTTGGTATTGATACCGATGAGAGAGTCAAAGAGTTAAAAGGTGAGGATAGACCTTTTAATACTTATGAAGATAGAAATTATTTCATGAGTAGAATTAATGGTGTTAGTAGTGTAGTATCATTTAATTCAAACGAAGAGTTGTGTGATAGAATAAAACAGTGGAATCCAAATTATATAATAGTTGGTTCTGATTATAAAAATAAAGAAGTTATTGGTTCACAATTTGCTAAAGAAGTAATATATTTTGATAGAATAGGTGACTACTCAACTACAAAAATTTTAAGTAATGAAAGTATTAGTAATAGGTGAATTATGTGTTGACCGTTTTGTATATGGTTTGGTTAAAAGAATGTCTCCTGAAGCTCCAGTACCCGTATTAAATCCTGTGGAGATTACAGAAAATGAAGGTATGGCGGGAAATGTGGTCGCTAACCTTAAATCATTGGTAGATGGGATTGATGTAGTACATTGGCATCAAACGACAAGAATTGAAAAGATTCGTTTTGTTGAGAAAAAGAGTAACCATATGTTTATTAGGGTTGATGAAGGTGAATTAAAACCGATTGATACTTTATCGTTTTTATCAAGAGAACAGAGGAGAACTATAAACGAATCCGATGTGGTTATTATTAGTGATTACGATAAAGGATTTTTGTCTAATGATATTATTAAAGAAATATCAAAACAAGCGTCTATAACAATATTAGATAGTAAAAGAAAACTTACCAGAGACATTATTGAAGATATTACATTTATTAAATTAAATGAAAGTGAATACGAAAATAATAAAGAACTGGTTAATGAAAAAACAGACAAGTTTATAATAACTTTAGGTTCTAAAGGTGCTATGTATCTTGGGACTATTCATTCAAGTAATAATCCTCAGGACACTATTGATGTGAGTGGTGCTGGTGATACGTTTATTGCGAGTTTCGCGTTAAAGTATTTAAAAACGGAAAACGTAATAGAATCTATTGAATATGCTAATGATGTGTGTGCGGATGTAGTTAATAAAAAAGGTGTTGCAACACCAAACTCTAAGTTTAAATTGTAATTACTTGTTATCCAATTTTTTGAATAACTCCAAAAGTCTGAGAGACTCTTCGTAACCCTTTTCAATCTTTTCAAGTTCTTTAGGTGAAACACCTTTTTTAGAAGCCTCATAGTAATTTGTTTCGGCTTCTTCAACAACTCTTTGTATTGTCTTAAGTAACTTCATTTAATTATAAATACAATTAAAACCACAAATAATAACTTTACAAATAAGTTTTTTAAGTGATTTTTAGGATATAAAAAATTAATTATGGGAAGAAAAAAATCACCGACAATTTTTGTCCAAATAGCCTCATATCGTGACCCCCAATTAGTACCAACTATTGAGGACATGATTAAAAATGCTAAAAATCCACAACATTTAAGATTTGGTATTTGTAGACAATACCACCCAAATGATGAGTTTGATAATTTAGACCAATATAGAAAAGATAAGAGATTTAGAATTGTTGATGTACTTTGTGAATACAGTAATGGGGTGTGTTGGGCAAGAAATCAGGTTCAACAATTATATAAAGGTGAGATGTATACTCTCCAAATAGATTCTCACATGAGATTTGCTGAGAATTGGGATGTGGAGATGATTGGTATGGTGACTCAATTACAAGAGATGGGGATACCTAAACCACTATTGACGGGTTATGTTTCTTCATTCAATCCTGAGACGGACCCGAATGGTAGGGTTAATGAACCGTGGAGAATGGCTTTTGACCGATTTATTCCTGAGGGTGCGGTATTTTTCTTACCTGAAACTATTCCTGATTGGAGGGAATTAGAACAACCTGTACCATCGAGATTCTATTCTGCACACTATGCGTTTACATTGGGTGAATTCTCAGTTGAGGTTCAACACAATCCTGAATATTATTTTCATGGTGAAGAGATTTCTATTGCGGTAAGGGCATTTACTCATGGGTATGATTTATTCCATCCACACAAGGTTTTGATATGGCACGAATACACTCGTAAGGGGAGAGTAAAACAATGGGACGATGATAAAGATTGGGTTTCTAAGAATGTTAAATCACACTTAACAAATAGAAAACTATTTGGTATGGACGGTGAGGAACAAGAAGGTCATGATGGTCCTTATGGTTTTGGTACAGTAAGAACTTTAGAGGAGTATGAAAAATATGCGGGTATTAGTTTTAAAAAGAGAGGTATTCAACAATACACTTTAGATAAAAATTACCCACCAAATCCTGAGTTTGAGACTGAAGAAGAATGGGAAAAGAGTATTTTATCAATCTTTAAACATTGTATAGATGTAGGTTTTGACCGAGTTCCTGAGGAAGATTATGATTTTTGGGCTGTTGCATTTCATGATGAAAATGATGTTGAATTATTTAGAAGAGATGCGGATGCTGATGAAATAAAAAGATTAAAAAAAGACCCTGATGGTTATTGTAAAGTTTGGAGAGAATTCAATACCTCAAAAAAACCGGCATATTGGGTTATCTGGCCTCATTCAATATCTAAAGGTTGGGGTGAAAGAATCACGGGAGTTTTATAATGAAAGAGTTAAATAAGGTTGTTTTTCTTCATACACCTAAAACAGGTGGTGGTGCCATGGAGTATTTTTTCTATGAACAATTTAAAAGTAACAGGAATTATTTTGTTTCTTTTTTTGGTGTGGACGACTCAAGATTTAATAATGATGAGTTGGTAACCAAAAGAAAGGGTGGAAATCATTGTTTAATTGAGGGTATTTTTAAAAACCCTGAATTGGTTGAAGATTTTAAAAACAGTCCACATTTTCAACAATCGAAAGTTTTATTTGGTCACACAACATATGGTCTTGGTGAATTATTTCCTGAATATAACTTTGAATACTTAACGGTTTTACGTGAACCTATTGAAAGGACGATATCAAATATTGCACAATTCTCAAACATTATGAAAAATAATGAATATGTTAAATTTGGTGCTCATGTTACAAAACATGATAAGTTTTCAGACGAATATTGGGATTTCATTTATGATGTGTTAACAAAGGAATACCCAACGAGAGGTCTGTTGGTTCATGAAAATATGTATTTGAGGAATTGTATGACACATATTCTGGCAGGTAGTAAATATTTGGATGTTAATGAGGTTGCCAATATTGACTTGGCGTTGAAAAATAGTGAAAACATTAAAATATCCTTTTTTGATAATTTTAACGAGGGAATACAAAAATCGTTTGATGAATTAAACATTTCAATCGATATGAGTAAAAATATTAAGGCAAAGCACGGTAAACCCCAAGACAACCCAAACAAAACTAAGCATGGTAAATACTATAATGCTCCTCAAAAGATTATTGATTTTGTTATCGAACACAATCAAACAGATATAAAATTATATGAAACATTACGTAGTATATTATGATAGTAAGTGGAATTTTTACCGACCTTTTTAATACTAAATTTGGGGGTAGACATAATCATTTTAAACAAAGATATTATCAAGGTCTCGTATATCTTGGGGGTAATACTCAAAGAAAGATTATCTATGTCAAACCAGAAGACATGGAAAAGGTTGTTGAGATATTAAGTATTAAGTTAACTGAAGAAGAATTTAGTAGATATACTTTAATACCGTTTGATTTAAATGACCAAACATATAGTGAAAGAATATTAGAATTAAGAGAAAAGAATGGGTATCTAAATGATAGGTGTTTACATGTCCAATATGGTAAGTTTCAATGGATGATGAATCACATCGATGAAGATGAATACATATGGTGGGTAGATGCCGGTTTGGTGTGTGACCACTTATTTCCTTCAAAATATGTGGGGGATATTGAAAATGCTAAGAATGTTTTTAGTGACTCTTTTTTTGAAAATCTAAAGTCTAAAGTTGGTGACAAAAATTATTTTATCTGTGGTGATAGACATAGGTATTATGCCCATGGCAAACCTAACCAAACTTTTTTCGATGCGAACTTCCAAGACAGGTATCACCCAATCGGAGGTTTTTTTGGGGGGTACAGTAACACGTTTAAAAACTTCATACAATCATTAAACAAAAAAATCGAAAAAGTTTTAGAGAGTGAGGTTTTATATTCTGAAGAAATTATTATGGAAATTATATTTTCTGAAAATATTGATTTATGTAAGTACGATGACTTCACAACTTGGAGACATGAAGAAAGTCCTGAATACAAAAAAGGGGATGATGATTTTAGAATAAGATTTGATAAGACTCATAAACCTTTTTATTGTAACTTTTTTGAAAGTGAAATTTGCAGAAATTCCCAAATTTGTAATTAACCTTAAAAAAAGACCTGAACGTCTTGAATCCGTAACTCAAGAAATGAAATATATTGGTTGGGATTTTGAGGTGTTTGAAGGTGTTGATATGGATAGTCATGTCGGGTGTACACATTCACATTTGGAAATATTTAAAATTGCCGAAGAAAGAGGTTATGATAAAGTTATGGTGATTGAAGATGATAATTTTTTCATGCCGTACGCTCATGATTTGATAGATAAAATAGAGTCGGTTGATTTTGAATATGATTATATAAACCTATCACCAACCTTAAACAGAAAAATTAAACAGGATGATACTCATCCTTACTTACACAATTTATCTGATTTTACTGAAGACCCATTAGATAAAGGGATTTTTGCCACTAATTGTATTATATACGATAAAAAAGTTTTTGATACTATTAGAAATATAACTGGAACTACAATGTCAAACGGTAGATATTTTTATGCTATTGATAGTTACATATGGAAATATGTTATACCTAAATATAAGTCTTATTCACCAATTTTACCGTTGAGTACTCAAAAAAATTATTACTCTGATGTGTCGGGTGGTAAATATAATAATTTTTATACACAAACTTACTCTTGGCAGGCTAGGTCAACAACTAAGATTCCAAAGAATCTAACCAACCAAAATAACTGTCAAGAAATAAAAAATGAAAACAAACGAATTAAATTAGATTTTTAATGGATAGAATTACATTAGTAACGGGTTTATGGAATATTAAACGGGATGAACTTTCAGAAGGTTGGTCACGTAGTTTTGAACATTATTTAGAAAAATTCTCACAGTTTTTAAATATTCCTTGTAATATGATAATATTTGGGGAAGAAGAATTAAGGGATTTTATTTTTAGTAAAAGGGATGAGGTTGACACACAATTTATTCCAAGAAGTCAAGAATGGTTTAAGAATGAATTTTATTCGCACATTCAAAACATAAGGAATTCTGAAGAGTGGAAAAAACAAGCTAGTTGGTTATCAGAGTCTACCCAATCAAAGTTGGATATGTATAATCCTTTAGTTATGTCTAAAGTATTTTTAATGCACGATGCAAAAATACTTGATAAATTTGATTCAACACATTTATTTTGGTTGGATGCTGGCATCACTAATACTGTTCATCTTGGATATTTTACTCACGATAAAGTTTTAGAAAAATTAGGTAATATAGATAAGATTACTTTTTTGGCTTTCCCTTACAAGGCCGAAAACGAAATACACGGTTTTAACTATTCAAAAATATGTGAACTGTCGTCAGCTAAAGTCGATAAAGTTTGTCGAGGAGGGTTTTTCGGAGGTCCTAAGGAAGAAATAGGTAAATTCAATGGTCAGTACTATAACTTGATGGATAATACCTTAAAACAAGGTTATATGGGTACTGAGGAGTCTTTATTTACAATACTAACATATCAATATCCTGAATCCTATCAATATTTTGAAATAGAATCAAATGGATTGGTTAATAAGTTTTTTGAGGATGTTAAAAATGGTAAACATAAGGTTAAATCAGAAAAGACTATTGTTAATTTAAATGATGACTTAGATACTAATAATGTTGGGTTATATGTTATAACATTTAATAGTCCAAATCAGGTTAAGACTTTAATAAAATCGATGCAACAATATGATAATGATTTTGTTACAAATCCAAAATGGATTTTATTGGACAACTCAACAGACTTGTCAACCACGGATGAGTACTTGGAACTTTGTAAAGAATATGGTATTGAACATGTAAAGAAAGATAATTTAGGAATTTGTGGTGGTAGACAATGGATTGCGGAAGATGCGGAAAAAAGAGGATTTGATTTTTATTTCTTTTTTGAAGATGATATGTTCTTTTACCCACACGAAGGTGAAGTATGTAAAAACGGATTTAATCGATATGTAAAAAATTTATATAGAAATTCTATTCAAATTACTAAGAAAAACGACTTTGATTTTCTTAAGTTATCGTTTACCGAATTTTATGGTGATAATAGAACACAATGGTCATGGTATAATGTACCGCAAGAATTTAGGAAGAAACATTGGCCTAATAAACCAAATTTACCTGTAAAAGGTTTGGACCCTAATGCGCCAAAAACAAAATTTACAAAAATAGATACTTACAATAGTATTCCTTTTGCTCATGGTGAGATTTATTATTGTAATTGGCCTCAAGTGGTTACAAAATACGGAAATAAAAAAATGTTTTTAACTGAAAAATGGGCAAGACCTTTCGAACAAACATGGATGTCATATATGTTCCAAAAAACAATAGAAGGTACAATAAATCCAGGTATTCTATTACTTTCACCGACTGAACATGATAGATTTGACCATTATGATAGAAAACTACGTAAAGAATCATAAAAAACGTATGTTAAGGTTATTTATATAAAAACAATTAAAAATGGCATTACAAAATTGTTCTAATACAATTAGTTTAAGGTGTTGTAGTAATAACGCTATAATTATTACGCCGTGTGTCCCAACGATTGACGGTACGCCATTTTCAAATTTTACTTTAGGTAATGTTTATTTTGATTCGAACAATGTCTGTTGGGAAGCTGTTGATTCTACATCAAACGCATATAATACAACTAACGACTATTTTACTTCAACAGATTGTATTGACTGTCAATCGTCACACGGAGGAAACTGTGATGAAACCACAAATACACCACCGGGTGAGTGTACTTGTTTACTTATAACTGTTACTGCTTTAGATATTGCAAATTCTAATGGAAATGTTATCACACCTAACGGTTCAGTATTGGTTGATGCTGCAAATTGTATAAATGGTAGTGGTACCACATATGTATTTACAAGTCCGGGAACTTATACAGTTTGTGCTCAGGGAATATCGCAACCTTACTATTTTCAAACAGATATTAAACAGTTAGGTGGTACTTCAACATCATCTCAAACGGCTAGCGCGTGTTCTACAGACGATGATTGTATTGTACCCACACCAACACCAACTCCGACAAATACGCCGACAGGTACAAATACACCAACACCGACACCAACTAATACAAATACTCCAACAAACACAGGGACACCCACTTCGACGCCTAATGTAACACCATCTAATACTGGTACACCTGTACCAACACCTGAAGTTACACCATCACATACTCCTACCAATACACCAACACCAACTGAGGGTTGTAAGTGTATTCAGGTAGATACAATTATACCTTTCTATGCCACAGGTAACACGTCTAATCCAAATAATCTTATTGAGATAGATTATTATAACTGTGATAATAATTTGGTTACATTTAGTGCAACAACAGCAATTGCCAGTGCCGTATTTTATTTATGTACACATGATGGTGTTGTTGAGGAAGTTAGAGCTTGGCAAGATGACGTATTGTATAGTGCCGATACATTTAATTTCCCACCTTACGACCCTAATGGTTGGAAGCCGTCAATGACGTATGATGGTGGTATACCATATATGAATTATGGTTCTTTTGGTTCATGTGCTGGTGACCCATGTGGAACCACACCAACACCTACACCAACACAGACAAGTACGCCGAATGTTACACCTACACCGTCATCAACCTCGAATGTAACACCTACACCTACGAATACTAGTACTTCTAATGTTACACCAACACCTACATCCTCACCTGGTAGTACACCTGCAGTCACTCCAACACAGACACCAACAGGTACACCAACACCGACATCGAGTGCAAATGTAACACCAACACCTACGAATACAAGTACGTCTAATGTAACACCAACACCGACATCGAGTGCAAATGTAACACCAACACCTACGAATACAAGTACGTCTAATGTAACACCAACACCGACATCTTCACCTGGTAGCACACCGGCGGTTACGCCAACACAGACACCAACAAGTACGTCTAATGTAACACCAACACCGACATCTTCACCTGGTAGTACACCAGCGGTTACACCAACACAGACACCTACAGGTACTCCTCAAGTTACCACTACACCAACAAGTACATCTAATGTAACTCCGACACCTACAAATACGAGTACTCCGAATGTGACACAAACACCGACAAGCACGTCAAGTGTAACTCCTACTCCAACTAACACAGGAACACCTAATACTACACCTACACCTTCAGTTACTTCTAGTCAAACACCAACACCAACGCCTACGAGTACATCGAATGTTACTCCTACACCATCTAGTACTGCTAGTGTAACACCAACACCTTCAGTCACTTCTAGCCAAACACCAACACCAACACAGACAAGTACACCAAATGTTACACCAACACCTTCACCAACTGCGGCACCTGTAGGTTCATGTAGTGGTGATTATTGTGTTAATATTAATATAGATGCTTACAGTGGATATAACGGTACATACAATTATTATCAAGATTTTAATGGAAAACCATCTTGGACTGGTGGTACGGTTCCTGGTTATATATTCTATAAAACAGGTACTACAGCATCGACAGGTTGGTGTTTAAGTGATTCATATACTGGTACTTGTATTGCTTCGGGTCCTATATCTCCTTTCTGTGATGACGATTGTCCTGACTTTGATAATACTGTAATATATAGTGGTTCTTGTACTGGTTCAACGACACCAAACCCATGTAGTGGTTTAACATTTGATGCTGAGTTCTATTGTGATTTTAGTACTGGTGCAACACCAACACCGACAGCATCTTCAGTGATTCCATCTTCAACACCAACGCCTACACCGACTAACCCTACATGTGCAAGTTTCGGTGCTAATATAACTGTGACGGATTTAACTCCAACACCGACACCATCATCTACGCCAACTCCAACACCGACATTGGTTAGGTCGGTAAATACGGGTGGTACTGTAAACTATGTTATAGATAGTGGTGGTTTTGTATGTTTTGACGTTAAAGAGTTGAAAGATTGTGATAGTGGTATTTTATACTATGTTGCTGAAAACATAGAATACACGGGGTCTACAGTTAGTACAGGTACAACAATGCAAGTTTATCTAAATGGTAATCTAAGATGTATGACATATCAAAGAGATGTTAATGGTTCTGCAACTGCTTATTTAGGTGAGGTAGTAGAAGTTTACCCATCGGGATGTGTTTCATGTGCATTAACACCTACACCAACACCAACTCAAACATTGACACCAACACCTTCAATTACACCATCAGCAACACCTATAGCCACTGTAGCGCCAACATCAAACTATGTATTCTCATCTTGTACCACAAACAAAGTAATAATACAAACAGTACCACCAGGTTCTATGTCTAATAATGGTGTGGTTTCTATAAGTGGTGTTTGTTATACTTACTTAGGTAAATTTACTAACTATATACCACCTGTGGGTGTACAATCAGTTAATATAAACGCGTTAACAACAACACCTTCAACCATATATGATAACTGTACAACATGTAACACACCTGTTACCACTTATTATCAAGTTGTTAAGATGGATGTAGCCTGTAGGGAAAGTAGTGTAACATACTTAGTTAATTTAGGTACGGGTGTTTCAGCACCTTCAGTTGGTCAATATGTTAAATTACAAAACACAACTTCTGTGGCATATCAAGGATGTTTTAAAGTTACGGGTACTACAACAACAGGACCTAGCACTAATACAATAATAAAAGTTTACAATCAGTGTGATTGTCCAGATATTTCATAATATGAGTAAAACAGTAGATATAACAGCAATCACAGGGGGGACACAACCATATGATGTATGGGTTTGTGAAGATTGTTCTGCAAATGTGTGTCAATACATTACAACTATTAATGATTCCGACCTACCATATGATTTTACATTACCTTCAAATTTTGAAAATCTATCTAGTTATACTATAAGGATAATAGATAATAATAATTGTATAACTTGTAATACATTCTAATGGCTCAATTAAGTGGAAATACCTGTGATGTTATCACCCTACTACCTTTGGGTGTGATTTGTAATACTACAAATGCTAGTACGCCAACAACATCAAATGGTTCAATTTATTTACAAATTACAGGTGGTAGTTCACCCTATAATGTGACTTGGTCTAATGGAGGTCAAGGGCAAAGTTTAATTAATCTTAAAGCTGGTGATTACACAGCAACGGTTGTGGATTATTATGGTGATTACAGTGCAACCACCACATGTACGGTTGGTTATAATAGTTTCAATTTAGATTGGTTTGAGAATTGTTCAAATTCGGGTACATATGTTTATTATGTCTCACAAGCTCCGAGTATATTTACTTCAGGTTTAATATATGAATTAAGTGGAAGAGACGGATGTTGGACTAGTAGTGGTACAACACTGTGGACAGGTCAAACATATACCGATAGTTTTGCAAGTATAAAAGGAGGACCTTTCGATGATTGTGATACGTGTTTACCTGACCCTGTACCGACACCTGTATATCCTCAATATATATGTTTAGCCAAAGATACTTCACCATTTACTCAATATACGTTTGAGTCGGGGAGTACAATATATAATGGATACCCTGTTTGGGAAGAAACGGGTAGTACAAATTACAAAATGGTTTATTTATCAAACCAAGCCGTATGGAGTATGAGTGGATGGACTAATGGAATTTTACAGACAAATACAAAGTCCGCACCACCACCAACAGGTGCTTGGTTGCAGTTAGGAAGTGACATCACGTGGACAGCAACGTCAGGTATATGTACAACAACACCTATCACTATTCAGTTACAGTTAAGTAACCCAACGTGTGCTAATGATAAGGATGGTGAAATAGTTGTTACGACATCAGGAGGTGTACCAGGTTACACATATTCTTTGGATGGTAATTTTTATCAGAATGGTTCAACATTTACGAGTTTAGACCAAGGTTCAGGTACTGTTTATGTGAAAGACAGTAACGGTACTGTTCAAACTAAAACATACACACTTTCTTATCAAAATCCAATAAGAACTTATAAGGCATCTATTGGTTCTTCTACAGAAACATTAGTAACTAAAACATTAACAAAAGAAGTTAAGAAAAAGACGTTTACAGTTACTTTAGGTGGTACTATCGCGACTGCGATACCTGTTAGTCCTGATATTGTAACTTATACTGTGGGTATTGAATATAACGGTGATTTATATGGGACTTATTCAGGTTTAAATAATGTCCCTTCAATTACTTCAGGTATTACAACTAACGCAACAGGTGGATATTCTATAACTAGTACTAGTGCTCCTGTTTATTCAGTAACAACAAGCACCGTGACCGTTGGTAATTTAACTCAACCAAAAAGTGCGTTTACATTTAATAGAGTTTATCAAATAGAATACGACCCTCAAAATACTTCAGTTGGTGAGACTTTAACGTTTGAAGTAACAAACGGAGTTGAGATTTATTCAGGTGGTGGTGAAGATTTACCACAGAGAGCAACGACTGATGTTAAAATTACAGTAACTAATTGTAAATTAACAAATGTAAATGCCTGTAGCAGTGCAAGTTGTTTTGGAGTTGTAAACAATAACTTAGAGATTGACATATAAAAAATATAAGAAAGATATTTATAACCAATGGGATACATAATTAAAGATACATCAGCATTAATTACAACTAAGTTAACTGACTTTGGTAGAAAAAAAATGTCAGAAGGGACATTTAATATTTCTTATTTTCAGGTTGGTGATAGCGAGGTTTGTTATGGTTGTTTAGATAATACAAACTATAATTCATTGTTTGTATTACAATCACAAGACAATGCTCAAAATGGTACACCAATACCACAAAAGAATAAGATGAATATTAAGTATCCATTGTATGTTGATTCAACATCAGGTAGTACATATGGAATTCCTGTTAAAGAATCTTACGTTGATGACATCTTTAACTCTGCAGCACCAAGAGGTCTATTTACAGGAACTACAGGTTACAATGCTACATATAGTGCATTTACTTCATCTGCATATACAGTAAATCCAAACTTTGTTGTTGATGTGAGTACCCTTAATGGTGGTACTGTTATTACTCTTACAGATGATGTCATCGATTCAACAAATTCAGGCCAAACTGAAGTTGGTGATTTCTTAACTATATATTTTGGTACTGATGTTCAACCAATATCTGCAACGTCAGTGGTGCTTTCATATAAAGTTGTTAATATTACAGGTGATACTTCAGGTAATACTGGAACAGTTTACGTTGAAGTGGATAGAGCGACACCAATCTTTACAGGACAAACAGGTAATGGTAGATGTATTTTTTATCCTTCAGGTATGACTGAAATTTATGATGTTTATACACCATCATATAATTGGAGTCAAGATGCTTTTGATTTTGAAAGTAATTGTGATATCTCTGAATCTGATGTTAAAGTTTGGAATATGAATAGTCCGTGGACTGAGTCACCAGCCGGATTAAATGAAGCCACACACCAAGATTACAACTATTTTGGTTCAACAGGATATACAGGTACAAAAGAATATTTAGGTTATAACTCAGATGAGGGGCAGACAGATTCAGATTCAACTTATTATTACAATTCTTTAGGTAATAAAGTTAACCTTTCACCGTCAAATCAAAAAGCCATTGCAATAATACACTATACTAATCAATCTATTGATAATTTTTATGGTGAAAAATTTGCAACACAAAGTTATGATAATACTGACCCATTTGCAACAGGTCAAGGGGCTAATTTTAAGTTATCTATTCCTTGGTTGATGTGGCACAAAAACTCAGATGCCACTATTGGTGAAGAGTTTTATATCGACCCAACAGGTTTTACTGCTCAAAATTTATTTCAAGTAAATTATATTCAATCGTCTAAAAATATTGATATGAATAATCCGGGTATTAGATACTTCCACCTTTGGGATACTAATGCTAATGATAATGGAATTCCGAATAGGGTAGGTAAAGTTTGGCCTGACTTAAAGATAATTACCATTGACGATGACGAGTTAGTTGCGGTGTTGAATGGGAAATCAAACCGTAATTGGACATTACCGGCACCTCAGTTAGGTTTAATTACACCAAACTCTTTTAATGGTTTAGGGACTACAGGTGAGGGTGTATTAAGTGCTGATACTGAGTATATGTGGGTAACATACAGATTTAACTCAACAGCGTTTACGGAATCGTTACACTGTAATTATTATTCAAAAATTGCGGGACCATCTTCAGGATGTACGGATACCTCGCAAGACATAACTTTAAGATTTGGTTCTGAGTTTCCATTCTTAAGTGGAGAAGAAAGTCTAACAGGATTTTCGGCAAATGAGTTGATTGTATTAACTCAAAAGACAACAGGTTCAACTAGACCTGACCCAACACTTTGGAGAGAGATAAATGTTGAATCTCAAATTTCAGCATCAACTGTTAATGGATTTATAGTACCTTCAACACTTACAGGTAATACTATTCAAATCACCAAAAACTTATATGATGGTGCTAGTTCATCATTGTATGACCTGAGTGATTATATCGATATACCTACATTAAATCAAACAGGTGTGACGTATAATTTCGGTGATGATTATTATTTTAATGGTAATATAATAACAGACATACAAGCCACAATATATGTAATGAATTATAAATGTAATTTAGGTCAAACACAGTTCTTAGATTCATCAAATCCAACATGGACTGGTAACGCACCTTATATTACAGAAATAGGACTTTACGATTCTAACAAAAATCTTATGATTATATCTAAAGTACAGTCACCTCAAAAAAGATTAGGTGTCCAACAGTACCCGATTAAATTAGATTTTTAATATATATGTCAGCAAGAACGGATTTGAAGAATTCCCCAAAGGTATTGGGATTAGACATTTCTACAAAGACCATTGGTTGGTCTTTGTTTGATATCCAAACACAGAAACTTTTAGAACTTACACACTTTTCACCTGTGATTAAACCTCAACCTGAGGACAAAATTGAAGAATTACTTTCAAAAGTAGATTTATTTGAGGAGAAGTTAGTTGGTTACAAAAACTTAGGTATTACCAAAGTTATCATCGAAGAACCATTACTGAACTCAAACAATGTTTGGACCGTGGGTACACTACTCAGATACAACTCAATGATTACTAAATCAATCTATGATATATTAGGGGTTGTACCTAACTTTATATCTACGTACAATTCAAGAAAATATGCTTGGCCTGAATTAGTACAAGAAAACGGCAAAGGTAAAAAAGTTTTGTTTGGTGGATTACCAAAAGACATCGACAAAAAAGAAATCATATGGAAAAAAGTTGCCGAAGCGGAACCACAGATTACGTGGTTGTATACCAGAAACAATACATTGAAAAAAGAATGTTATGACCAAGCGGATTCATATACCTGTGTTCAGGGATATATGAAACAAGAAGGTTTGTGGTAATTGATTAATTAAATTATTTTATTATCTTTTCAATATGGAAGATGAGTCACTAGTTGTGGACATATTGGAAAACATTTTTGGTGAACCCCGAAATCATAATCATGGTCGGGGCCAAATTTCTTTTGACTGTCCTGTATGTTCCCATGAAATCAAAGGTTTGGATAAGGGTGACGGTAAGGGTAACTTAGAAATTAACTACGACCAACACGTTTTCAAATGTTGGGCGTGTGCTGAGACTCACAATACCAAAGGACATTTAGGTTATTTGATTGACCGATTTGGTGGTAAGAAAGACCGAGAATATTACGAGTTGATTCGTCCTGATGATTATGAAAGGGTTGAAAAAGAATACCAAAAACTTAAGTTACCTCAAGAGTATCAAAAATTTGATGAGGTACATCCTGCACATATTAAAAGAAGAGAAGCGTACAATTATCTAAAGAGACGTGGAATAACGGATGAAATTATAGAAAAGTATGATATTGGGTTCGCAGAGACTGGTGAATATGCTGGTAGAATTATTGTCCCATCTTACAACCTTGATGGTGAATTGAATTACTTTGTTGCTCGAAGTTGGTATCCACGTGAAAAGTTTAAGTATAAAAACCCACAGGCACCTAAGGAGTTATTAATCTTCAATGAGAGTAGGATTAATTGGTCTAAAGATATATTTTTGGTTGAGGGGGTATTTGATGGATTTTTTGTACCAAACTCAATTCCGTTGTTAGGTAAATTTGTTTCTGATTTGTTATGGGAAACATTATATGACAAAAGTGAGGCTAGAATAAAAATATGTTTGGATGGTGATGCTTGGTTGGATGCGATAAGAATATATGAAAAATTAAGTGGTGGTAGATTATACGGTAAAGTTGATGTAATCAAACTACCAAAAGATAAAGACTTGGGTGATTTACGAGGTGAAATTAAACCTGAATATTATGTAGAATTAGAGAAACTATGAATTTAAACGAGATTGCGAATGAAATAAGGGAGGCGGTTGAGGAAAAGAAGAAAGACTTAAATCTTCGATTTATCGAAGAGGACCACATATATTATATGAGGGATTTAGATGGGAGGGTTAAAAGTAATTTTCCATCGGTATCTAAAGTAATTAAAAAGTTCTATGAACCTTTTCCTGCTGAAGACATTGCATATAAAAAGGCGAAGGGTGACCGAGTTGAGATGCAACGTCTATTAGATGAATGGTCAGATGCGGGAACGTATGCCACAAATATGGGGTCACGAACCCACTTTTTATTGGAAAAGAAAACCATTGAGATGAATGGTGATTACAAAGAAGTTAGGGAACCAATTTTTGAATGTGACTTAGAACAGGAAATTAGGAGTAATAGTATGATTAAGGCGGGTGAAAAGTTCTTAAAGTTGATGAAAGAACGAGGTGCAGTCTTATTAGATACGGAAATGGTTTTAGGACATCCTGAGTTGGGGTATACAGGTCAACCTGATAAAACATGGTTAATAATGAATAAGGAGAAAACAGGTTTTGGTTTGGTGATTACAGATTGGAAGACAAACAAAGAAAAGAATTTTAAAATTAATGACTTTACTAAACCTATGTATGAACCTTTTAGTAAATACCCAAATAATGCCTTAGGTCATTATTATTTACAACTGCCATTATATGGTAGATTATTATTAAAGATGTTAGAAGGCACAAAATACGAAAACCTTAAGTTGATGGGTTGTGTTGTTGTTCTTCTAAAAGATAATTCGGACTTTGAAGAGTTCAGAGTCCCTAAAGAAGTAATCCAAAAAATATTTGATTTGGATATAAAAAAACATTTAAGATAATACGATGGATACAAAATTAAACATTAACTTTGCCGAACAACCCACTGTGGTTTGTGATGGGTGTGGTGGTAAATTCTTCAAAAAAGTAACTGTTATGAAAAGAGTGAGTAAGTTACTTACAGGTTCAGCTCAAGATGAGATTGTGCCTTTGGAGACTTATGCATGTGAGAGCTGTTCTCACGTTAATGATGATTTTAACCCTTTAAAAGATGAGTAGACATGATGACTTCATCTTTTGGGATGAAATGTGGAATGTGTCTGGTGATACTAAGGCTGACCAAACCAATAATAACGTCAGCCTTTTACCTGACGAACAATGGGATTATTATTCAGGGTTACCCAACCCAACTTATTATGAAAACAACAATGAAGATGAGAAAAATATTACAGAAGATAGCGTGGAAGACCAACCGATGGAATCTTAAGTTTGGTCTGTTCAATATCTATTTGGGTGGTGACCATGACAAGTTTGGTTTCCAAATAATGAATATTCATAATGGTATTCATTGGGAAGGTTCACTATTTGAAATTACATGGGTATTTCCAACGGTTACCCATGCTGGTGAACTTACTATTGATATCCTTTACCTATTTGAGAAATGGGATAATTGGTGTATTGATATGATTGACCGAAAGTTGTGGGGTACCAAACTAAACTGGTGGGAACAATTAAACTATTACCTACATGGTAAATTCAAATCAATACGATGAGATTATCAAACAACATAGGAAGGACACCACTTATTAAAATTAGTGATAAGATTTATGCTAAAGCGGAACTATTCAATCCGACTGGTTCCATTAAAGACCGTCCGGCTAGCTACATTATTGATGATGCTGAAAAATCGGGTAAACTACAACCTGGTGGTACCATCATTGAGGCGACCTCAGGTAATATGGGAGTATCTTTTGCTTGGTTGGCAGCGGAAAGAGGATACCATTGTGTGATTGTGATGCCATCTAATATGAGTTTGGAAAGAAAACAAACTCTTCAATATTATGGTGCTGAACTTATTGAGGTTGACCCTGGTGATTTTGATGGTGCGATTCGTTTAAGAGATGAGTTAGCAGAAAAGAATGGGTGGTTTAACTGTAATCAGTTCGGTTCAGAAAAAAACATCGAATCACATAGAGAGGGCACTGCCGTTGAGTTACTATACCAATGTGAACAAAATTGTTTTATACCAAGTGCTTTGGTTACGGGAACGGGTACAGGTGGTACTATAATGGGAGTTGGACCAATGTTACAATCTTATCACCATGATATGAAAGTTATTGCAGTTGAACCTGAAGAGTCTCCTGTGATGAGTGGTGGTGAACCAGGTCTTCACGGTATTCAGGGTATTGGGGATGGTTCAAAATTCTTGGTAGATTTGACTATTGTCAATGAAATTATTACTGTTTCTACTGAGGATGCCAAACAAAGAGCCAAAAGGTTAGCAAAAGAGTTGGGTATCTTCGTAGGTATTTCAGCGGGAGCTAACATTGTTGCCTCTGAAAGATTTGTTAAAAAATTTAACCCTGAAACTCCTGTTGTTACATTTTTGTGTGATAGAGGAGACAGATATTTTAGTTGTTTATGATAAAAAAATTAGTACATTTTTCAGATTTACACGTCCGATTATTTAAGGACCATGACCTTTACAGAGATATCCTAATGGATATGTTAGCTCAGTTTCGTGAGATTAAACCAGACCGAATAGTTTTTACTGGTGATTTGGTTCACAGTAAAAATCAGATGACACCTGAACTTATTGAGTTTGTTGCTTGGATACTCACAGAGTGTGCTAGTATTACAAAAACAGTTTTGATAATCGGTAACCACGACTTTTTGGAGAACAACCTAAATCGTGTAGATGCCTTATCACCAATCATAAACTCATTGGAAAACCCAAACATCGTTTACTACAAAGACTCAGGTGTTTACACTGATGAAAATATTGACTGGGTGGTTTACTCATTAACTAATCATAACTTACCACCTGAGATTGAAAAGTCAGACAATCTAAAGATAGGTTTGTTTCATGGACCTGTTCAGGGGTTAAGTACTGATATTGGATATAAGTTCGATGAGGGTTATGATACAGATAAATTCAAAGGGTGTGATTTGGTGTTGTGTGGAGACATACATAAAAGACAGACATTTGATATACCTGGTGGTAAAAAAGCATACATGATTGGTTCTACTATTCAACAGAACTTTGGTGAAAGTATAAATAGACATGGATTTGGTATTTATAATGTAGAAGAAAATAAATACGAAACGGTAGATTTACACAACTACAGACCATTCTTGAAGTTTAAAATCACCGATATTACAGACTTAGAACATGGCGTCGAAAAACTCACAAATAATTGATTTAGATACAAAACTTTGGAAAGATATTGATGAGTTTTGTAAACTGAATGAGATTACAGATACTGAAAAATTCTTTTATGATTGTTTTATCAAAGGGTACTCAATAGAAAAAAATGGGTTACTAAACAGTTCAGAACCTCAGATAATTGAGAAAGAAATTATTAAAGAGGTTAAGATTGAGGTACCAGTTGAAGTTGAAAAAATTGTAGAAAAAGTTATTGAAGTTGAAAATACTGAAAAGGTTGATGAGCTGTTGTTAAAAATACAACAACTGAAAAAAGACTTACAAAAAAAACCAAAAACTATAACCAAAGAGGTTGAAGTACCTGTTGAAATTATCAAAGAAGTGGTTGTTGAGGTTGAAAAGATTGTCGAGAAAGAAGTAATCAAAGAGGTTGAAAAGATTGTTGAAGTAGAAAATACTGATATGATAGATAAACTATCTCAAAAAATAACACAGTTGGAAAAGGACCTTAAAAAGAAACCAAAGACAGTTACTAAAAAGGTTGAGGTAGAGGTTCCAGTTGAAGTTATTGTGGAGAAAGAGATTTATATTACAGATGACGAACAGGTTACTGAACTTGGCGGAAAAATAACCAAGTTGGATGAAGAAAAGAAAAAACTTTCCACTAAGATTAAAGATTTAGTAAAAGAAGGTCAGAAATTTTCCAATAAAATCACTGAAATGGAAAATATTTTCCAAGAAGAAAAAGATGAACTGTTGTTAAAAATACAACAGTTGGAAGAGGATAGTGATACGCAAATATCCGCAATGATACGTAAAATAGACGATAAGGAGAATGAAAAGAGTGAATTGGAGGGGAGAATATCTGAGTTGGAAGTTCTTTTGGAGAAAAAACCTAAAGAGGTTATTAAGGAAGTTGAGGTAATTAAAGAAGTACCGGTTGAGGTAATAAAAGAAGTTGAAAAGGTTATAGAAAAAACTGTAACCAAAGACATGGATAAAGTAAAAATGTTACAGGAAACCATACAAAAACTTCAGAGTGAACTCAGGGAAAAGAAAGAAAACATTTTACTATTAGAAAATAATATTGTAGAATTAAAGTCGATGGTTGGTCCAAAGAAAGGTAAGATATCAACATCATCAAATTTAGGAGATAATTTATATAAGTAATGACAACACTTTTAGCATGGTTAATCGCGGCTTACGGAATGAGCCAAATAATTGTATACGGAAGTATATTCGAAGGATTTAGAGAGTCTATCCATAAATGGGGTAACAACCCACTAGCCTACTTTAACGCCATAGGTAAGTTCTTTTCAGGACTTATTTCATGTATGATGTGTACATCAACGTGGGTTGGATTCTTAATGAGTTTTATATACTCACCGTGGGTAACTTTTATGGATGTTCATCCAGCGTTAGGCGTATTCTTTGATGGTATGTTAGCTTCAGGTGGAGTTTGGGCAATCAACGCAATCATTGAATGGTTTGAGAAAAAATAATGGAAGAGGAAAAGGATTACCAAGCATTAAAATATCATCTGTTTCCGACAGATTACAGATTGTTGTTTAGAATATTTGCAGTGTTTGTAAGCTGGTATTATAACGGTTCAGTCTTATGGGGACTGTTACACTTCTTCCTCGGTTGGGTCTACTTGGTCTACGTTATGGTGATGGGTGGATTTTCTGAAGGTGGTCTTGGCGAAATAATCGATTATTATATCGGTCATTAATACCACTTGTTTTTTTTAAAATATAACCACATCGAAAAAACTGTGGCGACACAAAGAAATGAGAATACCCAAAATCCTTTATCATCACTAATTAATGGTACATCATCAAAGTTCATTCCCCACATACCTGTAAAAAACGATAGTGGTAAGAAGATTGTTGACCATATTGTTAGAAGGTTTAGTCTATGATTAATCTTTTCGTTTTGTTTTCTTTCGTGTACAGTATCTAAAGATTCCATTAGTTGAATCAATGTATCGATTTGTGGGTCGTTTGGATGTTCCAATTTATACTTAAGCATCGAAGATTTGAACTTATGGATTTCCAAAGCACTAAAAGGAAAATTATCCTCATCGATATATTTTTCAATCAATGAGATTTGTTTCTTAAATTCTTTTATTTCTTCCATATGTCTAAAACCCATAGTGTTGATTCTAAAAAGTAGGATACACCTACAAGTAGTAAACCATAGTGTGTCCATCCATTGACAGGTTGCTCAAAATCTTGTATAATAGATGGGATGGTCGCGAGGATTATCGAAACGGAAAATAATAACTTAACGAGCTTGTTATTCATGAATTTTGTTATTATATTTCTCATAAGTACAATTAAACTATAATAATAATTATGCCGAAATCTAAAAAAAGAGGGGGACAGAAAGCCCACAACAAAAGAATTCAGAGAAGAAAACAAATGGTTCAATCTGAAAGAAAAAGAATTTCCAATATTTGGAATGAGGAAATTATGAAGGAAATTGAAAAACTTCGTACTGAACAGCAAACACAAGAAGAAGGTGAAAACGCTTCTGATAATACCGCTCCTATAGTGGGGTAATGGATTTGTTTAATCCGCCAATCGAATTGAATTACAAACATATGTCACACAACTTAGATGTGGAACAATTAGAAAACCCGTACATACAAGTGGTATGGGAAGATGTTCCTGAGAATTTCACAACGGAGAGAATCAAAAGAGTTAAGAGTTACTTTGAAAACAAGTATAAATCAAAGAACGTAAATGTTATCACCAAAGTAAAAACTGAGGGTGATGAGTTACAGTCTGTTGATGTTTCTGTTAACATTTTGGATGAAAACTACCAGCGTGAGCTCATTGGTAAGTATTTGGAGACCCGAGAGTTGGAATCCATGAAAGACCAAATCGTTGAGTTGGACAAAGTGGTTGAAGGTAAGATTGCTTCGGATAAAACAGAAATTACACCATTTAAGAAGTGGTATATCAAAAAGATTGAATTTTCAAACTTCTTATCTTTCGGGGACAACCAAGTGTTGGATTTTGAAAAGGTTAAAGGAATCAGTACTGTTGAGTCTAACCCACCTAACTTTGGGGGTAAGACGGTATTGACAGTTGACCTGTTGTTGTTCTTATTCTTTAACACCACGACCAAATCAAATAAGGCAGAAGAAATCTTTAATAGATTTAGAAACAAGGACAAGGTGAGTGTGAAGGGTGAGATTACAATCGATGGTGAAGATTATGTGTTGGTTAGAAATGTGGAGAGAAAACTTAAAAGAAGTGGTGATGAGTACACTGTTTCAACTAAGTTGGACTTCTTCAAAAAACTAGCTGATGGTTCGTTACAGAACTTCACTGGTGAACAACGCAGAGAGACCGAATCATTTATTAAGAATTCCATAGGTACGATGGAAGACTTCTTGATGACGATTCTAACAACCGCGACAAATCTCGAAGAACTGATTGATGCTAAACCAACGGCAAGAGGTCAGGTCCTTTCAAGATTCTTAGGTTTAGATTCTCTTAAATTAAAGGAAGAGACTGGAAAAGAATTGTATTCTACATTCTCGAAAGGGATGTTGTCCAACATATACAATGTTGAGACTTTAAAACAGGAGATTGAAGAACAGAAGGGGAACATTAAGACTTACAAAGAAAACATCAAAACTCATGAAGAGAGTATAACAGATGTTGAATCAAGAATTGAGAAAGGTCAAAACTATCGAGATGAATTGATTCAGAAGAAACACACAGGTTTGGACCAAGAACTTATTTCATTGAAACCTCAAACACTTGAGGTGGACATTAATGAATACGATGTAAAAATCGTTCAAACTGAATCCAACTTAAAGGAAATCAAAGTTGAAGAACCAAAGGATTATTATCATGAAGACAAACATGACGAGGTTAAGGAAAAACTATCAGACACAAAAGTGAAAGTTGGTTCATTGGAATCTAAGATTTCTGATATTAAAGAAGAGTTGGAAGGTTTTGATGGTGGGGTTCAATGTCAGTATTGCGGGATTGTATTAGCAGAATCTGAATATACTGATAAAAAGAAAGTATTGTTTAACGACCTCAATATAGAGTTGAGTCATGAAACAATAATGTTGGAAGCGTATGACAAAGAAGAAAAGACATATGTCCAACTTAAGAAAGATTTTGAACTCTACGAAAGAAATAAGTTGATTAAGGAGAAGTACGAAATTCAAAAAGAGTCTTTGGAACTGAAGAAGAAAGAGTTGGTTGAAAAACTTCGTAGGTACAAAGAAGCACAAACATTATTGGAGGAGAACAAAAAGATTGACGAAACACTTTTGAAGGCTGATATGAGGTTGGAAGAACTCAAACGTGAAAAAGAGGGTTACATGTTGAGTGTACAAAACCTTAAGAATCAGATTGAAAAATGTGAGGAGAAAATCGAATCCAACAATGGAAAGATTACTCAGATTGCCGAAGAGTATAAGAAGGAAAAGGTATATAAGTTGTATCAAGACATCTTTGGTAAGAACGGTATTAGTAAGATGATTATGAAAACAATGATGCCGGTGATTAATTCTGAACTACAACGATTATTGTCAGACTCAGCCAAGTTTAAACTTGAGGTGAGAATCAATGACAAAAATGAAGTTGAGTTCATACAAATTGATAATGAGACACAGATAGAAAAGTTGATATCATCGGGTTCAGGTTATGAAAGAACTATATCCTCTTTAGCTCTTCGTGCAGTCTTGAGTAAAGTTTGTTCATTACCAAAACCAAACGTCATTGTGTTTGACGAGGTTTTCGGTAAGATTTCAAATGAGAATTTGGAAATGGTGTATGAGTTCTTCGTGAAGATTAAATCATACTTTGATAAGATTTTGATTATTACTCACAACCCTATGTTGAGTCAGTGGTCAGACGGTGTAATAAAAATTGAAAAAACGGATAACGTAAGTAAAGTAGTACAATAATGGAATTTCATTCAGCAAAAAGATTAACAGAAGAAGGTAAACCAAAGGTGGCTCTCGTGGATATTGACGAGACCATCTGTTATTATGAAGATGAGAACAACAGAAGATACGATTTGTCTATTCCAATCGAAGAGAATATTGCAAAGATTAATAAACTCTATGATGAAGGATGGGAGATTATCTATTGGACAGCTCGAGGTTCCGTTTCAAAGAAAGATTACACTGAATATACCCGTGAACAACTTAAAAGTTGGGGATGTAAGTTTCATGATTTAATCACAGGAACATCACCTTTTCCAAAACCTCACTTTGATTTGGTTATTGATGATAAGGCAAAAAGAATTGAAGAGTTATGAGTGATATAACATACGAAGATTTAAGATACAGATTAAAAAACGAAGGTGAAGGTTATGCCTTGAAACATTATTATGGTCCCAACATTGACCATGAAGATGAAAAAGTTGTTCGTCTTTGGAAAGAAGCTCATGACAAACTTGTGGAGTTGGAAAAATATGTTGAAGAGAAATATCAAGAAGAAATGTATGGGTATGATGAAGTGGACTGAGTATTTTTTAAACATAGCTGAAACAGTAAAGGAAAAATCAAAAGACAAACGAACTAAGATTGGTGCGGTAATCGTGGGGAAAGACAATGAGATTGTATCCACAGGGTATAACTCATTTCCTCGTGGTATCAACGATGATGTTGAAGAGCGTCAGGTTAGACCAGAAAAATACTACTGGTTTGAACACGCAGAAAGAAATGCAATCTATAATGCTGCACGTATCGGTGTCAGTCTAAGAGATACGACAATGTATTTGACCTGTGGTGTACCATGTAGTGATTGTGCTCGTGGTATTATATCTTCAGGTATCAAACGTATCTATTGTAAGACGGAAGATACCACACGAAACAGACAACATTGGGACGAACATGCGATGAGGAGTCGACAAATGTTTGAAGAAAGTGGTGTTGAGGTGATTTTTTATGAAGGGGACTTGTGAGAGTCCCTTTTTTGTTGTATATTTGTATAACAATATGAGATACACTGTAAGATTTTATAACGGGATTCAAATCATTAATGACCTTTCTACGAACGATTTATCAGTAGCTATCAAGCGAGAAGTTGAATTACGTAAAGTTTATGGGAATGATAAGGTATGGATGGCAGATATCTTATTAGAAATGATGGTGGGGTAATATTGTGAAATAATTTGAAGAGAGAAGTATAATGGGTAGTGTTGGTTTAAGAAATAGAGATAACTGGCAGACTGAAACTATGAAGTCTGCTAATAAATTCGAGGAAGACTTCTATGAAGTATTTGAAAAATATTTCAAAGGAACTGACTACCGTATTAGAAAAAAACCAAATGAGTTCTCAAACATTTACGTGGACCAACATTTAGATGAAACTACGATTAGTGAGATTTATACTCCCGAGAAACCAATTAATAAACACGGAATATCACCTGACTTTGCGATAGACAATCTCAAAACAGGTAAAACTATCTTTGGAGATAACAAACGTCAAGACGGTTGGGTTGAAGGTGGTGAACGAAAAGATGGTAGAGGAAATGCTCATGAGAGAATGTGTAAATACTTTACACCAGGTCTTATGAAACAACTTCGTGATAAAGGAAATATTGGTAATGATAAACTACCGTTTTGGATTGTACTCAGAGGTAACATTACACGAGACCCATGTAGAGTTAGAGAAATTACTTTATGGTTTGATGGTAATGATGAGAACTTATTCTTTTGGAGAGATAAAACAGACCCAACAAAATTAATTAACCATTTTGAAACACAAATAAAACCTATATTAGAATGACAATCAAAGAACTAACTTACAAACAAAAAGGTACAGATAACTATTATGAGCCTTTAAAACACTATACAATGAGTGACAAAACTGCCATTGCTATCTATCAAGGATTTCGTGGTGAAAACCCTGACCTTGACTTTATTGTGAAGTATCGTGAACCAGGTAAACGACTACGTACACCTTCACACACACATTGGATTGTAGACCTTCTGGTGAAGTGTGAGTACAACAAAGGGTTGGTTCGAGGGTTTGTATACAATATGTTGGATAAGTACGACCAGATGGACCCATTTAAGTCTGTGGACGAAAGAGATAACTACGAACTACAATCACATACAGAACTTGATAAGGTTTATAATGAATTAAATGGTCACGGTTACTATAATATGGATACGTTAACAACCTTTATCGAACTATTCACTCGATGTGAAAAACAAACTACAGGTGCCTTCATGTTTAAAACACTTCTTCAACTGGTTTTGGACTACTGTGATGGTAAGAAAGATTTCTATCAAGTAGTTGGATATTCTAAAAGAGTTTAGAATATAGATTTTGTCGTTTGACTTTTTTGTTGTATATTTGTATAACAAAGGAAGAGATATATGGCAAAAAAACACGACATCATTGAAACTACCACACACACTAACTTCTACGGACGTACTATTACTCGTAAGAAAATTAAGGATGAGTTCTTCAAGAACTCAGCTGAGATATCTGAATCTCAAAGTGATTTGGCAAAAAAAGAAACCAATGACTGTGTTGTTCGTGCATTTATGATGACTTTGGACCTTTCTTACGATAAGGCTCACAAGTTTGTTTCTGATAATTTTAAAAGAGTAAATCGTAAAGGTACTTACACTCAAATGTATATGCAAAACATCTTAGGTCGTCAGAAGAATGGTTACAAGATGACTCTAATGGGTTATCACCCGTCAAGAGCGTTCGGTGACCGTAAGAAGTTGTTAAACCCTAAATACAAGAAAGAAACTGGTTACACGGTTAAGTCTTTCATGGAACAACATCCTGTAGGACGTTATTTCATCATTGTTCAAGGACATGCTTTAGCTTTAGTTGATGGTGTTTTATACGGTAACGGTAATGAACAGTATGATGGATTCCGTCGCCAAGTTCACTACGTTATTCAATGTAAATAAAAAAACCCACCGATTGGTGGGTTCTTCATTTAAAGTCTCTTTGTTTAAAAATCCATATTGTCGTAAGGGTCTATCAAACTCTTTTGTTTAAATCCTGCACCACCCACATAACTTTCTGCCGTTGGTAATTTCTTTGCGTAATTCTCTAAAATTTTGATTGCTAATTTTCTATCGTATTCTCTATCATCAGTCTCAGGTACTAAACCATCAACATAAATTGAACCTCTGAATCTTCTCTTTGGTCCTGACTCTGACATAATTTCATCAACGTCTGAATCGTCTAGTTCGAACATTACATCATCAACAGGATATTTTTTTGAATCGTCCTCAACATCTTCTTCTTCTTGTTCTCTGATAGACAAAGAAGATAAAGCGTCTTTGGTACCTTCAAATCCTGGCATATCACCCATCTCAACATCTTCAATCTCATCCTGAGGGTATGGCATATAATCCATTAATTTTTCTCCGTAGATATCAAACAATCTCTGCATGATTAACTTTGGGTTTTTTCTCATGTATCTTAATACATCTGCAGGTATTTCTCCACCATAAGCTCCGAACAAGTTCTCAAGTTCTTTTTCTCTTTTGGTCATTGGTACGTCTGGCTCTACTGAAAATTGTTGTTCCTGAAGTTTCTTTAATACAGATTTTTGTATTATATTTGTCAATTCAGATTCGGTGATAGTAAATTTTTTCATTGAAATTTGATTTTACTAATAAATATAAGTATATTCGAAAAAAATTGTATGCAAACTAAACACACAAAGTATCTATTATTCCTTTTTGGGAACTATCAAGGTGGTGGAAAACTAATCGAATCCATCACAGGTGAATTCACACCAATCATTAGTAACGATTATTTAAAATTTATATGGGGTGACAATGGTGCGGTCGTACACTTTCAAAGTGATTTACCGTTTGAACAAGTTTCTGAGTTTGTTACAATTCAGTTGGGTGGTATGGTTGACCAATTCTTTTTAATGGAATCGACAGAAAATACAACGGCTTATGGTCCTGATGAGTCTATATCTTACTTAATGGATTTGGACACAATAATGGATAAACCTGAACCGATAAATCACAACAAAGAAAATGAAGAGGAATTAAATAGAGTTATTAGATACTTTATGGATAATTTCACAAATGAGGATGATGAATCAAACTTTAGTATAAATTTTGATGACGATGATGAGGACGATAATGAAATCGAGATGATTAAAATGAGGTACTCTCAAGAAAATACATTAACTTTGGACCAATTATTAGACAAGATTACAGAAAAGGGAATCAAATCATTGTCGAAAAAAGAAAAACAACAACTTGAAAAATATGCAAATGGAAAATAACGACTTCACCAACTCAACTAATCCGTTGAACCAAGACGAGATACAAAAGTATCTAAAAGACATCCGTAAGATTAAAGTGATGACACCTGAACGTGAGCGGGAGTTATCAAAAATTATTTGTTCTGAAGAATGTACTGAACAACAAAAAGAGTTAATCTACAAAGAATTACTTGAGGGTAATTTGAGGTTTGTTATCACGGTAGCGAAACAATATCAGAATCAAGGTTTAGATTTATCTGACCTTATTGCTGAAGGTAACTTAGGTTTGATGAAAGCAATCAAAAACTTTGATTGGTCAAAGAAACTACGTTTTATCAGTTATGCGGTGTGGTGGATTAAACAATCTATTCTCCAATCTCTAAATGAGAACTCACGTACTATTCGTCTTCCTGTAAATGTTGTTCAAGATTTACATAAGGCAAAGAAAGAAGCTCAAAAAACTAATAAAGACATGGACGATAAATACATGACTTTACCTAAGACTATTGCACTTGATAACCACATTAATGAGGACGGTGATACTTTGGTTGATATGATTGAGAATGTTAATGCAGTTCAACCTGATGAGTCTTTTGCAACTGATGGAATCCTAAAAGAAAAGTTATTGGATATCATGGGAGGTCTTGATGAGAGAGAAAGGTCTATTGTTGAGGACTACTACGGTCTCACAGGGACGCCAAGGACTTTGGAGGACATTGGTGGGGACTTTGGTCTCACCAAAGAAAGAGTTCGTCAAATCAAAGAAAAGGCGTTAAGAAAACTTCGTAACGAGAGTTCTACATTATTCGATTACATGTAATAAATTATTTACAGATATTTATAGGGTACTGTAAATAATACTATTATGAAAAAAATAATTGAATTTTTTCAAAAGTTTACTTTTCCCACAATCATAGCGTTGTCAGCTTTGTCGGTATCGGCATCCGCGGCATTCTATTCTGTGACGGGGTTAAGTAAACTTTTTGCTGGTGCATCGTTTGAGGTTTTGATTATGGCAGGTTCATTAGAAGTTGCTAAATTGGTTATAGCTTCTTTGTTATATCAGTATTGGGGTGAACTTAACAGACTACTAAAATTATATCTTACCATCGCAGCTGCGGTACTTGTGATGATTACATCGGCAGGTATCTATGGATTTTTATCGGCAGCATATCAAGAAACTGCAAGTCGTGCGGGTGTTGTTGATAAACAAATAGAATTACTTGAAGTTAAAAAGAATCGTTTTGAGGAGAGTAGGACATACTATCTATCAGAAAAAAAGTCGTTAGATGAAAGTATTTCAGAATTACGTCAGGGACTTTCAAATAACGTGGTACAATATAGAGACCGAGAGACTGGTCAAATATTAACTACAACATCTTCATCAACAAGAATTGCATTACAAAAAGAATTGGACCAAGCGGTTTCAAGTAGAGATGGATTATCAAAAAAACTTGAGACAGTTACAGATTCAATAACATCATTGGAAATAAAAATGTTAGATGTTGAAAACAACTCAGATGTTGCTTCTGAATTAGGACCACTTAAATATATAAGTGAGTTAACAGGAACACCAATGGCGAAGGTTGTTAACATATTGATGTTAGTAATCATATTTGTTTTTGACCCACTGGCAATCTCTTTGGTAATCGCAGCAAACTTTGCATTCTCAAGAATAAAAAATAAAGAAGAAGAAATTGAAGAAGACGAAGATGAGGATTTTTCAGATTGGGATGAAACACTTCAAGACGGATTGGATGAATTAGAAGAGGAAGATGAGGACGAAAGAATAAAACCAACACCTGAAGAATTAGATACTCTTGAAAAATATCTTAAGAAGATGGAAGAGAGTAAAAGGATTCAAGATGAAATGGTAAAACAAGAGTTAGAAAAAACAAAATACAATCCAACTGAGACGGATTTAGAAAGACTTCAAAGAGAGTTAGATAAGATAACTAAATTAAAAAATGAAAACTTAGATATTGAAAATTCTGAAAATGAAGTTAAATTAACAGAAGAGGAAGGTGAAGACTCGATAGAAGAACAAGATATAAATGAAACAACACCCGAAGAAAATACAGAAACACAACCATCTACACCTCAACCAATAAGACGATTAATATATAAGAAGCGTGATGGTAGAAACACAAGATTTGACAGGATTTAAATTTATAGGTAAAAATAAAAGGAAAAAGCAGATAGTTCTTTCACACTCTGCAAGAAATGTGAGGGACTATCTTGTTTCACTTAAGACCAGATACAATGGTAAAAACGAATTCCTACCTAACTATGTCATAGACAGGGAGGGTAATATTATCAATATTATACCACCTGAAACTTATTCAAAATATTTGGATATTAATTCATTTGATAAAAACATTATTACCATTTGTTTGGAAAATTTAGGATGGCTTAGAAAAAACCCACTATATGGGGGGTACGTTAATTGGATTGGTAATATTTATAATGAAGGAATATACGAGAGAAAGTGGAGAGGACACTTTTTTTGGCAACCATACACTGAAAAACAGTTAGAAAGTTTGGGGTCATTAATTAACGAACTCTGTACTGATTTTAATATTCCTAAGACCTTAATTGGTCATAATGTAAAGGTGGATGGAATCGAAAAATTTGAAGGTATAGTAACAAAAAGTAACTATGATTCAATATATACAGATTTAAGTCCAGCTTTCGACTTTGATGAATTGAAAAAAATATTAGAAATATGAACCAATACGATGAAATAAAAGAATTACTCAGAAGGTCAAGAATGATTTCTGAGCAGGTTGAAGCACCTACAGATATCGATGCCGATATTGAAGCCGAAGTTGATTTTGATACACAACCCGAAGAGGACAAATCAAAAACTTATAGAGTTTCAGGTGGCCTAATCAAATTAAACGGAAAGACTAAACAGGACTTAGAGTTATCAACAGATGAAAAGACAGGTTTCCAAGAAACTATGGACGAATTTGTTGACCAAGTTTCTGATATGTCTGATTTTGGAACATTAAATCTTTATCCAAGTAATGTAGAGTGGTCTGGTAAGATTATAGACAAGGACATTGATTTCATGTATTCAATAGGTGAAAGTAACGGTGTTTACATTAATGGTGATATGATTAAAGTAGACCCTGAATTTGTTGAAACAATAAATAAGTTGAGTTCATATTATGACCAGTTCAAGGCGAAGTGGGCTAAGATTCTTGCACAAAGAAAGAAAACCAAAAACGTAGAGGGTGAAGATGAATAATAGTTGGTCTGAAATATTGAAATCATTTTTTAGTAACCTCCAAAGTATTTTAATTGTTGGTTTAGTTCTCATTATTCTTTTAATGAGAGAGTGTGATGGTGAGAAACCTGTAGTGAAAACTATTATTGAAACTAAAGAGACGGTTAAATGGGACACAATAAAAATCCCTGAAATAACTTACGTACCAAAGTGGCAAACAAAGATTGTCAGAGTAACTGATACAATACCGCAAGATATTGATACGATGGAAATACTAAAAGATTATTATGTTAAGTATTTTTATTCAGACACTTTGGATATTGATACTATTGGTAATATAGTGATAAATGATACTATAACCCAAAACAAAATTTTTGCTAGAAAGCCAAAGGTAAACATTCAAATACCTGTAGTTACTAAAGAAATAACCATAACCAAAATAATTAACGAAAGAGAATTTTATTATGGTGTTGGTCTTCAAGGAAGTACGGACCAATTAAATTATTTGGGTGGTGAGTTTTTATACAGAACAAAAAAGAAAAATGCTTATGGTGTTTCTTTGGGAATAAACCAAGACTTCTCACCGATTATTGGTGGTAAGGTATATTGGAAAATAGGAGAATAATGGCATTATCTGCAACAGACAAAAAAGAAATCGAAGTTATGATTAGAAAGGAAATTAAAGATTTCCTTAATTCTAATACGCTTAGACAATTCGAAAATAAAATCATCGACCTCATTCAAAAAGAGATTCAAAGAGGTAAAATCAAAGGTGATATAAACGAAATCGTAACTAAAATCATGAAAGAGTTCTATATGATTATGTGGACTAAGAGAAGTTTTTGGGAACCTCAATTAAAGAACGTAAGGTAATGGAAAAGGAGTTTAAAAAAATGATGGATGATTCGTTGAAGAATGCTTTTGATAGAATGGGTACTGATTACGACCCGGTTGAAAAAAATACCGAACTAAATAAGTTAAGGAGTGATGTAGTGTCTGAAGACGAATTAGAAGGTGGTAATGCTGATGAGTTAACAATAGAAACATTGGCTAAAAAACACAAGACTAAAGTTGAAAATATTATTAATCAGTTGATGAAAGGTGTTGCGGTTGAGAAGGAACATACTAGTGAGATTAATCTCGCATTAGAAATTGCTATGGACCATGTTGCTGAGGACCCAAAGTATTATGACAAATTGGAAAAAATTGAATCCCATAAAGAGGAGTCTAAAGAAGCGACAGGTGCAGCATCAGCAGGTGCTTATGTAGGTCCTTTGTTTGGTCCAATAAAAAAATCTAAAAATACGCCAACTAAAACAAAACCTAAGGGTGGTGAAGTTGGTGAAGGTGAAAAATATAAAGAAGAAACTAAAGAAGCAACGACATCATCATCAGTTGGTGCTTATGATGCACCATTCGGTGGACCTAAGAAAGACCCATTAAAACTATCTAACCCTAAAACAGTTGATAAAGAGTTACGTTCTGTTAGGGACAAAAACTTCCCAAAATTTGGAGGACCTGGTGGTAAGTATGTAAGAATTAAAGACAAGTGTAAAAAGTTTCCATATTGTAATCAGGGCGATATTAACGCACTTGAATTGTTTGAAAAAGATATGGTTAAAGAAGCCATTGAGAATATATCCTTAAGACTTGATTTACCAATGATTGCCGTAAAAAGTATAGTACTACATGAATTGGAGGAAAAATTAATCAAAGAACAGGATGATAACTTTGAAACAGTAACTTTTGAATTTCCTGATGATTACAAACCAAAAAGTGCTGAGGAGCATAGAAAAGAATTTATTGATGATGTTCCAGACAAAAAGGCACAGTTACTACTGAAAAAATTTGATAACTATAAATTTGATTTCAACGGACGTGATTTAAGTGGTAAAGGAACGATTACGGGTATAGGTCCTGTAGGAAATGTTGGATTCTTATCATCAGCCGATGGATACAAATTCAATCAATATGGTGAAGTCGAAATACACGTAGAATTAGATGATTTAAATTACAAAGGTCAAAAAGTTCCTGTTGGTTTTTATGATATGATTTCTCGTTATTTACCACCTGAGGATGAAGAAGATTCGTATAGAGGTGACCCAGTTGAAAGTTCAGTTTTAACAGGATTAGATGGTCTAAATGACGTGTTAAAATATACTGGTCTAAGACTAAGAACAATAAGAATAAACCCATATAGTCATTTAAGAGGGTGATTTTCATAAATGAATATATTTATAGTAAAATAGTATAACAATGAATATTCAAGAAAAAATTGACGAGATTGTAAACAAGGTTCTTTCAGAGGAATTGGGTAACAAAATCAATAATGTCAAAACAAAAATTAATGAGACAAATACTCAAGAAATTGATGAGATGGAAGAGTATTATGAAATAGCTAAAGAACGTAAAGAAGCACGTATGGCATCACGAAAAGGTAAAGATGATTTAATAGGTGTCTATTCTAATATTGAAAAACAACGTATGGAAGAAGCTGATGAAGAATTATCTGAAGACTCTTTTAATTATGTTGCTGCACTTGCTAAGGTTGACGGAAAAAAAGAATTTGACTTTGGTGGAGAAACTCATCCTGTAACGATGTCAATGAACAAAGCTCAGAGAATTGTTGGTGATGTTAAAAAAGATTCTGTTAAAGATGATGAGAAACAGGAAAAGGACTTAGAAAAAGATATTAAGGCAGATAAGGAAAAGGAAAAAGAAGTTAAGAAAGAATCAAAGAAAACTTCACTACAACTTACTGAAGATGAAATGATTGAACTGATTGAAAGAATTGTTATACAAGAAAAATCGGCAGTTGAGTCTTTAGAAAAGAAAAATAGTAAAGAAAGTAAAAAGTCTAATGATGACTATATCAAAGACGTAACTAAAAAAATGAAAGACTATATGAAAGATATGGGTATTAGTTACGATGGTGAGTCTGAAGAATTCCCACGTGGAAATACTATGATGGATATAACAGATAAGGACGGTAAAGTTAAGAAGAGTGATAAGAAACAAATGTATCATGCTTCTGATTCTGTTGAAGAGTATATCGACCAAGTTGCTAGGTCAGGTGGTATGGAAAATTTAGATTATGACCAAATCAAACCTGATGAGAGTAGAATGGAAAAATACATCATGGGTAGTTCTGAAACAGGTAACTCTGATGAATATGCAAATGCAGTTAAAACGGATGTTAACAAAGATGTTAATAAACGAAGAAAGCTTAACGTACTTGCCAAGTTGAAGAAAATGTCTTATCAAAAAGCTGACCAACCTGTGTATGATGTTGCAGGAAGTGAAACACATAAGGATGAAATGAAGTTCTTACAAGTTGCTTCAGTTGATGAGAAGAAAAAAGACAAAATCAATGAAGATTTAGAGAAAATGAAAAATCTTATTGATTACAATAGAAAAACTCAATAATAAAAATTATTCACCTTTACTTGGTCCATACTATATTTCTTTTATGAAGAGATATAATATGGACCAATTTTTTAATTGGTTGGCGAAGCCTATGTCAAGTGAAGATTTAGATATTTGGTATAAGGCGAATAATATAATACCAGAACTAACTGAATTATTCAGGGACTTTTCTTTGTCCTTGGTTGGTTTGGTGCAGTCTACTTATTTGGGTAATAGTCATGGAGATTTTAATGAAACCAAAATAGGGATGACTACGGAAGAAAAAGAAAACCACTTTAAGTGGTGTTGGGATAGGACTATTGAAAATTTCAAAAAAGAATCTATAGAATTTATTTTTAAAAAAGACGACTACGAATATTTTGAGGCATTTTTCTTTGAGGTATTCTATGAACAACCTGATGTTCAAATCAGGGATGAAATGGTAAAGTTCTTCAAAGAATTATTTAACAGTCGAAGGAGAGTGTCTAAAAGTGATTTAGAAATGTTTACTGATGTATATAAAACATTAGAACGTTCCCTAAAAATTTAAAAAAAACCATCTTGGCTTTACATTAAACAATAAAAACTTAATATATAGAAAAATAAAACAATAAATTTAATTTAAAAAAATGGAAACACTAGAACAAATTAAAACATTAGTTGAGACTTTGTCTGTTGACACAACCAAATTTTATGGTGGTAATAAATCTGCAGGTACAAGAGCTAGAAAATCAGCACAAGAACTAAAAAGTTTGCTACAAGATTTGAGAGGTGAAATCTTAGCGGAATCTAAAAAATAAAAAATGTTGGAAACACTAACAACATATCTATTTACTTTTTTAGCTGTGTTTTCACTGGTTTCAGTGATAAGACTAATCATAAATTTTGTAAGTGCTCTCATCTCCAATCCACCTAAAAAGTTGGTTTTGAGTGAGAGAGCACTCACAATTTATGGTCTACTTTTAAGTTACCTCATAACATATATAATTTTTATAGTTCAATGATATTTTCAGAATTTACAGAAAAAACTAAAGAATATATAAAATCTGTCAGATATATAAAAGATTATCTTTCTTTTGATTTATATATGAAAACAAATTGGGTTATACCTAAAAAATATGTTGAAGGTATTGAAGTGATTTCTCAAGAAAAATCAGACAGACCTAATACTACACTATATTCTTTTGTTGTAAAAAATGAAAAAGAATTAGTAGATAAATTAGAAACTGCTCTCGATGGTGTTTTTTCTTTTAATAAAGAAAGAGAAGAGAAAGAAAAATTATTTAAAGAAAAAATTGACGAACTAAAGTCTGTATTTGAAAATAAAAATGTTGATGAACTTAAAAGATTATACTTTGAAGTTAATAACAACACTACTTTATCAACCAAAGAAGAGATAATAGAAAATGAGCAACAAAATAAGTCCGAAGGAGATGGAGGACATGATGTTGTGGTTCAAGAGCGAGAAATTGAAGGATAGTCAGGAGTTAAAAAAAACTAAATCTGACATAATAAATTCAATCATCAATACAGAACCACAACAAGTCCGTAATACCGTTAATGAAAAGAAATCTTACACGTTATGGGAGAGGATAAAAAGAGTTTTATGGACGAACTAAGTAAACTCGCAGAAATAACTAATATTGTTGAAGAATCTTTTTTATCTGAAGGTAAGGTAAGTTTAGTAGTTGAGTTACCTGAAGAAGAGTATACAAAAGCCATATCTCATTTTAGAGAGATAGATAGAACTAAGAACAAATTTACAATATCAATATCTGATGTTGATTTTAATTTCGTTTTGAGTAGGTAGTGTTCTGTCTATATAATTTTTTCCTATCAAATCCATATCGTTCGAGTAAGTCATACATCCACTTTCTGTGTACTGTTGATATATCTCTAACAAAAAAAGCATCACGTCTTCCTGAGGTCATAAAATCATGTTCCATGGTTTGTAGTAACCTAACACTATCTTCAGTATTTTTTAAACTGAACAAATAAAATTCTTCATCGATTTGTATAACGAGTTTGTTGTTAAGGGTCGAAATATTCTTCAAAGTATTTTTTTTACAGTATGTTGATATCATTTCATCATATGTTATTCTATTATCCGTTTGCCAATCGTATATTAATTCTTCAACATCGTAAGATTTAATATTGATAAAAATATATTCGGACTCACCCTCTAATTTAACAATATTATTTCTACCCATATCGTCTGTGGTGAATAGAGATTTTTGGTATGCACTTTGATTTGTTAACAAACCTATTTCGTAATTACAAGGTTCTGCATTCTCATAATACATCGGAAATTTGACCTTGTTTCCTTTTATTATACTTTCGAATTTACTTTTTGCGTTACTTTCTGTTTTGTAACCTTTGATTAATTTTTTCTTTTTCTTATTCTTAAATAATATAATGACGTAGTTATCCATGAAAGATTATTATAACATATTAGGTGTTAAGCGTGATGCATCTCCTGAGGAAATAAAAAAGGCTTACCGTAATAAAAGTAAAAAATACCATCCCGATGTAAACCCAGACGGTGATGAAATGTTTAAAGACATTGCAGAAGCGTATGATACTTTAGGTAATGAGGAGAAGCGTAGACAATATGATAACCCAAATCCGTTTGGTGGTGGAAGTTTAGATGACCTATTTAATATGTTCTCTCAACAACAAAGACAACAAAGAAGACCAAAGTCACCTGATACTATTATTAATGTTTCAGTCACACCTATTGAATCTTATAATGGTATAAAGAAAAACATTACATATAGAGTAAAACACCCTTGTAATGTTTGTGATAGTAGTGGGGGTGATAAGAAAATTTGTGATGTCTGTAATGGTGCTGGTGTTGTGAGAAGACAAATGGGTACTGGGTTATTCAACACCGTGGTTGAAGACACTTGTCCTGGTTGTGGTGGAAGTGGATATCAAATAACTAACCCTTGTTATAATTGTAAGGGACAAGCGGTTATAGACAAAATGGAATCTATTGATGTACAAATACCACGAAATGTTGATAATGGAGATTTCTTAAGAGTTAGAGGTAAAGGTGCGTACTACGTAAACTCAGGTTTTGGTGATTTGATTGTTAAAGTACAGGTTGAAAGAACAGACAACTTTGAAAAAATGGGTAATGATTTAATTTATCACTCAAAAGCTACACCGATTG
>Ga0208019_1000096_pt1 | contig 43490 bp, 52 predicted proteins | sample CB_VirMetaG_5_FD_184540 | JGI IMG/M metagenome (GOLD analysis project Ga0208019, IMG submission 184540) | Freshwater to marine saline gradient viral communities from Chesapeake Bay - CB_1508_1D Viral MetaG (SPAdes) (version 4) | ecosystem: Environmental > Aquatic > Marine > Coastal | place: USA... | reverse complement strand
ATATCCCAAGTTCCCATACGAAGAGTCCAAATCCTTTTGGGCGTAGTCCAACTCCTTATCTCCGCTAACCCTACATTGAGAGTCCCGCTTTCTTTGGAGTTCATCTGTGTACTGCTCCATCATTTGGGCCGCGTAATTGCCCCGTTGATTGGTTATCTTGGCATCCCTTTTAACGGGCGATGTCCAAGCATCTTCCACGGCTTGATTAAAAGCGTTCTTGTCTGATGAATGAAGGCTCAAAAGGCTATTTCCCTTGCTGATTGAGGCATCCAAGGCAGAGCAATTTACGCTTCCTTGCGTGTGTTGCCAAAAACCAATCATGTCCTTTACCGCATCGCGGATGGGGGCTTTGAATTTGGCTCTAACCCAATTGCCGTCTGCATTTTTGTATGCGTCTCCGCCCGTAAACTGCTTTACTTTATTGGTTTGTGACGAAGATTTTTGGGATGCCGTTTGACTCATCAAACTATCCCATACGCTTTGGTCAATTGTTTGGTTAAAACTCATGTTATGCAGTTGGAGCAACTCTTGGGGCAACTTGTGGCATAGCTACCTTTTTGGGTTGGTTAATCATAAAAATAGCCAATCCCACAACCAAGACAATTCCACCAATCAGAAGGGGATTCATGCTTGAACCTCCAACCGACGATTGTGCATAGTCGTAGTCGTAAGCGTAGCTATCAGAAGGCGTTGGCATTGCACCGCCCGATGGAGCGTTGCCAAATTCAAGGCTACCCAATCGCTCAAAAAGTTCATCCAATTTGGCGTTGATGTCAGGGCTATTGTCGTCGAAACCGCCATCCACGTCATCGCTTTCGTCGATATATTCACAACCGCGATTAAAGGTTGCGGTAGGGTCGTAGTTTAAGGCATCCTCATCCATGCAACCATAGATGGTATTCCCACCGCCATTTCCACCCATTTGTTGTTTTAACAAACAAGCATCGACCTCACTTTCAAGGTCTGCCAACCAATTTTTTGCAGTTCCTTGAACGTGGAGGCGTCTACCTTTCTTGTCAGAAAAAGCATTGTCTTGGTAGTTCACACGCCCTTTCGTACACTTTGCTACGTCATCGGGATTTCCCTGCGCTCGCGTACAGGCTTCAAGGCGTTGCTTGGCTACTGAAACTACGGGTGCATTGCAACGTCCTTGTTGCAATTCCCATCGTGCGTGTGAGGCGCAATTCTGACCACCGCCATCCCAAACTCTCCAACAGGTGTAGTCCGCTAATCCGCGTTCAATCTCTTTCTTTTTCGCGCCCGAAACATTGACGAAATCCTCGTTATCAACGCTCACGTCATCAACGCCCGTAGCGGACTTCATACGGGCAATTTCTTGCTTCGTCGGCTTGGGGGTAGCAACAGGAGGCGTACTTCTCATAAAGGGACGCTGACCCGCCTTCGCGCTCTTTCTTCTTACTGCGCGATTTGCAGTCGGACGTGCCGTAGCATTGGGTGTGCGTGTTCCCTTGTTTAAGTTCTCAACGATGTACTCTACATCGTACTGACCTCCATGATTCAAACCACCACTCTCACCGCGACCTCCAAACGGGTCTATCGAGGGTAGAAAAGAATCACCTGTATTGTTCTTAAAAGACATCAAACTTTATTTTGACATTGTGGGGTCAATGCCGCCAAAGGTTGCCCAAATGACGGGGGATTGCCTGAATCAAAATTACTAATAAATTTCTTTATTATTTCCATTCTTTCGTGGTTCTGCGCGGTAGGTGCATTCATAAATACTTTTACGAAAGAATTAAATGCAGAAATTCGAGGGTATCCTAACGACAGGTATAGCGCAAGCCCATTCAAATCCGCTTCTATTTCGCTATCTATATCTCGGTTAAGCCAAAAGTGTGAAAATTCGTGAAGCAAAACTGCCATACGCATCGGTATGGTGTAGCGACGGAAGTATTCGGCACTCACTTCAATAAATCCCTTCTGCGCGTGGATACGAGCGGGCGTTTCCATCGCTTCGGGAATGGAGTCCTTGTAGACAATTACAAATTCGAAAGTTTTGTCGTAATACACTTTCTCACCCGCATCAGCAAATCCTGCAATCGCGGAGAATTTGGTAAAAAAGGGTAGTGCTGACTTAATTTTCGGATTTGAGTAATTGATACATTGAGGCATATCCTGCAAGGGCTTCTGAATAATCTTCCCTACACGATAGCCCCCATTCATGCTTATCATGCCCATAGGCTGATTGTAGACCTCTACAATTACCTTTTCAGGCGCGATGGGCATACCAACCTCAATGTCTACTCTCCCGTTGATTGTCTTGTATCTATCAACGTAAAGTGTATTGGGGTTTTCTACCGACTTAACGCGGATGCCTATTTTATGCTCCTGCGCGGTTTCGATAGGGATAACCAAAGTCGTGGGCTGACTGCCTACATATACCTCTACTTCCATTAACGTCTATTTTTGACTGCCCAAAACAGGACTGCCCCGATACCTGCAAAAATCAAGACATTACGCATCGTATTGCTCTTTTCACCCGTAGCATTCTTTTTGTTCTTCTCACAACTGCTACACTTGGGTTTGAATCCTGCATCGCCCGTCGCTGACTTCGTGACTTTCTTGACTTGAACTTTTGGTTCTACATTCTTCGTTGGATTAGCCGTTCTACGCCTCTGCACGGGTGCTTGGGGCTTTTCCTGCTCACTCTTTTCGGGTGTTACCATCAATCCTAACGCGGACTGAATCTCTTGAAGGGCAACCTTACCCTCGTTCACCTTTTCCATAAAATTTTCCCCGAAGGCTTCCTTCATCTTTGAAAGGAAATCCTGAAAATCCATTTGTAATTGGCTCTGCTTATGCAACTGATTTGCGGACAACATTCGATTATGATTCTTTTGTTGGTTTATCTAAAAATTCAAGATAAAAATATGCCATCAGGATGCCAAAACCGACTCCCAAAAGCACTTTTTTCCGCTTGTAAACTGCATATCCTCCACCCAAGGCCGCGCCCAATAAATAGGTGCTTGTTTCAGATGACTCATAGACCTTTTTTTTGCCTTGTATTCGGTCTATGCTCTCTCTTGTCTCTTTGGGTAGTTTATCGTACTCCTCCGCTACCTCGTCTACCTCTTGTACCTCTTCAAATTCTACGTCCTCTACTTGCTCCATCCGAATCAGTTTGTTGCCGTAGCACCGCCCTTTGATTGGTTGTAAAAGTAGAACCCTGCAAGCAACGCACCGACAAGGATGACTCCCATCAACATCTTGCCCGTCGGTGTCATCATAGATGCTTGTTGTGCCTTGATATTTTCAAGCGCAAGGTTTGCCTTAACCAATTCCGCATTTGCCTGTAAAAGACGCGCTTGGCTTTCTGCCGTTTCCGCATCTAACTGCGCTTGCTTTTCAGCTTGTCTATTGGCAAGAAAATTGCCCAAAAGAGTCCCCGCAAGTTGACCTGCGGCATCGAGGGTTTGTTGCCCCGCCTCGGACTGAAAAAACTTGTCGTCGCCCGACTGATTAAAAAATCCTGTTTGGTCGAGTTGTGGTCTTCTGCTCGTTCTACGCGCTCTTAAATCGGGAAAGGATTGAGGGCTAACCTCTAAAGCCAACTTTCCGACTCTTTTTTGTAGCCTACGATTAGTTCCAAGGTTTTCAAGGATGGCATAAACAATTTCATCTTTATCGGCATTTGGGCTGATTTTTACACCCGCATCAAATAGCGCATCGCGCACCTCCGTTGTGCGGTCATCAATTACGCTTGCCAATACTTTCGCGGCCTCTCTTTTGTTCTTCATAATCCTTTTTTAGCGATGAGGTATCCCAAAAATGCAAAGCCCAACATCATGACGACTTCTTGTTGACTGAAAGACAACACGCTTGCCGTCTTTGGTTCGGGGGTTGTTTCTGATGCCTTGGCTTCGGTGACGGCAGTTTTAACGGCTTCCTTTAAGTCGTCTTTTGTAATCCCCTCTGCCATCGACTTATTCATTGGGAATTGTTGCTGACTTACGCCAATGGCATTATTGAAAAAGTCAGGTGCGATAGGGCGGTATGGGTTTTGATTTGCGTTTGGCCCATAGTACGTCGTAGTGTCGAGGTCTTGAAGAAATTCCTGTCCGTTAAAGTTGCGGTGACGCTCTCTTCCCGTGTAGTTCAGTAACTCCGAGTTGACGCCATCTCCAATCAAAAGTTCTTTGTCGGGGTGAATCTTCGCAACCTCCCTCATTGCCTCCTCGCGCTCCTCTCTAACATACTGCTTTAATCGCGCCTCAATTTCAGATGTTGTTTTTCCCTCACCAAAGCCGTTGTTCCTTAAAAGAACATTAGCCTTGCGGGGATTCATAGAGGCGATATATGAGTAAAGATTCATTTCGTGAAAAATTTGCTATAAAAATAAGAAAAGGTGGCGAAAAAATTTCCGCCACCTTCTCCATGTGTTATTGGTTAGGATATTAGCCCTGTGCCAATGCCTGTGCGACACCTTCACCGAGTACAACCTTATCCTGACGAACGACGTTAGGGTTGCCGTAGCCACGAGCCACGGACTGACCCGCGAGTCCACGAGTAAGGTTGACGTTTTCGGATGGGTAGAAGTAGAAGGTCGCAGACGCTGATGCGTTCAGGTCAACTGCAATAGACGTAAAGCCATCCCAACGCCAAGATTGGCGGATAGCAAGGATGTCCGTCTGCTGCTGGTAGGGGTCGACCGTTGGAACGATGGTTCTTTCCTGAACATTACCATTAGTGTCCCGTACTTTCAACTGCAACGTCTTCAAGGCTTGCGCCTGTGAAGAAGCATCAACGTAGGTTAAACCTACGATAAATGGCTTGTTCAATTGTTGGTAAAGGAACTCGACGTAGGTTGTTCCGCTGATACCCATCGTGTAGGTGACACCTGTGTTGATGCCGTTACCTGATGCGGTAATGTTAGCGAACGCCTTACCAATGATGTTAGAAGTAACAGCGTTGGTAGTCGAGTTAGAAAGGGTAATGATATAGGGTTGTGAAGTTGGCGCACCTGCACCACCTCCACCCATCGCACCCGTTTGGTTCATGTAAGAACCACCTGCGGCTTCCACGTAATCGTCGAAATCGGCATCAACGGCAGGGTATCCACCATAGTTGAGGTACTGCTCGTTGGCTTGTTCCTCGGCTTGGGCGAAATACTTCTTGTAGTCCATGATGATTTTTTTCTTAAATGATTAAATGAAAACGAAAAATTAAAATTATCGCTCGGTCATCAAAGCAAGTTCACTATCTCCGCACCAACGAAGGGGAACTTATATCGCTTCGAATTACTTACGAAGAACGCGGTCGTAGAGGAGCATACCGCCCGCTACGCCAAGTGCCGTAAACACGATGGTCAACGCCACCTTACTGATTTCTTTTTTGTCCATCTTACCAAAGATTTTCGTTGCAAATATAATAGTTAAACTTATGAATAAATTCGTAACCTATTTTTTTTCACTCTTAATTCTCAAAAGTCAGAATACACGAGATGAATTTTTGTGAATTATCGGTAGTAGTTCTTCTTGAATAACTCCTTCGCGGCCTGTGTCGCTTGTTCGGGAGTAAACATTTTCTTTCCTTTTTCATCCCTTTTGTTGATGTAGGGCTTGACTACGTGGCGATGGTTCATCGAGCAATACTCGTCCACCGCATACATGAAGAGTTCTTCGTCATAATTGCCATGAATCTTCTCTTCATCAACATCGACGTACAAAAAGAATCGCGTATCCCCATCGTAGTACCTTTTGTTGACCATGCTTTCCACGATGCTGAAAAGGTCAATCTTATCGGGGAACTTATTCTTATGCCTCTCTACCGAATCTGAATTTTTGTGGAATCGTATCCAATTCAGGTTTTGCCAAATTTTAGACGTTATCCTTCCGATACTTTGGAAGTGCATGATAATGTCGGTATTGGTGTGTCTATTTGTACATATTGCGCCAACCAAGTCGTTAGGCAAGTGGTCTGATATGTATTTGTTGATGTCCTCAATCAGAAGAAGACCGCCACGATACTTTTCAAGAATGAGATAGAGTGTATCTGCGATGTCACGAAGTGTCATACGTGTACCATCGTCCTTAAAGGGTCTGATGCGACGTATTTCAATCTTGGGGTGGATGCTGAACAACTCAATGTCCTTAATCTTCATCGCCTTGAACTCCTCGAACTCATCATTTACATCAAGGATGAGAACACGTCGAGCCTTTATGCCGTTTCCACCACGGGCATACTGCTTCATCATTTGGGTCGTTTGGTAGGTCTTACCAATACCCTTTTTTCCTACGGCAACTCCTAACTTACAAATTCTGCTCATTGTCCAACCTTTTCAGTTCGTTCAAATACAATCTGTGTTGAGAAAGAACTTGACGTTGGGCATTTAGTTTGTCTTCGACTTCGAAGATTTCTACCCACAACCGCGCTCTTTCAATCTCCGTGGTTTCGGCTTTATCGGCTTGTGCCTTCGAAACTTTCAGCAAATTTTCAAGTGCGCTTACATACCCCTCTTTTTTGAAGATGCGATTTTGAAATACCGCAAATTTTTGTTGGTTCGTCTCTTTGTCTTTCGACAACTCTTTCATCAAAAGTTCTTTTGTTTTCACCATAATTAAAAGTTTGTGTGGACTTTCGAAACGAAGTCGTCTCCGAAATTTCTCCAATCCTTGTTTTTGTGGTAGGCATACATAGACGTATCCACATGAATAGGGATGCCCATAGCCCTCAAATCATACGCAAGCCAACTATCGCAAAAGCCATCGCGGTCGCGGTCATATCGAAACTCAAACTTGTCCAAGACACTACGATGCAATAGGATGCAACCGATTCCATTTGCCCACGCTTGCTTTAACGTTCCATCATATTCCGTATGGATGTATTTTCCTCTTTTAATCGCGGCATGGGCTTCTCCATCGTACTCATCTTCAATTTGCAACATGACAGGTTCTCTATCGTGCATATCAAAGATGTCGTAACTCACGCTCACTACTGCCTTGCGATGGCTTAACAAGCGGATAAGTACGTCGGGTTCGGGAAAGACATCCGTTTCAACATGAAAAAGGAAGTCATATCCACCTTCCAAAGCCCTCTCTCTTAAAAGGTTATGGCTTTTTGTTATGCGACTGATGATAGGCTCTGCCTTGCTGAATCTGACCCTCTCACACTCTACCCCTCTGCTCTTCCAAAACTCCACATTGCTCTCGTCCTCTGAATTATCTGCGAGCAAAATGTCTATTTCAGCGGGATAAACGATTTTTCGGATATTTTCTATCCAATCGTCAGCGCAATACTGCTTTACAATGGCAGTTGGGCCACCAAGAAGAATTTTGGGTGGTTTCCAAGCCATGATTACTTTTCAAAGTGGTGTTTTTCATACTTGATGTACTCCCCGATATGCTTAATATCAATTACGTTAAGGTCTAAAACGGGGTACTTCCAATGCACGAAATTCATCATTGGTTGGTCTCTCTTTGACCATTTCGCATACTCGTCGTAGAACACTTTTTCGACAATCGACCACCCTCCTGAATTTCTACGAATGCTTAATGTCGTTTGGAAGTAATGTTCGACTTTATCGGGGTATCCCTCTTCTTTGAAGTATCGGTGCGTGTCAAGAAGAACGAGCGGGTCGTCTTTCTTAAATTCATTGCATAAGTCCAAGTCATCGTAGACACTATCGCAATTCGGGTGGGTGATAAATACTCCATCTGAACTGCTCATCATGTAAATGTCTACGAAGTCATCGAGCGGGCCTTCTATTGCCAAGTTTGCATCCATGACAATTGCCAAGTCATAATGCTCGCCTAACTGCTCTTCAAGCGTCTTAAAAGGCGTGTATTTGATTTGGTTTGCCCTACGCTTGGGGTCTTCGCTATGAAAAAATGATTTGTCCAACACAACGCGCTTGTATCCCTCCGTGTTGGCCTCGTGATTGTCCGTAAACAAGTAGTAGTCCCAATCGCTACTCTTCCACAAAATCGGGGCGACTCTATCGTAGTCGCCAAAATTGTATGTTACTACGGCCTTACGCATTGTACTTGTGAGGATGTCTTAAAAATGGCGTTGTCCAAGTGTGATTCAACGGATTTTCAAGTGTGTTAAACTGCGTTGTCTTCTTTTCAAATCGCGTCAAAGCCAAAGACGCTTGGTCTCTTTTTGTGGGAAGGTTGAGATAGTTCTTCGCCCATGCTTTTTCAAAAGCCTTTGTCCTCTTCGTATTAGAGCGGATGCTTAATGTCGTTTCGTGGTAGCCGTTGTCAAACTTGAATCCGCGCAACATCATCTTTTCTATGGTCTCCTCCATATTCTCTTCGGATTCAATTTCCTTACCGCACTCCTTACGGATTTGGCGAATTTTCTCGACCTCTTGGATATAGCTATCACAATCGGGATGCGGTGGCATAGAAATGTCGTTATTGCCGTGGTATTGGTCAATGAACTCGTCGAGATTCCCAACAACCTCAACATTGCTATCAAGCACAATAACAACGTCGTAATCAATGCTCGTAAGTTGTTCGAGAAGGGTTAAAGCCTTCGCCTTGTAAAAACTTGCCTTTCTTTTTGAACTCAATCCATCTAAACTCTCGTCATCGTGAACGATTGGTTCGAAAAAGTATTCGTTGCTACACGCCCTATGGTTACGTCGCTCTAAATCCGTTATGGTGTAAAAGTCCCATGTTGAGTTCTCGTAGGAGGGCTGAAAAATTTCTTCGTAGCAACCGATGTTGATGTTGACTACCGCCTTAATCATTTGGTGCTACGATTTTCGCTTTGTTACCCTTCTTACGCCCTTTGGCTCTACGCTCCCTGCGTGATTCTGATGCACTTTCTTCTGCGCTTTGTTGTTGCGTAGGTTGCGGTGCGGGAGGAGGCGTTACAGGGGGAGGAGGAGGAGGCATAGGTTGACCTGAATTTTGATATTGGTCATAGACCAACTCCAACGTTCGTGTCAACTGCCTTTTAAGCGCAATCGTAGTTGCTGATTTCGTAATAATATCTTTACCGAACATGACAAGCAAGAATTGCTCGTCGGTCATGCCCACACCCTTCTTTTCAAGGATACGAGTCATGGGTGGGCGCACGGCTTCTTTGAACTCATCCGACACCTCCATCGCCTCATCAATCTGCGTGTTGTAGCTTTGGACGAAATCGAGAACGCCAACTCTTTCAGTCGGGCTTACGGGGATAGGCATACGAAGGTCTATTTTGCCTTCTGCTTGCATCTCCATCAACTTTCCCTCCTTCATTGAGGCGAGATTTCCGCCAAACGAACAAATGCTCGAATAGCCCTCCAAAATCATTTCGGTCATTTGTTGGGCGGCCTTCTTCTTATCGCCCTTGGGCATATCGTTCAGTCGCTCACGTCCGAAAATTTCGTCTTCGTCCTCACCCGTATCGCCTCCGAACATTTCGGGACGGATGTCTTCAAGGGTGGGAGGCTCAAAAGTTGGCTCTTCAAGGTCGGGAAGCCTACCTGCGCCTTGTAGGTTGGCTTTTTGGTAGTCCTTTTCTTCTACGTTATCCCCAAGCGGGTTGTAATTGACCACATCGCTATAATTGGTTTCGATTGGCTCGTCAACTACGATGTCGTCAAGAGTTTGTGCGTCGCTCATATTTTAAGTGTGTCTATCGCTTCTAAAATTCTCCGATGTTGGGGAATTTTATCATCCAAATCTATGCAGAATTTGTAGTATTTGGAAATAGATGACACATCTTTTTGAACAATGTTTGCAATTTCTCGATGAGAAAGGATTGTATGCTTTTTTAGGTAGTAAACGATTGTAATTAGGGCATTCATGCGCCTCTCGTCTTTACTACGAGAAATAAAGACAAGTTCTCTATGGATACCGAAGTGTTGACAAATCTCTTCGATTATCCTATTTATGAACCCATGAATGTCGTCGGGGTCTACTACTCCCATAACCTAACATATATTTTATCCTCCCCCAAAGTTCGGAATTTTTCTACTTTAATTGAATAAAATTGTCTATCGTCTTCGACAACGCCCGCTTTTTCAAGTGCATCCATCACTCCCTTGGCAAGATTGTCGCAGTCAAATTTATTCAGCAAAGGTACGCCTTCTAATCGTCTGTATTTTGGGGTGCTTTTGGGGTAGCTGAAATGAAAGACGAGGGATATGCGCTTGTAGGGTGCTTTTGGCACACCAAGTTCTAACAACAAAGCCACAAGCCTCTTTTGGTAGTCGTTGTACGACTTGGGCATATAAGCAAACTTGCCATTGAATCGAGGACGCGGTGTGGGCATCCCCGTGGTGTCCAAGACAAACTCCACTTACCTATCGGCTACGGCTAAAACTTCCGTAGGTCGCGCTATTACGACGACTGCGGTGGTGAGCAAAGCCATGCCTAATCCCAACAATAGGAGTTGTCCTGCCGTCTTCATATTCACCATTTCCCTTGTGGGCATTCTTCTCCTGCAAGCTGAACCTTTGCTCGCACGAAGCATCCACAATCTCGACACCTTCCAAACATAGCGTCGTAAAGAGGACATTTTTTGCATATCGCCAAACGCTCCTTTGGCGTGTATTCAGGCTTTTCTCCGTAGGTCTCAAACATTTCCCAATTGTCTTTGAATTTCAGATACCAACTCCTGATATTCTTCGGTGTTTACAAGATAGTTAGAAATTTTTACTCCGAAATCATTGTCTGACTTGAAGTGTATGCCCATCGACATACGTGAAGCCGCGACTTCTTTGGTTGGCTCATCGCTCCACGGAACTCCCATAACATCGCTTATCAACTTACTAAAAAAGTGCGCTTGAAGCGTATGACCCGAAGGGTACGATGGGGTATGCCCCGTCATTGTTGTGGCGGGGTTAAGTCCAATACGCAGATAGTAAGCCAATTCAGCGGGTCTAACGCGGTTGTAGTGATATTTCAACTCATAGACCAAGGCGTGGAGATATAACTCATTCACTTGGTCAAAAATCTGCTTGAAGCTACGCAGACCCGCTTTTTGAGCATATCCATTTAGGTATTTGCCGAGTTGCTTATCAATGAAAAAGCAACGATTACGCCACTCGTCATCGCTCAACTTCTCCAACTTGGCTACTACGTCATAAACCTCCTGCTTGGCATTTCCCGTATCATTTTTTGGATAAGGCTCATTCATAAACACTTTTGTGTGTTTAGAGAATGCCGTGCCATTAGCCATCATCATCTTTTGCTCAATAGTCGGCTGACCATAGACAAGCTGATTGATGGATATAATAGACCCGTTAGTCATTACAACCCGAAAAAGTTGAAGATGCTATCGTCTTGCTCCTCGTCTTCTTCAATTTCTTCTTTTGAAACAGGTTCAGGACGGGGGACTCGCTTGGGTTCGGGCTTGGGTTCAGGATTGTTCTTGGCCTCCGCTTCTTCTTCGGGAGCGTCTTCAATCATTAACTCTATCTCCGTACATACCGCACGAGAAAGTCGATTGATTTTCTTTTGTTGCTCTTTTGTCATCGCCCATCCATTCCCACCTTTCTTTTTAAGATTAGAAAGTTGCGACAAGTAGGACTCAAACTCCTCTAATGCGTCAGAGGCATCGTCGGACAAGTCGCTTTCGACAAGTCCGTATTTTTTCATCGTGTAATCGTGTGGAAACGTAGCCATTGATGTGATTTTATGGTCGTAAATATACTTCCTTACAAAAAGAAAGCAAAACCATTTATCAACATCAATCTAACGCGCCAATTACTGCGCCACTCGCTACACTAAACGCACCTACAATAAGGGCAATTTTTACCAACTCCTCGAAAGGCGGTAGCCCCCATTGATGTTCTTCTTTGGCGGACTTTTGACCCATGTTAAAGTGGATGATAGCCTCGGTCATAAAGAACCCAAAGGTTACTGCCGAGGCTATCGCTCCTCTTTGTTTTTTACTTCTTGCCATCAATCGTTGATGTATAAGGTTTCGGATTTGACCTCACCAAAATCCAATGCCTCTTCGATTTCGTCTCGACTAATCACGCCATCCTCCTCAAAAGTTCCCGTTTCGTCGCTATTGACATAGAAATTGTAGGATTCAAGTGATTCGGCGGTCAACGAAATACTTCCCTTATCGGTTTCGATGTTTAATGAAATGTTTCCGTAGAATGGATTGGTGTCTGCGTCGATTGAGAACGCCTTGTAATCCCCATAGTTGCCTCTGACATCACCACCTCGGTGTTCCCGCACAAGCATAATTTGTGGGTCGTAAGCATCACGGGTTTTGGTGAAACGAACATCAAAGACAAAGGGGGCGGAGTAGTTGTAAGAGTTGTCTGCTTCCAATTGGTCTTCAATGGCATCTTCAATGTCGTCAATTGTAACGCCATCCTTCACGTCGCCCGTGTAAAACTCGTCGTCGTCCTCGTCGTCACCATCAGGCAGGTCGAACAATTCAGGCGCGACATCCATCACATAAATGTCATGGTCAACGGCAAGTTTGTCCACCAATTCTTGTGGAGTAAGGGGGTCTCCGCCAAACATCTTTTCGGCATCATCCATGTCTTCGTAGTCGATTTCAGTACCATCCATCAGGAAAAAAACTTCCGTGAGGCTCTCTACTTTGGGCTTATCGTCGGTAGTGCCTCCGCGAGCCATCTTCACTACGCCACGGGACTTCAACTCATTCCACAAGTCGCTGAATGCAACCCATTGCAAGCCCTCATCTTCGTTGTCATACTCCAATCCCGCAACCTCCCCTCTGCTTTTTCCACGGCTCATGATTTTCGCTTTCCAAATCGGATGCTGACGTAGACGAGCGCAAAATGGCTTTTCCAACGCCATTACTCATCAACCACTTGCCCAACTTCTCATTTTCATCGTTTGCCCACTCAACAACGCTTCCCCCGCGAGCCATCTTTTTGCCACTCATCACCTTTGCAACCTCGCCTTGAATGCGGGAAACTTCTCTTTGCATCTTACCGATTTCTGCGTTCAAGGTGTCCAACGCCTCTAATACTCCTTCAAGGTTGCCCGTCATTGCTTTATCCGCAATCGCAACGCCTTCACCAATAGCCTCGGATTTTTTTGATACTCTTTTGGCAACACGAGGAGCAACCTCTGATTGTGCCTTTGGCTTACGTCCGCGCTTCTTTGGTTCGGGCTTGACGTAGCCCTCCACGGGCTGAACACCCACCTTTGGGCTTTCGCCCGCAGACAACTCACGGACAAACGTATAGTTTTTACCCGCCTTGACATCTGCTGACGCTTTGCTCGTCGCCTTAATTACTTTACGCTTCACCTTCCCCGCTTGCGTTTTCAAAGGCATCTCGTAGAGGTATCCCGTCTTGTCCATTGGCTTGCGCCCACGCTTTTTCGCCCCTGTGACGCGCTCTGACTCTTTTTCAGCGCGTTCCGAGGTCATTCCCGCACTTTGTGCTAATGATTCTCGCTCTGACTTGGACGCGCGTTTAGCGGGTGCTTTCTCTGCCTTTTTACGACCTCTTTTGCCCTTCTCAACATCAGCGATAAAACCTTCTTTTGGAGAGCGTCCCCGTGTGATTTCCTTATCGTACTCAAATCCCTGACCACTCATGGCTTCTTCTGCCTCTTCACGGCTCTTCGCCATTACGACCCTCACCTCTTTCCCTCCATCCACTTGCTTCACAAAGACGTGGCGCGTTTCCTTACCGCTCTTTTTTTTAGGCGCAGGTGCGCTCTTCTTTTTTGGCTCTGCCTTCGGTGCTTCTGCCTTCGGTGCTTCTGCTTTCGGTGCTTCTGCCTCTAAATCAGCTATTTGCGACTTCAATAAGGCAATCTTCTTTTCGACCGCACTTTTTCCTGCGCCATCGGGCATCTTGCCGTAAATGTTTTCTGCTTTTGCAAGGTCTCCCCGCAACTTGGTAATATCAGCCATTGCTTAACTCTTTGATGTTCAGTATTTTGTTATCCGTTTTCGCCTTTGCTTCTGCTCTTGCGTTTTCTTGTGAGAAGGCAAATATCTCCATTTTGTTGCCTCCCTCCAAACTAATTAGCCATTTTTTTAACTCATTTGTGATACCAAGTTTATTTCGGGCAATATCCGAAACCTTTGAAGCATTTGCGAGGAAATTTTGAGTTAAATATACAATTTTTGGTGCAAACTTTTCGTTTTTAATTACGATTTTCTTGCCATTTTTTTCAACGGGAGCACTTTTCTGCACAAGAAACGAGTGAACCAACTCTACCGCATAGTCATTGCTGAAAACCATTGTGTTTCCATCGACCTTGAAGTCACCACGAAAACCACGGGTGGTCAGGTCAGGGGTCATCTTAACGCCCGCTACCCCCCCTTGTTTAAGCGTTGCATAGATTTGGTATGCCTCTTCGGGGTCGTTGCCGTTGTAGTACGTTGTGTAGCGTGTTTTTACTTTATACATATCCTTGTCAGTTCGTTTAAGCCTCGATACTTGTCATCATGTCAATCAGATAGTTCCGCGCATCTTGAATGTTCGACAAGGCGTATTCATAGGCTTCTCCTTCGGTCATATCGTACTCAAAGGATTCGAGGGATTCATACATCAAGTCCGTGAGCTTTCGCGCAACTTCTTCATCAGTCATGTCTTTAACTTGTTCAGAGATGCTTTGGGTCTTGCCTCCTTTCTCAAATCCGTGGAATTTGCTCGGAATCTTTTTTTCTGACCCATCCATCTTGACCTCTACGATTTGATAGCCCCTAATGTCAGGATTGCTAATCATTATTGACTTCCACTTTTCTCGTACCTCTTCGACATTCTTGGAGGATTCGATGACCTCTTCGCTTTCAAGATTGCCATACCCATTGTCTTCCGTGTAGTAAACCTTAATGTGTTTGGTGGGGTTTGGCCTTCCCCCCTTCGCAAATTCTTCCTCGGTCATAATCTCGGTTATGCTCCGCTTGTCGTGAGGAAACACTTCACGCATATAGAACTTTTCGATTTCCTCCTCGCTTGGGTCAGTCGCCATAAACTTTTCGACTTTGGCTTTGACTTCGCCTCCTTTGGCGAAGTTGTCATTCAAGTATTCGAGAAAGTCCTGCATCGCCTCTGATTGCGTAGCAAAGCCCCTATTCTCTACGTCATACTGAAAATCTTCCCACGCCCAACCATCTTCTGCCTCATAAATGGTGTATGTATCCATGTCGTCGCGGGTTTCAGACAACTTTTCAATCAACAAATCTTCATAGTTTATTAGGCTCTCACTTTCCATTTCGGGTGAGAGGTCTATGTCGATGTCATCTTCGGGTTCGGGAGTTACGAGGTCTTCATCTTCAAATTCAAAATCATCCCCGTCCATCATCTCAATCTCAATATCCTCATCATCGTCGTCTGCTTCCATTGAAGGCTCGTCTGCAAGTTCAACTTCAAAGTCGTAGTCGTCATTCTCTATTGCGTCTACTTCAAGGTCGGTAATGTCCTCTACAACGGGGTCATCAGCCGAAGGTGTGGGCAGAATTTCTTGGTCGTTTCCAACTTTCATTTCACCCAACTCTAAATCACCTTCATCAAACGACTCTTCTATTTGGACTTCCAAAATTTCGTCGTCTGACGTGCCTCCACCTAAATCAGAAATCATGCTTTCCAAAAAGTCGATTTCATCTTGAAGTTCGGATATAAGTTCGTCATCTTCGCCAATCGTCATAATAGAAATTGCCTCTTGGTTCAGCGCAACTTGATTGCGTAAATCCGCAATGGCATCACCGCCCCCCTCCTGCTCCGATGGAGTGGTGGCAATGTCCATATCTAACGGGCTAACTTCGATTTCGGGTTGCTCCCTTACGTCTCCCAAGTACAAAATTTCTAAATCGAGGTATTGAGCAAGGTCGATTTTGTTCGTGAACGCATCGGGGTGCTCTCCTCTAACTTTTTGTTGGGTGGCAAGAGGGTTGGTGGGCAACAAGCGAGCGGGCTTCGCGGGCTTCACCTTGTCGGCATCCACCAAATAGAATCCCTGCATCACATCGGAGTCCGCAGACATGAACATCACCACGCGGTAATCTCCCGCCTTGATACTGCCCATATTCAACTGCAATTTTCCGTAGTATTTTTCAAAGTAGTTGACCACTACGCTTGGTATGTACACTATCTCCGAAGAATCCTCCCCCACGTAAACCATAAAGCCCGCCAATTCTGACAAGCTATCTACGCGATTGTAGGCTATTCCTTTTGGGGTCGCGGGCACGAAACCGACCTCTTTCAGCTTTTGATTCGACTGCACCGAAGGCGTTACTATTTTGTTTACGCGCTCCGAGAAAGCGGTATTTTCAATTACTTGGTCTGAAATCGAAGTGCCAATGAAACGCGCCAAAGGGATGTTGAGGTGCTCGCCTCCCAACTCGAAGATGCGAAGGTGCTCCAAGTCGTTGGCTTCGCAGTAGTTTGTAATGTAGTTTCTCGTAGCTACGGATGCCTGAAAGAAGGTATCGCAGTTCGCAAGTTCGTACAACGTTGCAGGGTCAATGAAAAATTGACTCGCAAACGTCATATCGGAATCTATTGCAACACCGAGAGGCAATACCATCTTTGATGAAAATTCTGCATCAAATTTTTCAATGCTCGCAAGCATCGTAGAAACGGCATCAAAAGAGATGGTCGCTTCGGTATTGTCCACCGAGTATTGTTGTGTGTCAAAGACGCTATTTACCTCCTCCAACGAAGGACTCAATTCAGACGCATCGACTACGACAAACTCACCCTCTTTACCGCCAAGCCTTGCCCCCTCAAAGTCCACCTCTTTGTTGTTGGTCACAAATAGAACATCGACTTTCTCACTATTAAGTGGCATCGTACTTAACATACCGAAGTCATCGACAAACGTTGCCTTCATAAGTATGCCGTTAGCTTTTACGACAAGTGAACCATCGCTATCAACCTGCGGTACTTCGTTCGCTCCGAGCATCAAAAGGAACTCTACAACATCAACACCGCTGATTTTGTAAGCCTCGATGGTTTCAGGCTCTTTCTTTTTCTCTTTCGTGCCACCAATAACGGCAGGTGCTTCGTCCTTTTTTTCGGGCATCGAAACTTCAATTTCAGTTTCGTCATCCACGTCTTCGAGTCCACCTAAATCTTGTATATCAAAGTCGGTTACTCGAAGGTCAAGGTCGCCCACATCCACATCGTCTATATCAAACGTAGTATCAATTTCGATGTCTTCGAATCCCCCCAAGTCCTCATCTTGTATTGGTTCTTTGGCATTCGCTTCCAAAACAGCTTTTACTTCGTTGCTATTCAAGTAATCGACTACGCTTGAATCAATCAAGGGAAGTTGTTGTGTGATAGCCGTCCCCTCCATGTCTCGTAGCGACATGAGTTTGGTTATGATGTCGGTTTGAAGCAATTGCTCCGCCTCTTCAAGCGTGAGACCATATTGGTTCAATAGTTTCTCCGTATTCAACATTGCTCGTTGTTTATCTCGTTCTGATTAAGTAAGGGAAGAGGGCTTCCAAGTCGTTGACCCTATCCTCTACTGACGGAATCTTTTCGCCCTTCTTTTGATTGATTTTTTCTTCAAAATACTTCACCAATTTGTCTTTCTCGGCTGACTCGTTGTTCAGACGGCTTTCGAAATTGGCTTCTGCCTTTGTCTTTTCCTCGATGAGTTTCGGAATGTCTTCAAGCGTAGCGGACTTCTCGCCCACCTTTTGTGATGCTACGATGTCGTTAAACGCTGAAATGCTTTCTGCCTCCTCGCCCGACTTGAACTTGTTGTAGAGGCCATAGAAAGGAAGCGTACCCCAATCCTGTGGCCTGTCAACGATGCCCGCTTGCATCACGGATGCCAAAGCAAATATCAAACGCACCTTTCTCACGTTCGTTGACGTTTGGTTCATGCTGAATGTGTCGATGATTTCACGAACCGCATCCTCACCAATAGCCGAAGCCTCAACTATTTTCTGCGCGGGTTCAAGCACACCATTTTCCCATTCAGTTCGCTCTTTTCCAACCATCTCCTTGTTCTGCTTGGCGCGACTTGAAATCACGTCGTCGTCGATGTTTTGGCAGTCCGTCACAAATGAACTCAAAGACGTCGTTTCTTCAAAGTAGGTAGGCTCAATGATGGACAATCGGAACTGCGATTGCGTCACCTCATCGGAAGCGTTTGCTCGCTTGACCTCTTCCATTGCCTCATCAATTGTCATCTCGGTAATGGTCACGTTTGGTCTTACGTCATCAGCGATTTCTTTGCGCGTCTTGTATTTGGCAGAGCCGTCCTTGTTCAAGAACTCCTTTTTCAAGCCCATGCCCGAATTGATTTCTTTTTCAAAATCTTGCATGAGTTGGTCATCGCCACCAAACTGCGCGGGGTATTGCGTTGCCACCAATTTGTCTATCTCCGCGTCCTGACGCTTTCTATTCGTCATGTTGGCAAACAACTTGCCCGTGAAGTAAAGTTCACAATCGTGAATCAGTTTTGTAATTCCGTTGATTTTTTGTGAATTTTCCTTGTATGCTTCCACGGCACGAGGGTAGCTTGACTCCAAGCCCTGCAACGCGGTCAACTCTTGCGAGAACCTATCCTTTTGTCGGCTCAACTCATCACGTAAATCTTCCCATTGCATATCGGCAAGTTTTACGGGGTCGTTAATCAGCTTGGTTTTGATTTCGCTGACGTTCACGTCGAACTGCGTCGTATTTCCATCGTAGACATCACCCTCCAACATCTCGCGTACACTCTGAATCTTTTGGTCAAGTTTCGAGTACACGAATGCGTCGATGCTATTCTGCGTCAACACATTGACAAGGAAGGCGTATTTGTATGGGTTTTTCTGCCTCCAAATACGTCCGTGTAACTGCATATAGGTTACGGGTACGAAGCCCACCTGCAAGATGTACATGAGCGGGCAATTCTTTTGAAGGTTGATACCCTCACGAATTGTTTCCGTTCCAAACAACACCAAGACATTTCCTGCATTGAACTGCTCCGTGATGTATGACTTCTCGTCAATCGTAACTCCCGTTTCGGGGTCTTTGATTTTCTTCGTCCGTCCATCAATAGACGCAAAAAGAGACCGCAATTCTTCGTCTGACGTTTTGCCCGTTTGCTTCAACAAATCTTTGTTGTTGTCGATGATGTATTGCGTCATCAGGTCGAACAGGAAGAAGTCCTGTCCGTGGTATCTAAACTTATAGTTGTTGGCGTAGACGACCTGACCCAATATGGGGTTTCTGCTATCTGCCAACACCTGCTTCTTTTCGTTGATGGCGTGATTGAGAACCTTTGCGATAGCCTTACAAGCGTAAAGTAGCTTGGGGCTATTTTCGACCACATTCTTGGCGTTTTCACTCATCGTACCATCGAGCGTAGGCAAGTATGGGTTCATAAGTTTCTTGTCGTTGTTTATCGTCAAGTAGTATGGCGAAATCAAGACAAGTTGTTGAGTCCGCGAAGCCTCCAACGCCCTTTGTGCAATTTGTTGCGCTTGCGAAAGGGATGCGTTCTTTACCGAACCTGCATTTACTGATTCTTCCGTATCGTCGTCGTCGTCGTCGTCATCGTCATCGACATCTTCGCCCTCTGCGCCCTCGGAGAAGGACGAGTCCATAAAGCGTCTGACATCGTTGGCAAATTGGTTCTCTTCGTCGATTTCCAAAATCTCATCCAAAAGTTCTTCAATCCTGTCGTAGTCCTCCAATTCATAGGCCACATCAACGATGATTGTCTTCTTTTTTACCTTTTTGCTTTTAACATCAAGTAGCGTCTTCAACTCCTTGACAAGAGGGTCGGCAGGGGTGGCCTTGCCTTTTTTCTTGTTTAGTTTTTCAAAGATTTTTTCCGCCTTTTCGATGTCTTCTTTCTTGTATGTCAGTTCTGACTCACTTTGTAACGTGATGTACTTTTCCAAGTCATCGTTCATCTTCTGCTGAACATCGTTGTACGGAACTTGGCTCAAAACCTTCGACAACGCATCGTCTTGAACGCCTTTGAGTTGTGGTGCGTCAGTACCCACCACGACCTTTTGTGGTCTATCGGCTTCAATCTCCGCATCGCTGATTTTGAAGTTCGTAAACGAACGAATCATCTGCGAAAGCGCATATACATTTTTGTAACTCGCAATCTTCGGGAAGAGAGAGTATTTATTCTGATAGTCGATGTCTTTCTGCCACAACTCATTCGCATACAATTGGAAGAAGTCGAACGTGTTGAAGACGTTGGCTTGCATCAGCTTTTCCGTGCTCAACGCGCCAAAGAGAGACAACATTTGGAAGTTGTCATCGGTAAACGGCGTAGCCGAGAGGAAGATGGTATTTTGAATCTTTCTCTTCAATCCTTCGCTGATGTAGTTGGCGCGGTCTTGGAAATACATACATAGCGCAATGAAGTTCTGCACCTCACCGCGTATGTCGTAGTTGGCAAACGTGTCATAGACCCATTGGGCATCTTTTCTGCCCAATTTGCCTTTCATGTGTGCGCGTATGCCGTATGAGTATGAGGATTTAGAACCTTTTTTGACGACCTTGAAAGCGCGATTGAAGTTGTGAACCTCATCGACTACAAGAGCGTCGGTATTAAGCCTACGCACGTCAAGACCACGATATTGAGAAAGGAACATCTTTTCTTTTTGCGTCTTGCTCATGATGCCCGTATCAAAAGGTCTCGCCATTGCATTGCCATCGCCTTCTGCGACATTGACTCCATCTTTGAAATGAAGGCGTTGTCGGGGTTGTGCCTTGTCATAGATACCCATCATAAAGCCTATGCTTCTTTCAGCAAACTTTTGGCTTACGCTAATCTTGGGTATCGCCAAGTGGCTACACAACAATATGGTATTGTCGCGTGAAGCCCATCCCTTAAATTTACCCAAGTAGAAAGGCAGTTGTTCTTTTAGAATCTTGAAGAAGAAAGCTATCTCTTCTGTCATCTGCAACTCCAAAGCCGTCTTTATCTGACCCAATGCTATGGCTTTCATCTCGTCAGGCTGTCTGCCACCTGACTTGTTGTTGTAATCGAAGAAGGTAAATTCTTGAAGAAGGGCATCTCGTAACCCATCTCTGCTTATGCCCCCATCAATCTTTTCCATCGCCCACGGAGCGACGATTTTTTCGTAGTACGAGCGCGTCATCAAGAAAGGCCAATAGTACACCTTCTTCTTGGGGTCTTTGTTGTTTTTGTAAACCTCAAAAAGTTCATCGGCAATAACTTTGGCCGTCGCTTCTTTCTTAATTCCGATGGCCGTCTTACCATCCCAATCAAATTCACGAATGTCATTGCCACCCTCATCCTTAAATTTCTTGCCTCCACGCGGAAACATCTCGCCTCCCAACATTGGCGCAGAGCGTTTCTGAATGTTCATTGTGCCGTCCTGCGACAACTCGTCGTAGCCTCTTTTGTACTTGTCGTGGATGACTTGCAACTTGCCAAAGAGAATTTCCAAATCACCGCCTACATCATCCACTTCCAAGTCAGGCACTATCTCTTTCATCACGGAGTAGACGGACTTGATAAGAGAATTTTCATTCGCTACTGACCCATCGGTGATGTCCGCTATTTGACCTAATTCCATGTAGGTCGAAGTACCAATATCCCAAAAGTCAAAATCTCCCGACTTGATAGTTGTCGTACCCGTCAATTCTTGGCGAGGAACTCCATTGAGGCGCACCAAATTGGCTTTGTCGGCATCTTCGTACTTCTTGAAGAAGGGGTTTCGTTCTATGTATCGCCAATCATATTCTCTACCAAGGCCGTACTTGATGAGTCGGGGCGTGATAGCTGAATTGTCATCTTCTCCATACCGACCAACTGCACCGCCTACAATATCTATGAGTTTTTCTGACGACTTATTGATGGTCTCGATAAGTTTCATGTCACTTTCCGAGTACAACATTGGGCCATCGTAACCCGTACCCTCGCTCTTCTCTGCGTATTCAGGGTTGTCGGGCGTAATCTTACTGCCCAACAGGTCTGAATACTTCAAGCTACCCAACTTCACAAGGTTTATGTTTGATGGAAGCAACCCATTGCTCTTCTTGCGTCCATCTTCGTTACGCGCCCCACGAATTTCGGCTTCCCAATTGCCCGAACCATAAACAGGGTTGGGGACGCTGATAAGCACCCTTTTAGCGTCACCACGAAGGAAAAGGTCACTTACCTTGGCTATCGAAGATGTGGTCTTACCAAAGCCCACCTCGTGAGCGAGAAGACCGCTATTGCCTTTTGCCGCCAAGAACCTCAAACCTTCCTTTTGTGCTTCACGAAGGCTGAAACCCGCCAAGCGTCCATCCTCTTGGTATGAGTCGCTTACAAACTTGCTCAAATCACCGAAGTGCCTCATATTTTCCAAAAAGATGGGCACTCGGCTTATGGGAGGCAATGAGAAATTGTTGTATTTAAGGTTGAATATCTTCTCGTATGCTCCCACCTCATTTTCGGGCGAAGCAAGGGCTACACCAAGGCTATGCAACTCTGCACCATCGACCATAGCTTGGGACTTAATTTCGCGGTAAAGACCAATAGCCCTATCTGCTATAATTTTTGCCAATGCCCGCCTATCACTATCCTCGTAGCCCAAGTCGCGTAAGTCATTTCCGTAGCCCGCCAAGACATACTGCATATTTTCGGTATTCACTTTCGACCACCCTCCTCTGTTGATTGCGTCGTTACTACGCCAGTGTCTGATGATTAAGGTCTTACGCTCATCATCGTTGTCACCCAACTCTTTGTTGGTTATCGTAATGCCGTTGGCAAGGATACGCCACGGCCCTTCGTTGGGCGCGTCGGGTTCTTCGTAAAAACTTCTTATCGACTCTGACTTGTCAAGAGAATTGTAGCGCAATTTGTCGCTTGCTCTACCAAATAGGTCATTCCCCGTTTTGCTCATGTAATAATATGACGCATCTTGCAATCGAGCGGGCTTATCGTATGTGTTTACATCAAATTCTTCCTTGAATTTTTCGCTCGCCCTATTCAAGAAGGAAGGCGATGGTTTTCCATGTCCTGCTTGAAGTAATTCCATATTTAATTCACGGACAAATTCATCGGTGATGATGCCATTGGTCGTGGTGATTCGCGTCACCTCTTGCGACATATCGAAAGGTTGTGCTTCGGTAGAAGCGACCTCTTGACCCTCTTCTTCTTCAATGTCGATTTTTGACTTTACAACGGGCAGATATGCTTTTCCAACACCCTTGTTTCGAACCAACTTTTCGTAATCAAGTCGCGTACCATGATATAGCTTCATAAACTTGGGCGAAAACTCTTTGAGAAGGTTTTCATGATGCTCTAATACATCGGGAGCATCGTCACCAAAGAATTGATTGACCTTCTCCAAGAACTTCGCATCTTTTAGCGTGTACTCACGCAGGAAAATGTTCTTGTCCAACCACGTATCAGCCGATGTAAAGACGGGCTTGTCGTCCTCATCAAACTCATCAATAAACAAATGCCCCTTGACGCAACTACGCTTGCATAATGCCAAGTAGTTTACGGCATAGTCGATGCCGAGGAGACGAGCACACAACAGGCGGTATGGGCTGACGTCATTTTGATACAAGGCATTTGGCTTTATGCCCATACCCAAGAAGTATCCCAACAACTTTTCAGGGTCAGAAAAATCAGGATTTAAGTTGAAAAATGTTTCCTCTATCGTGTAGGCGTATTTTGACATAATCTCACGAAAGCGGGCTTCATTGACTTTCCCGTTTTTGGTCAGCCTACTTGCCACGGCAGTTCTTGTTTGCTCGTAGATAGCGTTGTTATTGACCCTTACCTCTACCTCGTTCAACTTCGTATAGTATCCAAGGTGCTCGTTCATCAATTCTACCGCGTCACTATACGACTGCGTACTTTTCGACCACTTGTCAAGTGATACCGCACTCATTGGCAGACGCTTGTCCCCATAAGGCACTCTCATCTGACGCGCAAGGACGGCATTTGGAAGCGTAAGAACCTCGACCTGTGAAAGTTCAAACTCTTCTGCGGTCATAGGCTTGGCGTAGAAGTTCGCAAGGTCAATCGTCACATACGTTGAAGGGTACACGTTGTAGTCCTTTATCTCCAAAGCGATAGGAGAAATTTCAGGGATACTAACCTCCCTTAATTCTCCATCAATAGGAATGGTCATCTTTCTAAACGAAACCGCGCTTGCATCGAGAATGATTCCGTTATCTGATTTCCAAATACGAAATTCCTGACTTGACTCCAAGCCTACTGCCGTATTCAAAAAGAGTTTGATGGCTTGTGCGGGAAAGAAAAATGATTTGCCATCCACAATCAGCTTAACGGGATTGAGAAGGGTATTATTCTGCCTCAATTCCACCCATACATCGTCTCCCTTGTTATTTGGGTAATTGTAGTCGAACAAATCCCATTTGTCCATATAACTCCCGTCGGAGGGGATTGATTGCAGAACTGCCTGTGCAAAATCAGCGTCATCGACTTTTATGCTCCTGCATTCGCCCGCAAATTTAGAAAGGTCTTTTCTTTGTTGTTCAGAGAGGGTGAATACGGCAAGGGGTAGTTCTTGTTTGAGCGAATGAAGGTTGGTGATACGCTCTGATAAATCTTTACCCTCTTGGATTAGATTGCTTGGAGGCGCGTCTTGTCGAATTTGTTCTAACGTGCTCGTGCCCCTGATAAATTCATCTTGCCAAGAGTTAGCCACCATGACATCGTTCGTGCCAATTTTTTGTACCGACACACTTGCTGATGCCTCTCTCCAAAACCTTGATTCGTTGCCCCCTTGACGTGCCGTTACTTCTTCTAATTTTTTAGGCGTTTGCCTCAAAATTGGGTATGCTCCGTGATACAACACCGCATTAGTTTCTTTCCCGTTGTAAGCCATGTAGAGGGTGCAAGAAACCACGATTTTATTGACGCTATACTTCTTCAACAAGAAAGCACCAAGCCCCGAATCATCGTCACGAATGCCGTAAGCATTGGGTGGTAACTTCAATGTTTCATTAGAAATTTCTTCGCAGAAGATAAGTTCATAGTCCGCGTCGCCAAGCAATCTCAAACGACCCTGCATTGCGTGGTCTTGAATCCAAGCCTTTCTATCGCGCTCGTTCATAGGCTCTACGCCCTCCGTAGCGGTCATAATATCGTTGATTACCGCTTCGGAGTCATTGAGTAACTCCAAAGCCTTCAACTCGTTTTGTATCTGTCTAATATCCATTATTCTTCAAATAAGGCGTCGTTCTGAATGGTTGTATCAATCTGCGCGAGGATGGCATCCAACGTCATGCCCTTATCCATGCTTATCAAAATCTCTCTTATCAGAGTTCTTTTTGCATTGACATCTTGCAGTTGTCGGTAGATGTTTTGCAAAGAGGTGCTACTTACGTCATCCAACGTCTGCGCTATCTCCTCGTGCATCGCAAGCCTTTGTTGAGGGCTTCTCAACATATATGATTTCGGTAGTGGTCTCATGTTCTCGTGTACTTTAAGATGAAGTCGTCGCCTGTCGTAGTAGGCACTTCAAAATCGAAGGACAAACCTTCCATTTCTACCAACTTGTTTGTTATTTTTTCGTGTACCTCCACATATTCTTCACGGGGCACAATTACCATCATCGCTCCGCCTTGTTTGACAAAGGAGAAGCCACGAACCGCAAAGTAGACGCGGGCATTATCCTGTGCCACTTCCGACATTGATTCATCATAATCAAGTTCTGCAAGGCCACATTGTTTTGGTGGATGGGTGATGACCAAATCGTATTGAGGCAACCCATCGGTATTGCCCAAGTAGAAGTATTCAGCGATGCTACCGAAGTCGTAATTCATGTAGTTATCGCGCATACGCCCGCTCGTGAGAGCCTTCGTAATGACGTGGCAGAAATAGTCGTTGTTAAAGACGTGAAATGATGCGCCTTGTGGGGCGGAAGTGATGGCCTTGCCACCGCCTCCGTGAGTCACCAAAACCTTTCCGTCAAAACGATTTTCAGCTTTGTTGCCGTCAATCATATCAAAAGCCTCATCCCACAACTTACCAAAGACCATAGCCTCATCGAGACCCGCGTCTTCGCACTTGTCATACTTCTGAAAGAAGATGAGGTCAGATGTGGTATAGACATAGTTGTTTGGCTTATTTAAGATAGCCGACTCTATGCTTCTATTTATTTTTTCTCTTTCAGTCATCCTTGTAGTTTTTCTAACTTGAAGTCCACCGCCACGATTTGTACTGCGGGGTATTTGTCGCTCGCCACCATCGGCAAGATGTTGGGATTCATCCTCTCAAATAATTCCAATTCGCTATCGGGCATAACGAAGATGGAACTATCGAGTTCTTGAACCATCGCAGGGTCTATAAACACACCGCCATCGGTAAGAACGATAACCAAACACTCGAACTTCTCTGCCCTTTTCCGACGAATGATGTCTTCGTATGCCACATCAAAATCCGTCCCTCCGCCCCCTGAAAGCGTGAGAGCATTCCTTTTTGCATTTGCCATTGCCTTACGGACATCGCTATTCTTGAAGATGTCTTTGATTTCGGTATCAATCACATAGACATATCCATCGTAGTCCTTCACGATGGGTGCGACATACTTTGCCATCTCCTCCATGAAAGACAAACCTGTTGATGACGCTTGCATCATAGAACCCGAAGTGTCTACAATTGTGAAAACAAGGTCGCCCCTGCGCTTCGTCTTTTCGGGTTGCTTTTCGGGTGCGTTTCTTACGAGGCTTTCAATATCGTAGTCCTTCTTGCCACGCTTTCTAATGGGCTTTCCAAAGCCTTTTACGATGTTTGTTAACTCGCGCAACCATTTGGGCTTTCCTATTTGTGGAAGCTCTCTATTTTCCCTCTTATCTCCCGTACCTGTGCCGGGATTGTTGGCCTTTCTCATCTTTGCGGCTTCGGGAAAATCAAACGGCTTTTCCTCTACCTGACGAATGATGTCTTCTTGTTTTTTTATCGCCTTCTCAATCTCTACGGGGGTGTAGTTAGGTACTTTTTTCAGCGTTCCGCACGTCTTGTAAATACTGCCCGTATCTTGGCGGGTGCTTTGCGTTACTGCGGACTCTGAATTTTCTATGCGCGTGAGAATCGGGCTAACGACATCACGAGCCTTATCCAATACTGAATTGTACTTCTTTAATGCTTCTTCTGCCGTCATCACTCTGCGTCTAATTGTTTTGCTAATTCTTCAAAGGACTCGATGCGTCTTTTTAGAGCACCACGCTCCTTTTCGGTTACGCCCTGCGTGTCGATAAGTGCTTCAAGACCCTCTATGCTCTTTCTAATGTTTGCCTTGATTTTATTCTTGGCAATTTTTTCTTGAATTTTCTTCTGCGCGGGTGAGGTTTCCGTACCGCCTTCACCGCCTTCACCGCCTTCGCCACCTTCGCCACCTTCACCGCCTTCACCGCCTTCACCGCCTTCACCGCCTTCACCACCTTTTGGTTTGACGGGTTGCTTACGGCTTCCGCCACCTTGTCCCACGGGCGTGTTTTTAGCCTTATTCGCGCCTTCGGTTGGCGTATTCCCACCTTCGCCCCCTTCGCCACCTTCCGAACCTTGGCCTCCGCCTTGGCCTCCTTGACCTTCGCTTCCTTCTCCTCCTTGACCTTCACCGCCTTCACCGCCTTTACCCTCTTCGGGTGGTGTACAATCGTCTTTGGGATTTACTCTATGGTATGCGTTGTGTGCGATTTCAAAAGGCCATCCCGCTTCATTGACAGGCAACCCATACTTGGGATACCAACGTCTCGGTGTAAATGGACATTCGCCCTTCACATAGAAAATCGTAGAGTATAACTCATCCAATGTCTGCTCTTCAATACCTGCATTGATTCGAACGTCGCAACAAATGTTTGAACATTGTCCGTGACATGGAATGTGATTCAAGCAATCACCATTAAAAATGTGCCCAAATTCATGAACTATACCCGCCTTCAAAATGGGTGGATAGGCCATAAAAAAGTAAGTGGGCGTATTCATCCCAATGCGGTAAACGCCATCGTCGGTATCCCAACGGCTATAAATCGTCTCGCACTTGGGATTGTACTCCAAATACACGTCGTCGGGAAAACTCACCATCTTTTCGACGTAAGCATATATCTCGGCCTCTTGCTCATCGCTCCAATTCGGAAGCATAGCCGAGTAGGAAGACGGACTTTCTGAACTCAAAACCTCCTGAATGCTTACAGGCAGGTTCTTGTCCACTTCTCCCAAATACCATGCGTGGAACTCATCAAAGTTCTCAAATGGTGTATCAGGCATATTTACGTTGAGAGCCATTTACGTTTTATTTCAAAGTGCTTTTCAAGGCATCAAATTTATCCTTGAACTTTGGCAGTTTTTTAGTCATAAAGGACAAAATTGCAAGCGCGGACTTTTTATCACCGATTTTTTTAAGACCACGGATAGTTGGCGCGATTCGATTTGACCAATCTCCCATCACGAAGGTTAAGGCTCGAACCATGTTTAGCTTCGACAATACTGCATCTGATACCTTATCAGCACCTTCCACCTCATAGATTTCCAAATCGTCTTGGATTCCTTGTATGAACTCATTTAAGAAAACCAAATTTTTGTTCATGGTGTCCTCATTCTTTGCGTGTGTTGCAATGTGCAGGAGGACAATGGGGTAGAACTGCTTCAACATTGGTTCAAAGAGCGATGTCTCTTTACTTGCTTCGACAAGAGCAAAGGTCTCTCGCAACCATTCTATCTGCTTGGTGTTTTGGTTGGCATCTTTGATTTTTTCCTGTTGCTCGGCAAGCAAGAATGTCGTTGCGTCTTCCGCATTTCCATCTGATGCCTCCAAAGCGTCTGCTATCCTTTGTTGCATAGCTGACAATTCAACCTCCTCTGTGGTTTTTTGGGATACGACACCTTCCGTCCTTTGTGAAGCAACACCGCTACCTCCAATCATGGCTTGTGCCAAGCATCGGTATATCCCTTTTTGAAGAGCCATGCTTTGACCGCCTGTCATATCATCATCAACCCCAAAGTTGTTTCTGATAATCTTGAAAAGGGCGGAAGATTTTGTTTCTGAATAAAGCATTTCCTGCGACGATTTTTGCCCCGCCATAATCGCGTTTTGAGTGCCCGTTGGCAGACCTGCTTCGGCATACTCCAACATAAAATCTTGGTAGATATAGTTGTTGAACGCATCATTCTTGTTAGTCATCGTGGGCAAGAACCCAAACTGCCATTGCAGGTTGACTTCATTCAAAAGTTTGAAGTCAAGTCCTTCGAGAAGTGCCTCTGCATTGCTGTCAGACGCTACTTCGGCTAAACAATCACGCATACCCTTCAATTCGTTGCTCGGTGGCGTGACGTACATGATTTCCTCTACAATAAGATGGCAGAAACGTCTGAATAGAGCATCTTCTATGTCTGCCGTAGCGTTGGCGATTCCAATAATTCGCGTGTCTAACAAGGGCATCTTTAAGTCAATCGACTTATCCAAATCCCCCTTAACCCCACTATAATCACCACCCGAAAGAACCTTACGCGGAACTCCTGCGCCCTTTCCTTCATTCAAGGTACGCATTGAATAGTCCTTAATGATTCTCTCTCTGACGATGTGCAGAAGAGGTGCGTACTTATCTTGCTCTGACTCGTCTACCTTGTCAAGTTCGTCGAGAATAAGCCAATAGTTTCCATACCCAAGTAACGTAGATAAATAGAGACACATATCGCGTATATCGTCTCTCACTACGATGCCATCCTCGCCCGCCTCGTAAGCCTGATTTTGCAATTTGAACAACTCTGCATCGCTATAAAGCTGACGCTCAACGGGAAATCCTTTCTTGTTCAAAAAACTATCTGCAAGTTTTTGAGACGACACGTCCGCAATTTGCAGTTCCTCTTTGGTCGAGATATTGCTTTCCCAATCCCACGCACCTAATCCTTCAAAGATGTTGTGGAGTTCGGGGAAGTTTTTTCCGCTTTGGCAACCCGCCTTGTCCCCATCGTAGTAACCCGTAAGGTATTCGTCAATGAGTTTTTTTCCGTTGGTCACATAGGCTTCGATGAGGTAGGTGTTTGGAAACCAATTGGGCTTGTAAAATTCCAAAGTATCCCCTCCCGCGCGTGTGCCCGTGAGACGAGGTAGCCCTTCAATGTTGGATGGCTTTTCAGAGCCTATGTACAACAACGATTTGGGCATACGCCACCTTTTGGTCATTTCGATAACCGAATACGACTTACCTATTGATGACTTTCCAAGTAAGAGGAACGGGATGTCATATCGTATCAGTTGTTTCACGAGCGAAATCATCCTGTCGCCCGAAAAAATTGCTTCTTTTGCCATTTTCAGTAAAGTTGAAAGATGTGGTATTTAATGTCGGGGATAAACCACATTCCTTTAATCACCCCTCCTTTTGAGAATCTATATTTTTTACCTTCTACCGAATCGCAATCAAAAGCAACACCATCGCCTTCTTTTTGATTCAGTTCGCTTACTATTTCGCAGGTCGTAGCTTCTTCTCCCTCAAAGTTGTAGGTCTTCTTTGACGACATACTACGTTTGTTTACCACACCTTCGCCACCTTCCATCTCCACCATGTGAGAATCGGCAACTTCGACGGGTATTCCGCCTTCTTTGTGGCTTGGGCCTTTCAGGAGTTCTCCGCGATAACGCTTGCTCATTTTGTATTTTTGTTCAAAACCAAAATCATGGCGGCTCAAATCCCATCACAATACCTCGACAAGAGTGGTAAGGCATCGACGCTTGGCGTGGGGCTTTTCGCGCTCACAACTTTCGTGCTAATTTACCAAATATATTTCTATTCAAAGTTCATTAAAAACCTTGAAAATCATTCGGATTTGGAAGAGCGCGTTTCCCGCCTTGAACGCCTGAATATGGAGTCAACGAGCGTTTCTTAAAATAAGCCCGTTATTGCCCATAATACCCCTTACAGGGACAAAAAATAATCTTCTTTGTTGAAGTAAACCTCTCTCATTTTGTCAATAGGGAGGTGAATGACGTTATCTATCTTCTCGCCACCTGCACAATTGAATGGTGTTTTGCGTGATTCGACACGCATAGGCATCAAAAAGTTGCCCTTCTCATCGCTCACTTTCCAAAAGAAAATGCGTTGGTCGGGAATAAGAACTGCGAAGATGAAAAAGGGGGCTTCAAACCCCTTTGATGCTATCATCGTTCCCTTGTTGATTTTGTCAAAGCTAACGAGCAACGAACCCAAGCCTTTAAGCCTCTCAAAATCCATGTTTCGGCTCTTAACGTCCACACAAGCCTTAACCTCTCCCTCTCTGACTAAAACCGCATCAATCCAAGCCTTTTCAAACTTGGCTCTGCTCGAAGATACCGCTTGACACTCAAATACGTCTTCTACGATGCTCAATGCCGTGTCACAATACTTATCGTAGCCTCTTTTGAGAAAGGTTTTCGTCTTGTTCTTGGGCAGGATGGTGTCTACTTGCTTCATTGCTTTCCAAAATCTAATGAACCTTGTCCCTTACTTGTTTTATGAATCATGCGTATCTTCCTGCAAATCAAGTCAGTATAAGACCTGTCTCCCACGAATTTGGTCTTTATTTGAAAAGTCACCTCCACTTGGTCTCCCAAATCAAACTCTTGCAACTTTTCATCCCAATCACCGAAAAGGGTGAAGGCAATTTCTTCGCGTGGCTGATTCTTCCACTTCTTGCTTACCACAAGTGTGCTTATGCCATCCTTAATCGGGTAGACGCTTTCTATGTGACCCACTAATTTCATTTAGAGCCTGTTTCAGACCGCAATCACAATTGTGGGTTCTCGGAAGTGCGCCATACAATATGCTACTGACGGCTTCGGCTTCCTCCATTGAGTATTTGACATCTGCCTTGCTACCCTGCAAAAGAATTGGCGCGACTTTCTCAATGAGAAAACACATTTCGCATTTAACATCCTTGGGGCAAGAAAAGACAACCTCCAAGGCACTCCAAATTTCAGGGTAGTCATCGGCAATCTCTTCAAACTTCTTCCACAACCTGACTCTCTCCTCCTCGTTCTGCGGTAGGCGTAAATCTATCATCTTCCGTGAGATTTAATTCTTCTCTTAAATCTACACCATCACGAATTAAATTATCGAAATATATCTGCGTAGCCAATAGCTTACACCGCGTAACTACCTTTTGTGAAGGGGTTTTAGGTGAATGTCCTGTAATTTCCTTGACAAATCGCTGAATTTGGAATGGGTTTTTCTTCGAATTTTGAACCTCATTCAAGCAAATGGCCTTTGCCCTTTCTGCGATGTCTTTCTTTTCATCGTTTGAAAGCGTGATAAGCCCCGCGTCAGTAAGAATGTCGTAGTACGCGGTCACTTGCCATTCAACCTCCTCCTCTTCCCCCGTCTTGTAGTTGTCCCAAATCGTCAAGAGTGAGTTGAGTCGCATTTCCTTTAATTCCTCTTCGGAGGGCTTATTCTTTTCAGCCAATATCCTCTCTTGCTCCTCCATCTCCTTTTGACGGAACAATTGGATGTGGCTTATTTTGTACTCCTTGTAGGCATCCAAAATACCCCCTATGTAGAGTGCGCTGAAATTTTGGTAGTGGTTGGGGTCTACGGACAATTTTCTCGCTATGGCAAGATTGAACGCATTCGTAATTTCATCGAGTGTCAAATCTCCAAAGTTCTGCTTGATGAAGAAGACAATCATTTTGATTTCCTCCGCATTGGGCATATCCTTTATTCCAAGGAACTTACCCCACTTCAAGAGGATAATATGAATTTGGCGGAATCCATCTTCCGTCATCTCCTTAATCTTGGTTTGAAATGATGCGTTCACTATGGTTTTAGTTTCTTTCGGCAGGGTCAACAAATTCAGAATAGCTGATTTCTTCTGCATCGCTAATTGCTGATTCCCATTTTCGCTCTTTTGTAGCATGGTTACTGATTTTGCTATGGAAGGTGTACGTCTTTCGGTTGTCAGGACTTTCGTTTAAGTAGCTATCGAATTTGTTTCCGAATAGCGTTACAGGACGAAGATACATCTCCTGCTGACTGCCCACCCAAGCCTCGTATTTATTGTCTATAACTTTTTTGAAATCGTCAAGGTCGTATCCTTCTTTAATTCGACCCTTAATGAGTTTTGATGCCTGTTGATTTGACGCTCTGTATCGTTTACCCGTTTTCTCATTGAGGTAGGCAATCACCTCTTCGATGAAGGGAGCGTCTGCGTCTTCTGACGTTGCCTTTGCCTTGTTGGTTTCGGGGGCTTTTTGCTTCTCAACTTGTTCCAAGTTTGTCTCAACTTTGTCCCAAGTTTGTCTCAAAGTTGTCCCAACATTTGGCGTAACTCTTTGAAAACCAATACCCCCTCTGACCCAAAATTGTCCCAAGTTTGTCTCACTTTTGTCCCAAAGTTGTCTCACTTCTGCCATGTGGCGAGCGAATGAACTACGTGGAATATCGAAGCGTATGGCAAGGTTTTTGAATGAAAATTCAAGGCGTTCTTCATCCATTTGCGAAGCTATCCAAGCCCACATTGAAATGAATTTTTCACCCCCACGGAGTGACACAAGATATTTCCAAAAAGAGGGTGGCATTAGAATCCCCAATCATCCATTTCCTCTTCGGATGACTCGACTTGTTCAATAAAATCGTCTTCCCGCTCATCAAGATTGTCCATCACCTTCATTTCCTCCTCGCTCTTGGCACGACCTCTTTTGGATTTAGGTTGTGGCTTCTCTGACCAATCTACGATGTCGTTTGGCGTACATTCAAGTGCCTTGCACAACTTGTAAAGTGTTTCGGTTGTGTAATTGGTGCGAACACCGCTTCTAAACTCCGTAAGTTGATAGTATTCAATCTTTTCACCTACCGATTCAAGGGCGCGTTCTAAATCCTTGACGGACATTTCGCGCTCATGCAAAATTTTGTAGAGTTTGGTTTTCTTGTTACTTGCCATTTCTTAACTGATATACGAAAATTGGTTCTTTCTCATCGTTGTTTCCAAACACATCAAATTCAAGGTGTTCCCATGCCTCGTCCTCACTCATTGTTTCGGTCAAGATGTCTAACATAGTTTGGACATCATAAACTGCGCGGACATTCGTACCGCAAGTATGACCGATTATAGCCCTTGCCCAACCATCGGCTATCATGGCTTGGTTGTCGACTAAAATCTCATATAAGAGAGGGTTAAGATTGCGATGTTCCTTTGGCATTTTCGATTTGTTTTGCCATCCACGCAATCGCTTCTTCGTCAAAAGAAGGGTCGATATTGTCGTATCGGTGTAAGCAAAAGGCCGCGTAATCCGTAGTGAGAACGTGTCCCTTAAACTTAAACGACTCTTTGCCCTTTTGAACGGCTTTGTTAAAAGCCTCTGCCAACTCGTTGTAGATGTCGATTGTCAAGAACAACCCCTCTTTTATTTCAAACTGATGCTTGGCGTACTTGACGCGGAGTAAGGCAATCTCTGCGTCAGATTTCTTTTTTGCTTTGGGTATGTAAGGCATGGGCGCAATTTATATTTCTGAATAAACTTTTCAGCTTTTTGCGCCAACCCGTTATCAACACTCTATTGTCGATATTTCCACCGAGCCGATGTTCAAATTTGGGCGAGCAAGTCCCTCATCTCCTGCGTGAACATCCCGCTGATAATTTGATACTGCCTCGTTTTGCGAATCTCATCCATCCGCTCCCTACGCTCTTCTGTTATACCCCAATCAGGGAAGTCGGGTTGCCACTTTGGGGCGTAGGCAGGGCGATTTGGGCTTATATGAATGCCCTGTATAGGTCTTATGACACTCTCGTCGATACCATCATTTTTTGGCTTGCCGTGAACAGGAACGACCAAATCCCAATTCACATACTCATCATAGTAGTAGTGTGGTTGGTCAAATGGCGGTAGCTTGTTCGAGAACTTGCTAAACTCCCACACATCCTCCATATACTTGGCTACGTGCTCCGCCCACTCTTTCGTGTAGAAGTCCTTCGTGCGGACGCACATCGTTCCGCTTAACTTGCTTGCACCCTCTCGCTTCAAAGCCAAGTACGGACGCTCTGACAACTGCTCGATGTACATATCAAGGTTCACAAAGTGCTTCACGATATGCTTATCAATGTGCATGATGTCTATATCCGAAATCTTGGTGTAATAGGTCTGAAACGATGTCGGCCTCGTGTAGAACCGAGCCGTAGAACCGCATGGAATGACGTTCCAATAGTCACTCTCGATGGGGTGTATGTCGAATTGTTTGGGAAACCACATTTCAAGGAGGTCAATGGCATCGACATTCTGCTTCATGAACTTCGCGTAGTTCTTGACTGCAACTTCGACTTTCACATCCATATTGGTCGCCAAGGGAAAGTAAATGAAGGGGAGCACGAATTTTTCATACTTTTCCTTGTCTATCACCGAAAATAATGTCAGTTCGTAATTCATGGCATCTTATTTTATTCTCACACTTTCAGAGAAAAAAACATATTTCGTTTCACCTGTTTTTTTGTTGACCCAATGCACCTTCCTATCCTCAACTTTCAGTATTCTGCTCTTGCATTCTTTATAGTCATACCCTTTAATATCAAAAAATTCTTTTATGCTTTCAGCGGATTCCTTTCTTAAATAGATGCAATCCGTTAGCCACATACAGAAATCTTTTTCGGGAATGCTATTTACGGCTTCGTTCATCAATTCATGAACCCTGTTAATCACCGCCCAATAATACGGACGTAATTCATCATCCTTATTTGATTTTTCAATTCCACGGCCTATACCAAATTCATAGTTTTCTATATACGTCCCTTTATTCAAACTACCAATAGCCGTAAGAAGTCCAATCTTGGCTTGTCGCCTTTTTGCCCACCCTTTCGCAAACAACTTATCGCTGATAAAGCCAAGTTGATATGCCGTTGTCCAATAACAAGCATTAAGGTCAATTTCAGCAATGTCTACTTCCTCTTCCGCTACTGCCTGTAAGTTGGGCTTGTGGAATAGAAGCACTTTTGTGCCAATCGTGAACTTGGGTGGCTTCTCGCCTTCTTTGATGCGCTTTCGAATCTCGTGCCTTATCCCTGTAACCAACTCCAACCCATCCATTCTCTTAATTCCCTTGAAACCAAAGTAAACGTCCTTGTTCGTCGTATTTCCAAAGGCATCAAGAAAGTGTATGACCCTTGTCATACCTGATATTTCAACGCGGAAACTTACCCCTGATTTTTTCAGCGACTCCAATTTGTTCTCGAAATCCTGTATGTATCCGCATTTTGACATCAATCAAATAGAATTTGCAGGTCTTTTAGTGGGTTATCGTCATCGTAGTCATCATCATCATCATCTTCTCCCTTAAATGTGAACTCCGCCTTTGCAAATGCCTTTTTAGCTTGCTCTACAACCCAAGCGTCGTTTGTCTGAACTGCTTTCAAGTTGCTTAATGCAGATTTGCGATTTTCTACGGGGAAAAATTGATTCAGGTAGACGTCTTCTAACTCATAATCTTTGAAGAACTTCCGCTCCATTTCGTAACTCAACACGAGTGCATAATAGCTGAAAATGGGGATTGCGCTTATGAGTATGTCACATTCATAAGAAGTGTCTTCAATTTTGATTACGATTGCTTTGTGTATTTCGGGTAAAGGAATATCCATTGAAAAAAAAATCGAGCATCCTAATGTAAGATGCCCGACCTTTTTTAATTATGCCTCACACGCGAACTTATCAATTCTTTCCAACACGTTAGCGGTCGTCTCTTGTGTCCTCCAAATGGTTCACGTAGTCCTCATAACCCCAATCTTGGTAGTCCAACTCATCGCCCTCTACCTCTACGTGTTCCAAACTCATTTCTGAATAAGGATATTGAACCTTTGAGATGGCTTCGTCAATGTAGTTTATCACATTGTCACGAATCTCTTCGGGTTGGTCGGCAGTCCCCCGAACCTCGAACGTCAAACACACATGAATGTATCCACGCGCAGTTTCAATGCCGTCGCCACGCTCGTGTTTTGCTCCGTAACTCATGCCTCCTGTTTCAAGGATTTGGTTTCCACTTTCTTCGCAAACCAATCAGAAGCCTCCGCTTCCCATCCTGTATCACTAACGCGAAAATCACATTGGCTTTTTGGAATCCAAAAACCTTCATTGCTATCGTGTGGAAGAGAAATCAGGTAAGCCTTTTCGCTTACAAATTCCAATGTTCCGTAGTCGTCCATGATGCCATGTACGATAGCTTTTTCACCTTTTTGTGGTGTCATTTTAGGTTAATTTTTTAAGGTTGATAAAATTGTCTTGCAAAGTCGATTTGTAGCCAAACTGCGTCCCAAAAAGCACGAGCATATATTTGGCATTATCCGTAGAGAAGGCGCGTCCGTGAACTTCGAAATTCTTTGCGTCTCGTAACAATGCTCCATTGCATTGCAAAACAGCATCTTCATAGAAGTTCTTACTCCACATTAGGTTTTCCATTGATATGGTTTTTGAAGATTTCCTCTACTGACCTGCCGTAATTTTCTGCCCTCTCCCTCTCCCACTTGTACATCTGAAAATCAGCTTTTACCTCAATGGCTTTTGTTGTCAGCCTATCAAAGTCGTCTTCGAACTTCCGAAGCGTCTCTTCCAACTTCGCTTCATTGAAAAATCCATGCTTAAAGTCGGCACTTGCATTAGCGACAAAGCCTAAAAGATTCATGGAATCTTGAAGCAAATCGTAGTAGTTCGTCTTGAACTCCTTCAATGTATCCTCTAACGGATTACTCATTTGATTGTTTTTTAAGGGATTTCATCAAGTGCTTTCGATAAGCACGTGTAATCAGCATTATGCTTTTGAAAAAGTGACTTATGCTCGTTTGCTTCGATTCATAGTATGCGATTCTTTTTCTCTCTTCAAAGGATAGTGATTTCCACCATTTGATAGCCTTAATTCTATCCTCATCACGTTCCATCAGTTCATACTCACGAATACTACCTCTCCGAAAGTACGCAAAGGAAACGCCTCTACGCTCTTGCTATATGCCAACGCGAAGCTAATGTGCTTCATTCGCTCCCGATGTCTGTTCATCCTTTTAATGTGCGCCCATTCCATTTCAATTTGGCGCAAGATGTGTTGCTCTAACCTATTCATCTGATTTGTTGTTTTGCTCTCTCTACTCACGCACAATGTAGAAAGATATTTTGTCAGACGAGGAGCAAGTTATGAGCAACGCGCTCAAAAATCATCGCTCGTGTTAACAATTCCGTTTTCAGTTCTGATTTGAACATGACATCGCGGTTTCGGCAAAGGCTTTCGTACTTGGTACGGCATTTCTTCGCCTGTGTCAACAACTGCGCTTGCATCAATCGGTTGTTTTCTTGAATTGTCATAGCGACTCGTTTTGGGGTTATCAATTACTGCGAAGATTTCACCCCATACCTATATTTCCAAGAATACACCGCGAAACATACTCACATGACTTTGTTCATAAAGTATGAAACACCTGTTTTCCATTCATTTTCACCGAGATACATCGTTTTTTCATGGCGCAAGCACAATTGTATAGTATTGCGCTATTTTTTTCATCACAACGAAGCTACACTTTTTGTGGATTCAGTAAATTTGAAGGTAATATCGAGAAAATGGATAGAGAGGATGCCGCCAAGAGAATAGCCGATGCGTTAGAGGATTACAAATTGATTCGTTGGCAAGACAAGGATACGGCTCAAATGATAGTATCGTCATTCTTGAATGAGTATAGAAAGTCACTTCAAAAAACAATAGAGGATGGGGTTGACTTTTAGAGGCAACCGACCTATACTTGCCCCACTCATCAAAAGACGAATTGAAGAGTCAATGAAATTTGTTTGGAGAGGCTTTTGAAACGTCAAGAGCCTCTTTCTTTGTCCCGTGGTGTAACGGCAACACTACTGATTTTGGTTCAGTCATTCAAGGTTCGAATCCTTGCGGGACAACAATCTTTCGGTACAATATGGGAATACGATTCCTAAAATGCACCGAAGCGTGAGCCACAAAGCCCGCTTTTATAGCCCAAGAACTTGCAATCACAATCTGTGATGTCAAGGCGTAAGGATATACCCTCACAAACGCTTCTTAAAAGTCAGGGTGCGGACTTACATTTTTTTGATTGTGGCGTTTGGATGTTTGTAAAGCAAACCTTACATTAGCATCAGAGTTAAACCCCAAACCCAACGTCATGAACATTACAAATGAACAACCCACCGCACCCAAGGTGCGTACCATGCCTGAATACGCAGAGTGGACACACAATGGTCTGACCCACTTCCTTGGCGGCCTTGAAGAGCGCAATATCGAAGCGTACAAGCGCGTCATTGCCGACAACGACGATAACAAGGTCGTGGCCTTGGCTCAAATCATGAACATCAAGAATGTCTTGCTCCGAAATGTTGCAGAATCGTGGGAGGTATCCGAAAACGATGCCTCGAAAATTTTGGGTTCGTGGAATCTGTACAATACCGCGAATCTGTACACTACCAAGAATGAGGAATCATTCCGTTCGGTTATTGAATCCGAACTTCGTAAGTTGTGCAAGAAGACAAACATTGGTGAGGAACTTGCAGATATGCTTTTGCAGATGTGAGTTAATCGCCCCCTCTCCAAACGAAGCCCTCTCAATGTAGAGGGCTTTTTTTTTGTCCGCGTGGCAGGATTTGAACCTGCGTGAACCAACTACCCTTTCAACATTGTATAAGAATGAGGGGATACACGCGGATAGGCTCTACCATATCTCTTCGTCGCTAAACTGCAAAAGTTCATTGTATGTTATCAGCAATGATTGATAATCGGGGTGATGAATAAAATCCATGAAACGACTATAAACCTGATTTAATGAAATAGTTTTTCGTTCCGTTCCTGTAAAACTGCTTCCATCACCAAAAGGCGTTACTTCATCAAGTACGTCTTCGCCAAAATTATTTTCAAGATTTAATTTTTCTGCGATTACATCTCGATATTCTGAACTTGCAATAAACTTGTTGTAGCTGACTAAAATGATGTCGCGCTCTCTTTTTAACCACAACTTCATTTGCCTTTCATATAAATCAAGTCGATTCGTCTTTAATTCGCCCCTGATGTTTATATGGGAACTGAACAAATTATCATAGACATCTCTATACTGATGAGCGGGGTGTGATTTTCTTTTGAAACAACTCGCAAGCCAATTTCCAAAATCACGCATAAATAGTATTTTGTAGACCCTGCTATTGTTTGGGTACTTTATTATCGGCAAGTCATCCGTATCGAAGTCCTCAAAATTGACAAGTGTGTCTCTTCCTTCGCCATATTGTTTTTTCTGCCTACCATCGAAGTCCCCTTCGCTTAACTTTTCGATAGGGTCATTTCGATGTGTGATGTTGCCGTTGTTTTCACATAGCCATCTTACAAACACATGATGACCGCTCCTTTTCATCGCCATCACCACATAGAAGTTCTTTTTGCTCATGCCCGAAAGGTATCTACAAAAAAAAGGAGCAACAAATGTTGCCCCTCTTTATATCAGTATGAGTGAACTTAACTGCGAACGTTTTCAGGCGCGTTAGCCCACTTGAAAAGGGATAAGAGACCCCACACTATGATTACTCCGCCAACCATCGCCTTGCTGAACTTAAACCCTGCCGTTTGGGTGATGGAATCACCTGATTGCTTTTTGTATGTTTTTCTTCTCATCTTTTAGGCTATTAAAGCACTAAAAATACGAAAATAAATTGTCGTCAAAAATTGGTTCTTCGCTGAACCTCCAACCCTTGTACTTACCCCCTCGCTTCATAATCTTTGAAACCCAACTCTGATTCTTGCCATTGAAGTAGCGGGCACATTCACCACGACTTGCCCATTCCACTAACCTGCCATTGGAGTCCATCCCATAAATTGGCTTGGCGGGCGAGACGTACCCCTCTCTCACGGGCTTCCAATCCTCGCCATAGCGTCTCACCTCCCATTCATCATCCTTCTTTCTGCCCTTGTACCACATTTGGGCTAATCCCGCTTCATTCAGCCCCTTTATGCCCTTAACGACCTTGTGTTCGCCTGTCACGACGTTCCGAGCGTGAAACCACGACCTCCGCATCTCTTTGCGCCTTGATTTCTCTTGCTTCACCAACTCACGGGCGTGTTGCTTCTCGTTTTGTTTAACGATTTTCTCGAAATGTTCAACAAGAAGTCGTGCCGCATCTTGCTCGCACTCCTCAATCGTCTCTCCATAGGCGAGGAAGTAGGGGCGGTTGTAGACGGCATGACCTGTGAACCCCCACTCTCTCCTTAATGTAGAAACCGCATCGCACTCCACAAGACGCAACGTGTAAGGATTCATGAAGTAGCACGTCTTGGTGTGCTTGTCCTTGTTGAAGACCTCATCAATCGCATCGCCCTTCTTCTGATTCAAAAACATGGGGTCATCCCAAAACTCCTCGATGTAGGATGCCTCAAATTCAACCGCCTCCTCTGCCGTTGCAAACGTCTTAATGATTCCCCAATCTTCTTCACCCTCGTACTTCTTAAAGCACCTCTGCAACGCCAAATTGGTGTGCTTGGAAGACATCGCCTCTCTCTGATGCTTTCGTGCTCTTCGTCGTATGTCAATGGTTCGACCGACGTAGAACATCCCATTCGGAAAATCAATGCAGTACACGCATGGCGTAGCTTCCTGATTGATGATGTCCAAAAAAGTCATGGCGGGCAATTTCGATGCCCGTCGAGCCAATCAAAAAAGTATCAAGGGGTAGTTTTCCACAAACGAATGTTTGGGCACAAAAAAAGGGCTGACACGAATGTCAGCCCACGACCCACCCTCGCCTACCCGAAGCCTAATCACGGGTGTTAAGGCCGACTACCATGCAATTTTCATATCGGTCAAGACAAGCCATCCCGTATTCCCATTACACATAGATTTCCAATCCGTGAGTGATTAGCCTCCGATTGGTCTTGGACTGCTACCTAATCAAATCATCCAAGAGGTACGTTTTCAAGTCGCTCATATTTGTCAGCCCACCAAATGACACCATCATCGTGGAGGCGGAACTCTTGGAAAACTTCGGGGTCGTCAGTAGACACTTTTACCCACACACCCCATGTCGTAGGCTTCTCCCAATTGGTTGATGGCCACTTCATTGCGTAGGCATTATGTCCCTGCGATTTGAGAGCCTCAACTGCTTTATCGCAGATTAAATTAGTAATATCCATCATATCGCTTGGGTTGCACTTTTCGACTTTGGCTTTGAGTTATGACTTCCTGACCATTGAAATAGCCCTCTGTCACGGGAATGTGATTTGGCTTTGAATCGAAGTAGGAGATACGCCTTTCATTCGCCTCGACTTGAATGTTGGATTGAAAAGGCTTCACTCCCTCTGCCGTTGACAATGTGATGTGAGGAAATTTATTGGACGACTTCCCGCCTTTCACAATCAGACAATCCACTTTGTCATCCGTGTATCTTCCGATGACTTCAAGCCCACACTTGTTACCAACTTTCAAATCATCAATGTCGTCGGGGCGAAACGTGATTGTTTGGTGGTGGTAAAAATGGTTGACGTGCTTTGGTGGAAATCGTTTTTTCAAACCATCAACATCATCCACGAAATACCCGCTATAAATGACTTTCATAATGGGATGTTCAAACTATTAGGCTTTTCATTTAACTCTGATGCAATGTTAAGCCTACTTTACATACGAAGCAAGCCTTTTATGGTCTTTAACACTTACCCCGTTACGTCCTTTGGACTTTTTGTGGGCGTTGTGTAGCCCTCGTAACAAGACCCACACCTGTCACGCCTATAACCGCACCTACAAGAGCACCTACAACTCGTCTTTCACTCACGAGCGCACCAATAATCGCTCCACCTCCAAGACCTATCGCCATCCCCCGAAATATCCGTTGTAAATCTTGGGGAGTACCTGTAAGATTTTTGTACTTGCTCATGCCTCTAAAATACCAAGCATTTTTTGCTCGATTTCAAGAAAGCAACCACCGCAAACTTGCTTTCCTCGATTGAGCATATTAGATTGCCCCCCGATTGGGTATTTGCTGAATGAGTCAACAAAAAACATATCGTGCTATTCGCCACGACATCGTTCGTCAAAAGCAAGCGGATAATAGTTCAGCAGTACATCACCCTGACGAGAAAATCAATCAGATTCACAAAGTCCTTGACGGCCAACTAAAAGATGCTTCAATTTTAGAACTCTTTGCAGGAAGGGGAAATTGCACCCGTCACTATGAGAAGTATGGCAAGGTTCATTGTTACGATAAAAAGTATTTGAAAACGGGAGATAGCTTTCGAGAATATCATCGTCTCATTGCAGACAATAAAATATATGATGTCATCGACCTTGACCCTTATGGTTTTCCAAATAGATTGTTTCCTGACATCTATTTGCTTATTGAAAATGGATTTCTATTCGTCACGATGCCTAAACCTTTCGTCAACATTATGAATGGCATCACGCGCACTCACATGATTTCATATTATGATGAGCATAACCCTCCGCTTGATAAGATTTTAGAAACCTACGTGAATTGGGGTCTATGCCATTGGAGAGAGGTGCAAGTCATTGATGTCGTTGACTGCAATAGCATTTGGCGTATTGCCTTGTCGGTAAAAAAGGTAAAAGCAACAGAATACACGGGCGTTAAGAATCGACCCCACGAGGAATCAGTAGCCCCGCCTCCTGATAACCAACTTGAATTGTTTTAATTTGTTGTCAGGGTTTGCCCTGTCTTGTGTTGTTCGT
>Ga0208019_1000095_pt1 | contig 43512 bp, 56 predicted proteins | sample CB_VirMetaG_5_FD_184540 | JGI IMG/M metagenome (GOLD analysis project Ga0208019, IMG submission 184540) | Freshwater to marine saline gradient viral communities from Chesapeake Bay - CB_1508_1D Viral MetaG (SPAdes) (version 4) | ecosystem: Environmental > Aquatic > Marine > Coastal | place: USA... | reverse complement strand
AAAATGGCTACAATTGTTATGATAGCAAGCACCATTTCATCGGTTATTATCAAAGAAGTGGAAGCAAAGGCATAGATACGAACCCCACATAAGATAATACATGGACGATGAATCCTTAGCGGAAGAATCCGTCCGTCGCAAGATTGCTTTTATGGAGCAAAGAAAGCGAACAATTGGCCCCGAATATTACCAAAGCAAAGAGTTTTGGGACAGGATGTGGGAACAAGAATGGTTTAATTTGGAAGAAAGGAAGACTTTAGAAATTGAAGAAATCATTGAAGTCATTCCCATAAATCATCCTTCGGTATCAATTGATGGCCGAGAATACAAGATATACAGTTATTCCGATTTCAAGATGCTACACAATCAAGGCATTTTTCGTGATGATTTTTTTATTTTAGACCATACGGGGAAATGGAAGAAAAACGTTATTTCCGAAATGGAATCTTACGGCTACACCCAAGTCAAAAACTACAAGAAAAACATGGTGGTGTTCTCAAATGAAAAGGTATGAAGATTTAGCAAAGCAAGAATACCTCAACGGTAAGCAATTAACGCTTATGTCATTGATAGTCATTCTTATAATTCAATCAATTCCCTTTATTATCCCTCAATCATCCGAAATGGAATGGATTTTGCTTGGATTCACCGCCGCCGTTTCTGCTTGTGCGGTTATTGGTGCTATTCTTGTTCAATTTAATGCTGATAAAATTACGGCACTTTATCGTCAAGCCTTCAATGCAGATTTTTACAAGACCATTGATACCTTAAACGAAATCCGTAAATCTTTTGAAGACGACCCCGAAATGCAAGAAGGGCTACCTGCTTTGATTGAATTATTGAAATCATATTCCAAAGCCCAAACGCACCCCCTCAAGCCCCCAACACCCGAAGAATTAGGGATTTCAAAACCCGACCCCTATGATTCGGAAGAGGAATTATTTTCTTAACCTTCCCACCCCCTTTCTCCTTTGCTTTGCATAGCAAGTTAGAATGCGTGGGCTATGTTTTAGATAGCAAGACCGACAATTGAAGCCCAACAGGTGATGATTTATGGCTAATCAAGACCCACAACCCGAAATTTACACGACCCGACACACGTTTGACGCATCTTCCGTTTTGGTTTCTGCGGGAACGACTAACCTCGTTTCGGTCTATACGAACCAAGCCAACAACGAAGAAGTGCGAATTTACGGTGTTGCCGTGCGAATTGTGGACGAAGATGGAACCTCGGTCACGACCCTTACCGATTTCGCTATGAGCCTTCAAGTCGGCCCAAACAATGTTCCTTCCAATCAATTTGACATTGGGTGGCTACACACCAACCTCGCCAATGGTGGTGGCGTTCTCATGTTCCCAAGCCCGGTTCTTGTTCTTTTCCAACAACCTCTTGCCGTTGTTATTGAAGCAAAGACCGCTATCGCACAATCCGCAAACCGAAAGCGAACCGTTGTGGTGGATTTAATCGGAGAATTGGCTATCCAAAAAGCCCCACCCGGCTACCGCAATATGCAATAAGCATTGATTTAGATAACAAGCCCGTCCATAATCCCTTATGGCGGTTCGTCGGCAAGCCCATGAATGGCGTAATGTCATGCCTGTTGGCGAAACCAAGATTTTGAATAATCATCCTGTTCTCGTTCCGAACAACGTTCACACGGTAGCCCTCCCTCAAGGAATTCCCGTTGATATTTTCGTCGGTGATATTGGAAATACCCTTGATGTTCCCGGTGAATTGAAAGCCTTCCAATATATTGTTTTAGACGCTATTGCCGTTTGGCCTCAAACCCTATCGGCTCAAATATATGTGAATACGACTCGTTATTTTCAACGCCCCGATGGTGTCCCCTCCGAAGGCATATCGGGTAATGTCGTTCCATTTCCTAACGGACACGAAGGAGTCATCAATTTTGATTACCGAGATGGACTCAACCCTCCGTTGTATATCGCACCCGGTCAAACATGGGGCATTGAAGTCACGCCGATGCAAGACATCCCCGAATACACAGGAAACGACGTAAAAGACTCCAATATCGCATTTTGTTATGTAAAATACCTTCTTGTTGATGGTGTGGATGCTCTCGTAGCGAAAGCGTTAATTGATGCGGGATGGGAAATCACGGTTGAAAACATTGAAAAATACAAGGAATTGGTTGTTCGTAATAACCTCTTAACTGCATTGGCGGATATTGATACCGAAGGACGCAAACGGAGGGTCTAAATATGGGAATCCGTAAAGAATTGTATGAATGGGAATTGTTAGGCAAAGACGTTTTTGTTCTTACAGACTTTCCGAATGCGGGTCAAGAATATTCCGTTTTCACAAGTGAATATGGGACAAGCATTAACGAACCTGCAAAAGTTTCCGAAGACGAATTTGTAGTTATTGAGCGTATTTCATGCAAACCCGGTGTTTCACCTAATGAATACGCATTAGATGGAACGACATTAACGAAATGGAATCCAAATATGTTTATTCAATTTGTCATCAACACGACGGGTTATTATCGTGACCCACAAAACGTGTATTCCGCAGGAATTTCGGGAATGGCTTCGCCTTATCCTATGACCGCACATAGATTGAAATATTACGATTTGTTCCCACCAATTTACATTACAGAAGACCAAACGTGGGACGTGCGGTTCACCCTATTTAATGATTTGAGGAAAGCGTATAATAATGGTTTATTTACCCAAATTCAAAATAATTTAGTCCTCGCCCAAGTGTTCATAGATTACACATTATATGAGGGAACCGACGCCGTTTTAGCGAAAAAACTTGTATCTCTCGGTGTCCCCGTGACGGTATCTTCTGTTCAATGGCTTCGTCAGTTAATGTTGAAGTCCAAAGGTATGAAAACGGACACTTTTGAATTTTACCTTAAGGCCATGCGTATTATCCGTGAAAAACAAAAGAAAGAAAGAAAATTACAAGGAATCGCCACAGTTTCGGACTACGAAGCCTCTTGAACCTTTAGATAACAAGAGCGACAATGAATCATTATGTCCAATTCCACGAATCCTTATGAGCGTCGTCGTGGTTATACCAACGCATACGGCAAGTCCTCCATGCAAACGGGGTATTCTAACAAATCCGACAACGTGGAAGCCACCCCAATTCCTTATTCGGAACAAAACAGACCGGGTGCAAGCATACCATCCAAACCTGTTCGTCAAGGACTTGACCCGACAATTTATAACCGTGGAACGCAGACCCCTGTATCTGTTGGAAATACCGAAACATCATTGTTCACATCGGTTTATCCGTGGTTCCTTGTTCCTCGTCCGACTTCTGCAAACGTTATTCAACGCCAAAAATTAGATTTTTCCTCTCTTAACTTGCCGAACAATTCCTATGTTGATGCTTTAGTCCTTAACGTTTCAAGGGCACAAGGTTCGCAATATTCATCTTCTGCGGGAACGCTACCTGCCGCACCACCAACAGTCCCTCAAAACACATTGACTTCATCGGGTGAAGCGATTTCGGGACGCCAACCATACGAAGCCTCCGAAAACCGATTCCCGACAGGTAGTGGTGGAACGGTTTCTTCTGTTTCGGGTGCATCAACATTTACGCCTGCCTCTAAAGGTGAGTTTTACAAGATTAAGGGATTCGGCCATTCGGAAGTGCCCACATCAACCGCAGGCATCACTTATCAAATTTGGGTTGATAGTCGCTTAATGATGGAATGGAATGACTTCCAATGGTCGCCCGTCACGCCAAAACAAGACCAATGGGAATTTGACGTTCCTTTGTTTGTTGAATCACAAATTGTATTTAGAGTTATCAATGAAACGGGTTCAACCGTAAATACGGGGACTATTGAGGCTTGTTTTAGTGGATGGTCGGAACAAAAGATGGGCTTCTTGGAAACGGATAAGGTGCAAATTGAAACGATTTAGGGATGATGCCTTTTGAGCAATTTTTACACGGGTGGAGGTTCAAGAACCTCTTCTCAATTAGTCGGAACCACGAATTTCTTTTTAGAAGTCGCAAAGGGAACCGTTATAGGACACACAACCGTTCATAAGTTTGGAAGAAATGATGAAATAGATACGGCGACCGACCCCGAAGATGTTTGGACTTACGGCGGATTATACACCTATAACAACACCCCTTCTATTCAATACATTTCAAGCGATAATGCTTTAGATGTGGGTATAGAAATTACCGTTCAAGGTCTTGATGAAAATTATGAAGAACAATCCGTCACAGTCTTGTTAAACGGTCAAACACAAACACAAATTGGAACGGGTGAATTATTTGTTCGGGTATTCCGTGCTTTCACTTCGGGGCCAATAGCATTTGCAGGTAATGTGTTAATTTATGATGATACCGTAGTTTCAGTCACGCTTGGCGTTCCATCTCCTTCAACAAGTGTCAAAGCCGAAATCCGAGCCATAGACCAACAAACTTACATGGCTTTATACACCGTTCCCGCAGGTAAAACGGCTTATTTTATGCAACATTCTTCCGACATTACCAAACCCAATTCTTCGGCTCAAAATGCCGTGATGGATATACGGATTAGAGAGTTTGGAGGCGTATTTAGAAGCAAACAATTGGATGGATTGACTACGGATGGGGCATCTTCTTTTGATTTCGTTTATACCTTGCCCGAAAGGATTCCCGAAAAAAGTGATATTCGGATGCAAGTTAGGTCTGTTTCAACAAATGACATGGGCGTTTCCTCCACCTTTGTTCTCATGCTCATTGATAATTGAATGCTTTAGATAACAAGCCCGACAATGAATCATCATGGCGAATGCTTATGGTGGTAGCAACACAGGAAAAGCGGGATTACGAGTCCGTGAAACGGATGGTTCGCCCGACGTTCACGGCGTTTCCGATATTATCGTATCAAACGGAACACTTACCGACAATGGAAACGGTTCAGTTTCTTTAACTACGGGTGGTGGTGGTTCGGTTTCAATTACCGCCTTTAATTCAGAAAATACCTTTGTTGATGCTTCCGTAAGCCCTTCACCGATTACAGGCACAGGAACAATTTCAGCCGATTTAAACGCCACAGGAACGGCTTCTTCAAGCACTTACCTTCGTGGTGATAACACTTGGTCTAATATCATTTCGGGCATTCACACGGAAACGATTCCCGCTTCGGGTGGCGTATCTTCTATTACCGTTTCAGCGAACATTAGTGCAACAACGGATTCTATTACCTTTTCAATCGTCAATACAAACGGTGTTCCCGCCGACCCTCCAAATCCCGGTGATGGAACAATAACTTCAATTACAACAGGCTCGCCCGGTTCTTTTGAGATTCAAACGGCTTACCAAAACCCCGACCCAATTTCTGATGTTGAAATTTATGTTCATTATCAAATTATTTCGCAAACATGAGGTTGATTTAACATGATTTCTTCGGGCGGTCGTTTTAGTGGAGGGAAAGCCGCAGGTGAAACGATTACGCCTATTCATCAAAGTGGATTTAAGATGTTTTCGGTATCAGCCGATTCGGAAGAAGATTACACGCTTTCTTTACCAAATATCGTCTTTAACGACTCTTCAACGTTTTTCTTTGGAGTTTCTCTTGCTCATCAGCCCGCAGACCTATTTCTTACCCAACCGCCCGCCATTACAGGGATGAATTCGGAAAACAACACCGTAAATGTCCGTTTGCGTATTAAGAATGCAGGCAAGGGTGCATTTCAAGCCAAATTGTTTTATACGGTCTTCGGGGGTGTGTAATCTTGGCTAACGATTATACAGGTGATAATAGCGGTGATGCTTTCCGCTTAGAGATTCTTGAAGAAGATGGTTTCCCCGATGTAAAAGGCGTTAAGAAAATCATTGTTTCCGATGGTTCACTTTCGGATTTAGGAGATGGAACGGTTCAATTAGCCACGGGTGGAGGAAGTGGAGGTGCAGGTGGTTTAACTACACAAGTCCAATATAACAAAAACGGCAATTTTGCAGGTAGTCCCGGATTTACCTTTAACGAAATTACACAAAGCGTGACAATCGCTCAAGACCTTGATATTGGTGGTAAATTGACCGTAGCAGGTCTTATTGACCCCACGGGTTTAGAATTGACCCCTCAATCTTCCAATCCGTCCAATGCGAACACCCTTTGGTTAGATTCCAATAATTCTAATAAATTGAAACAAGGTGCAGTTAATATCATTCAAGCAGGCGACCCATTATCGGATTTAGTCAATGATGTGGGGTTCATTACCTCGGCCAATGCCCCTGTTCAAGAAGTTTTTGGAAGAACGGGTAGCATTGTAGCAACAATAGGTGATTACACTACGGATGAAGTGACGGAAGGCACGAATTTATATTACACGGATGCGAGGGTATCAACGGTCATTTCGGCTACCGATATTTCCTCATTGTCCGACATTGATATTACGGCAATTGCTAATGGAGAAGTCTTAATCTATAATTCAACAAGTGGGAATTGGGAAAATGGTGCAATTCCTTCAGCCCCCGTCACTTCTGTTTTCGGCAGAACAGGGGTTATTACCGCACAATCGGGCGATTATACAACAAGTCAAGTGACTGAAGGAACAAATCTTTATTTCACCGCCGCCCGTGCTGATGCTCAAATTGCCGCCGCCAACATTGATGACTTAGCCGATGTTAATACCCCGACGCCTTCTAATGGTGAAGTTTTGACTTACAACGGAGGTTTATGGGGGTCTGCCGCTATTCCGTCTGCACCTGTGGACTCGGTGAACGGCCAAACAGGGGTCGTTGTTCTTGATACCGACGATGTTGCAGAAGGGGCAACCAATTTGTATTACGCCACAAGTCTATTCAATACCGATTTTGCTACAAAAGATACCGACGATTTGACGGAAGGGGCAACAAATCTGTATTTCACTTCTGCCCGTGCTTCCGCCGCCGCCCCCGTTCAATCCGTAAATGGTGCTACGGGTGTCGTATCATTAACCACAACAAATGTCGCAGAAGGTTCAAATTTGTATTACACGGATGCAAGGGTTCAAACAGTCATTTCGGGAACAAACATTAACGATTTGTCGGACATTTCCATTACAGGAATTGCTAATGGGGAAATTTTGATTTACAATTCGGTTAGTGGAAATTGGGAAAATGGGGTGATTCCTTCTGCCCCCGTCACTTCCGTCAATACGCTAACGGGTGCGGTTGTTCTTGATACCGACGACATTTCCGAAGGTGCTACGAATTTGTATTACACGGATGCGAGGGTTTCCAACGTTATTTCTTTAACGAGCGTCAATAGCCTATCCGACGTATCAATTACGACACCTTCTAATGGTGAAGCATTGATATATAACTCTTCGTCGGGTGATTGGGAAAATACCACTTTACCTTCAGCCCCTGTTGATTCCGTGAACGGTCAAACAGGTATAGTCGTTTTAGATTCCGACGATATTTCGCAAGGGGCATTAAACTTGTATTACGCCACAAGTCTATTCAATACGGATTTCGCTACAAAAACGACAACGGATTTAAGCGAAGGAAGCAATTTGTATTACACTTCTGCACGATTTGATTCTGCATTTAGCGGAAAATCAACAACAGATTTAAGCGAAGGAACGAATCTTTATTTCACCAATGCAAGAGCCGATGCCCGCATTTCTGCGGCCAATATTGGGGCGTTAAACGATGTTGTAATCACAACGGTTCAAGACAACCAAGCATTGATTTATGATTCCGCTTCTTCCTCTTGGAAAAACGAAGCCCTTCCATCTGCTCCTGTTTCGTCCGTCAATTCGCAAACGGGTGCGGTTGTCCTTGATACCGATGACGTTTCCGAAGGCGTTTCTAATTTGTATTACACGGATGCAAGGGCTTCTGCGGCGGCTCCTGTTCAATCCGTAAATGGTGCGACAGGAACGGTTTCCTTAACCACGACGAATATCGCAGAAGGTTCAAACTTGTATTATACCGACGCCCGTGCAGACGCCCGTATTGCGGCGGCGAATATCAATGATTTATCGGATGTAGTGATTACAACGGTGGCCGATGGGCAAGTTTTGACTTATGACTCCGTTTCGGGTAATTGGGTTAATGAAGCCGTTCCTTCTGCACCCGTCCTTTCCGTGAATGGTCAAACAGGTGCGGTTAGCCTCGCTTCAACCGATTTAACCGATACCGCAAGCATTATTCGCAACGGTTCAAACATTTCTTTATTGACCAACGATTCGGGTTATTATTCTTCGGGTTCCAACATTTCCGTCGGTAGCATTACCACAAGTGCCGTCACTTCCGCTATTACCTATGCAGACGCTTCGGGTGTTTTATCTGCCGTCACCATCGGTAGCGGGTTGTCTTTTAGCGGAGGAACGCTTTCTTCAACAGACGCAGGTGGAACCGTGACCTCGGTAGCCGCAAGCGGAGGAACCACAGGAATGACCTTTACAGGTGGCCCTATCACCACAAACGGGACTTTGACCCTCGGAGGCACATTGGCTATCGCTAACGGTGGAACAGGCTCCACAACGGATTCCGACGCAAGAACGGCATTAGGGGTCGCTATTGGTTCCGATGTGCAAGCCTACGATGCCGCTTTAGACGACATTTCGGGATTAGCCTTAACTGATGGAAACTTTATTGTCGCTGATGGAACCAATTGGGTCGCTGAAAGTGGTGCTACGGCAAGAACAAGCCTCGGTTTAGGTAGTGCGGCCACGGCTCAAACAAGTGATTTCGCTACGGCGGCACAAGGGGCATTAGCCGATAGTGCTACCCAACCCGGCGACAACATTTCCACATTAACCAACGATTCGGGATATACCACGAACACGGGAACCGTGACTTCGGTAGCCACAGGAACGGGATTAACAGGTGGCCCCATTACGGCTTCGGGAACGATTTCCTTAGCCAACACCGCCGTCACCGCAGGTTCCTACACCCTTGCGGACATTACCGTTGATGCTCAAGGAAGAATTACGGCGGCATCCGATGGAACCGCACCCGTGGCTTCCGTTAATGGACAAACAGGTGTGGTCGTTCTTGATACCGACGATGTTTCGGATGTCGGGGCGACAAACTTATATTACACATCCGCACGGTTTGATACCGATTTCGGAAGCAAAGATACCGACGATTTAGGTCAAGGGATAACCAATTTGTATTATACGACAAGTCTTTTCAACACGGATTTCGCTACAAAAACGACAACGAATTTAACCGAAGGAACCAATCTTTATTTCACGAATTCAAGAGCCGACGCTCGTATTGCCGCCGCCAACATTAACGATTTGAACGATGTCGTTATCACTTCGGTAGCCGATAACCAAGCGTTGCTTTATGACTCCGCTACCTCACAATGGAAGAATGAAGCCCTCCCTGCCGCCCCCGTCACCTCCGTTAATAGTCAAACAGGCGTAGTTTCCCTCGCTTCCACCAATTTAACCGATACGGGTGATTTGGTTCGCAACGGGGACAATGTTTCCACATTAACCAACGATGCAGGTTATACCACAAATGCAGGAACGGTGACAAGCATTACGGCTTCCGCACCTTTGACGGGTGGAACCATTACCACATTCGGAACCGTTGGAATCAATCAAGCCACCACTTCCACGGACGGTTATCTTTCCTCCACCGATTGGAATACCTTCAACAACAAAACAAGCAACACAGGAACCGTCACAAGCGTAGTCACAGGCACGGGATTGACAGGAGGGCCGATTACCTCCACAGGAACCATTTCCCTCGCTAATACGACCGTCACGGCGGGTTCTTACACAAATGCAGACATTACCGTTGATGCTCAAGGCAGAATTACCGCCGCCGCAAATGGAAGTGGAGGGGGTGGAATCTCTATTGGCGACACCATTACGGGGGCTACACAGGGTTCTGTTCTATTTGCAGGTGCTTCAAGTGTTTTAGCCCAAGATAATGCTAATTTATTCTATGACGATACCAATAACCGTTTAGGCATTGGAACCGCCTCTCCGCAGGTTGCCCTTCATATTTCCGAAAACTCTTTAGACGAAATCCTCCGTATTGAATCCACCGACCCGACTCCGGGTTCTAACTCGGCTCCCGACGTCATCATTAAAAGTGCAAAACAAACCACAAACGATTATCTCGGAAGTCTATGGTGGTATGGAAACAACGATGGTGCAAATCCCGAACCTTATGGCCGAATTGGAATGATTTTAGACGACCCCACGGGCGGTGCGGAATCGGGTGCTATGTTTATCCAATCCGATGTGGAAGGAACCCTTAGAACCATGATGTATTTAGAAGGTTATACCACAGGCGGAACGGGGCAAGTCGTCACCAATTATAACGCTAAAAACATCAATTTCCGAACCTTAAACCTCGGAACGGGTGATGGTGGCCCCGGTGGATATGGTATTGCTCACGAAGCCTCCACAGGAAGAATCGGTATTGGGACTTCATCTCCTTCGTCACTTTTGCATTTGGTCGGCATTGATGACGACAATCCCGAATTGCGTATTGAAAGAAGCGGTGTTTCCACCCAATATCTTTCCATGCAAAACGAAGATGCAAGCGGGGCATTTGTCACCTCTCATTCCTCCGAAAGCAACAAGAAGGTATTGGCTTTGCGTTCCGTTCACGATTCGGGTGGTTCGGCGGCAGGGGATAACCTCATCACTTTCTTAACAGGTGCGGAATCTTCACCCACAGAAAGAATGCGAGTTAGTGATGTTGATGCCCTCGTCACCGTTCAATCGGGAACAGACTTGTTGGTTGATGATAGCCTTCGTGTCGGTTCCTCAAGTTTAACGATTTCCGATTATTCAATTTCGGCTCAAAAATCAGCCTCCACCGTTAGTGGCGGTTTGTTTTCATCTTCGTCGGGTGAAACCGCTATTACCAACGATAACGCAGGTTGGTGGCTCTCCGCCAACGGCATGAACACCACTTCTAAATACACCCCGGCTCTCAAGTTTGGTTCCACCGATGCGGAGTTCACTACCGATAATCCTAAGTGGCTTGCGGGCATCATCGGACGGGCGACTCAAACCTATTCTTCCGATACGACAGGTGCTATGGCTATGGATTTTATGACCAATAGCGGCGGAAGTGCAACGGGTGGCCCATCGGTTCGTATGACGATTGACGGTGATGGTGATGTGGGAATTGGAACGACTTCACCCTCTCAAAAACTTCACGTCAATGGAACAATACGTCAAACCAATTCAATAAATGCGATTTTGGTTTCGGATGGAAACGGCGATATTGGTTCGGCTATAAATTTACAAGATGTAGCCTATCTTCAATCGGTTGGTTTTTTCCTTCCCCCTGCCGCCCCTCCAACGCCAACAGGTGCATTACCCGATTCTCCACTACCGTCGTTGCCTGTAAGTCCTGTCGGATGGATTGAAGTTATTGTTGGCGGAACGGCGTATTACGTTCCCGCATATCAATGATGTTGAATTCAATTGAGAGGTAGTTTTTCCTGTCCGTTAGCCAATTGGTCTGCAAAAGCGACGTTTTGAATCTTTTCAATTACAGAAACGAGAACCTTTGCAGTTTCAAGACCCTGCACGGTTGCCTGTTCGCAAAGGCGGTAAATCAATGTCAATTCTTTTTCGGTCAAATCAAGACTATGTGCGGTCATAGAAAAAGATTGTTTGAAGGCATATTTAAGCATTCACTTTGAAGGAACGTCCTCATAGTCGGATTCTTCAATTGTTCCTTCTAAATAATCCTCTTCGTAGTCAGCAACGCCTTCCGCATCATCATCCTTTTTGGATTCTGCTTTTGAAGTTTCGCCTTTGATGCTACCGCCTTCTTTGTGCAAACCCAATAAGTCTTCCCAACCCATACCAATGACGGCGAGGATTCCGATAACGACAATGCCTGCGAATTTTAATGCACCCATCCAATCAGCAGGTTTTGTTTCCGCTTCTTTAACGCCTTCGGGTTCAATCATGTTTATCTCTAACCATTCCCGTTATCTAAAACCTTCAATCGGAAGAAGTTTTGCTTTCCTTCCATCTGTAAAACCGTTCACGATGGTAATTCTCAATAATGTCCCCTGCGACGGAATCATTAGGATGGCGAAGGTAGTGTGAAAACAATCTTTCTAAAAGAGGACTCATTCGGACTTCCCTTTTCAAAATCCTTTCATTTTTTTGTGGCTTTGGGTATCTCATTTTCATTCCTCCGATGAATCAAAAGTCATGCCCATAAAAGAACCTCGGTCAAGATTCTTACCTTTCTTGAATCGTGGTGGCGTGAACCAACCGACAATCATAGCAGGTTCCGAAGGGGTAGCCTTCTTCCAAGCCTTTGTTCCCTTTGTCCACGTTCTATTCGGACGCTCGGAAGGAACGCAATTGAGAGGATAAACCTTTGCTTTGGGATAGTCTTCAATAAACATTTGTTGGTTTCGGATTGAATGGTTAAATTGTCCCATGAAAAACCCTTTCCTCAAACGGGTATATGAAGGTTTCAGTCAAACAATTTTCTTTGAACGGACTCATCACCCTTTGAAAACGTGTCTTGAACCCAATTGTGAACCAATCTAAAAAGATTGTCCGTATAACCATCAACGCCGTATTTTTCAATCACGGTATCAATCAAACCATCGTATTTAGAAACCGCCCCTTCCGTGACCGTCAAAATCAATTTGTGTCCACAAACCTTGTCTTCAATTTCGCCCGTCATAGGATTTTCAGCGTCTTTTTCAATTACGTTAATGCACTTTCCCGAAATTGGTGGCCGACGATACGAAGCCCCACATTTTGTGCAACGGGTTTTTTGTTGTCCGTAAGCCCTTAGATTACCTCTCATATCCCGAATCAAATGGCGGTTAATCAACCTGCCTGCTTGGTCTTCATTATCAACCGCACGGATTCTTTCACCTAATTCAAATTGCATATAGGTTTTTTGTTTCATGGAATCTAATGTATTGTAAGGGTTGTTTCGTGGCCCTTCGCAGGCGTCCGTTGTTTCGTGGGTATAGCCGAATCCTTCCATAGCATTTAATCCTTTTTCCAACCGCACTTCAACGGTTTCAATTCCCAAACTCTTCGTTGCTTCTTTTGCTTGCGGCCTATTCATTGTGCCTTCGTAAAACGAAATCGGATAACGAAACATCGTATCAACGTTTAGGGCTTCTTTATCAATTTCAGTCGGTTCAATCGTCATTGTCAAAATCAACGGTGCGTCCATGAGTCCACCACGGGTTCCGGGTAAATAACTTCTTGAAAAGTTAATAAGTCCATCCATTAACATAATAATTGCGTCAATGTCGCCGTCACAATTTCTTCGTTTTGCGGCATGGAAGAACGGATGGCCGTAATGTCCCTTAATGTCCGCAAAACCCACGATTCGGGCTAAGATAGCACCCGAAGTGTGCGGTGCGATTCCCATAATCAAATGCCCCACAAGGTCTTTGTAAGATTCGCAATTATAGAACGGTTTCATACCATACAACGTCACCAATAAATCATCAACGAAACGAGTCGTGTTATACAAGTTTTCCACACAATTCATTGGAACGACAACATCTTGCGGTTTCAATTCCAACACTTGGTTTTCATGGTCACAATCATAACCCATTTCCCGTGCTTGTTGCACCGTAATACCAATTTCCGAGGGCTTAAAGTGCGTCATGGTAATGTCCACCATATCAAAACGAATCGTGCCGTCACGGAACGTGCTAATCCCGTTCTTTTCACGGAGAATGCCTTTTACCAAATTCTCATTCATCTTGTCTTTGCTTGTCATACCTTTGACGCCTTTCACTTGCGGATTGATACCGATTTTCCTTACGGAAGATTCAACACCGAATTCCTCTTCAAGCCCTTGTTTGGCTTCTGCTTCTTGAACGGTTTTAATTGCTTCTTCCCAAAGAACCCCTGCGGAAACTTCATGGTATAATTCCTTGTAATCGTTGTCCGAACCCACCCATTGGATTTCTTGAAAAAGCGTATTTAATTTACAAGTTTTGCATACACCCAATGTCGTAAATTCACCGCACGATTCACAATAACGGATTCCCGATTGCACGGCGTATTCTTTTTTAGCCGCATCGGAAACCAAACGCTTTGTTCCGACTTTATGACCCACCGTGAACATAGAATGAATTGGAGGTTTCATTTCACGCATTTTGCTTCCTTCGGGTTTTCCCATACGAGTCCCGATTCGGTAAGTCACCCGTGGTTTAATCCGTAAAACGCTCTTAAAGTCCTCAAATTGCGAAATTTCTTCCGATTTTGCCCACATTAGCGGTTGTGCCCTGTCACCATAGATTTGAAATCCATTTGGCGTAGTCCTTACGTTGATAGCCAAACGATAACAAAGAATACGGGCTTCTTCCGTTTTCAAATTGCCGAATTTATCCAATCCTTTCAATAACACTTCAAATTCTTTGTCGGTAATGTCTGTATAAAAACCAACGTATTCGGGTGCTAAAGGCAATCCATGTTCTTTAACTTGTATTCTTGCTTCGTAAAAACTCTTCGGATAAGGAACCCCTTTGGCTTCGTGGACTTGTTCCGCCCATTCACGGACATAAGGACTTTCAAGCAACAAGTGGTTGTTTTCTAAAAACTCGCCAACAGGAACCAACAATTCACCCAAGTCCCAAATCGTTTCAATGTCGTAATCGGGGTCGGTTGGATATTTGAATTCCAATTCATCAAACTTTTCAATGGTTTTAGCCGAACCATCTTTGAATTCAATAAATGGCCCGTCTATGCTATCGCATGGTGTCGCTACCGTGCCCTTACCCGGCCTTTCGTATTTCATCTGCGTCCCGATAATAACGAAACCCGCAAGAGCCGTCATAGAAGCAGGGTGAATAGAAGTCGTAGCCAAACCCGCTAATCGTGAACGGCCATATCGTAGCCGAAAACCACCCGTTTCCATCGGTTGTGAAAAGACAGGACGACCTGCTAACACATCGGAAATGTATTTTTTGTTTGGTTTTACCGTGTTATCTTCGCCTTTTGCAGAACCTTTAGCGAAAGGACGTAGCCATTCCCAACCGTCTAATCCCAAAGCATCCACATATTTCAAGATTTTAGGGGCTTTTAATACCAACCCTTCACAAACGACGAGAAGCATACCTTCACGGACTTTATTTGTTCTTACCCTATCCAAGTCCCTTTGACCCGTGACTTCGTTTCCAACACCTTCACCATCAACGTAAATCGGACAAGATTTTACAATTGTTTCCACTTCGGGGTTAGAAGGGCGGTGTTGCAGACCTCTTGCATAAGCCCCGACTTCTTCCTTATACCGTTCCACTTCTTCAAATGTCATCAATGGTGCGGACAAATCAAAATCACGACGGATAATATCCGCAATCAAAACGGAAAGTGCTTGGCCTGTTCCACCTGCACTACGAATTGGGCCTGCGTAAGAAATCGCTAAAGCGTAAGTCCCGTCTTTGTTTTTCAAAATCCTTGCTGAAACAACGCCTTCAAGTGGTGCGACAAGAATGCCTTCTGTTAAGACCGCCAAACCCGCACAAATGCCGTGATAAATCGCCATTTCGGAAAGTCGTTGCGATTCTGTATCGGGTTTCCATAGGTTGCCCTTCTTTTCATCAAACGCTTTCATCGTATCTTTGTAATCTGTTGTGGAAATTTCGTCTTTGAACCCTAACTTATTGCCGATTCCCTCACATTCAAAGCAAGGAGATACCCAATTTCCCTTTTTCTTTTCGCCTGTCCCTCCGCAATCGGGACAATTAACAAGAATACCATAGAGATATGATTCAGCACAAACAATCCGAGCGATTTCAATAGCAACACGTTCACGGTTTCCATCGTATTCTTTAGTTAGCAAACGGATTTGTTCTGCGGTTTTTCGCTTGTGCAAGAAGTCCAACAATTTTTGTGTTCGGTCTGCTAAGTCATTCGCTTTCGGGATTTCAACATGGTTTTTAGGGTCAAAACCCATAGACCGTGCCTGTTCCGCAATTTCGTAAGCGGCATTGGCCTCATCGTGAAGGCGTTTTAGATAATCAGCATACGCCCCCATGATAACACATTATCAAAGAGCATATTTAAGCGTTTATGCGGTTGAAGAAACAACCTGCAACGTCAAATCGCATTCAAGGTTTTCACGGTCGTATAGATAAACGGTGTTTTCATCTTCATTGACTTCACCGACTTCCCAAAGGTAGCCTTCAACGTCCACGAAGGTTATAATTTCACACCCGCATTGATTACAAAATAGAATGATTTCTCCAACCTTGCGGTCTTGATTTCCGACTTCCCAACGGTGGGATTCCCAACCGCCTTCGCAATTAGTCAAGGAATCAACCTCAATTCTGCATTTCATCAATGCGGTCGCTAATCAAGAGCAAAGCAGACGCCCAAAGACCCACAAAGATACCCAAATTTTGGTCGTGCAAAGCGTAAATACCGATGCTTCCGAGAATAGAAGCCAAAGACGCAATAAATCCAATCTTTTTCCAATTCATTTTTTTTCACCTCCTTTAAGCCTCAATCAATCGTGCAATCAAGTCTGCCTTCTTTCCGCTTACAGGAAGGCCACGTTCCTTGAGCATATCCTTCAAAGCATTGACTGTCATCTTACCAAGCGTTTCCTCAAGGTTTTCATTCAAGTCTTCAACAATGTCTTCAATGACTTCATCTGCGGCGTTTTCCAACGTTTCTTGAATTTCTTCTGCGGTTTCTTCCACGACTTCGTTCAAATCCATGTCCAAATCTCCGTCTTCGGCCAAGTCTTCAAGGACTTCTTCTGCGGCATCAGCAACGGTTTCCATGACCTCTTCCACGACTTCGCTTAATTCCAAGTCAATTCCCGTTGTTTCTTCAATGGTGTCTTCAATGTTTTCAAGAAATTCTTCCACTTGGCTTGAGAAGATTTCATTACCACGCATTTTCTTCAAAAGATAAAGCCCACCCATAGCAAGCAAAATTACACCAAACGTTAAGATTTCAGCCGATACGAAAGTCGTCATAACCATTGATTCGTGAACCCTCTATTTAATGCTTCATGTTTAGATAGTTAGAACGACAAGAAACCTTTATGAACAAGACCACGCTTCCTATTCTTACCTTAGTCGGTGGAGCAGGTTTGGTATATTACATCATGTCGCTTCGTGATAATACCCCTGTTGGATTAACGACCACCAAAAAACACGAATCGGGTGTTCTTGACGATACCGACGTTTCTTTTGAAATGGTTGATGGAACGTATCGTGAATCCGAATCTTCGCTACCTATCCGTTCAACGGAAGATAAGGTTTTGTTATTGCTTTATCAAGAGGGCGAAATCGTGGAAGCGGATTTGGTTTCCTTAACTGATTATACCCCTTTGAAACCGTCGGGTGACAACGAAGAAGACTTACGCCGCATGAAAAATTGGAAGGCAATTGCCGACCGATACGGCGGTAGCGAAACTTTGGATAACGCAATCGCTCAATTAGAAGGGAATGAATCTAATGCTGAAATGATTTTGCGACCAACCAATACGCTTCAATCGCATTTCGTGTGGTGATTTCGTGTATAACTACCCTAAAATCTATTACGAAACCGAGAAGAAACCACTTCATTTAGTGGGCTACACCCTTGCTTTGGGATTATTGACCGTTGGTGTTCTTGAAACCGTTCATTCCATTCCTTATATTTTGAAAGGGGAATCAAGCCCTATCGGTATGACCCTCGGCCCGGCTACGGTTATCCTTAGCGGATTGATTGCGGGTGGCTACCTTATGGAAGCAGGTATCATTCAATAATGATTAGCGAAAAGTCGGCGTCCACAAGTCAAAATTTCGCCGTATTCGTTGTTGTCAATGTCATTTCCGTGGGTATCACACCAAAAAGGTTGATTTCTTGGATTATACGAAACCTCGTAAATCGTGGCGTAAGGGTATTCCGATTGGCGAGCCAATGAACGAATGACAACACGCCCTGCACGAACCCAAGCACAAACGGTTTTATTAGCACCGCAATTGATTTTTTCTGCCGTGGTCTTTTGATTTTTCAAGACACAATCATACAGAACCAATTGGTATTCTTCGGGGTCGTAATAGTCCACTTCGCCCGTTTTCAAATTCTTGACTTGAAATTTCATAAAGTTTTCGCCCTTGCCCAAGTGAAATCGGATTTGATAATCTCTTCCCATGATGCTACCCACGTCACGACCCCTTATTAAGTTATCTCCCCCTGTTTTCTCCTTCGGGCTTGCATAGCAAGGGGAATGCGTCAATCTAAGTTATACGGAATCTTGACATTAACCGGGCCATATTTCTTCTGCCCTGTTTTGCGAAGGTAAAACAATTGGAAAATACCATCAACGGATTCTTTCTTTGCCTTACCACGGAATTTCTTAACGGGTTCAAAGGAAACATTACCTGTTGGGTCAAAGCGTTCATCAATGCCGTTTTTAGGTTCACCCAATGAAACGTCGTATCTTTGTGTCATGTTTTCTAATACCGAAACCTTATCCGTTCCATCACGTTTCTTTGACACCATATCCGATAAGACCGCAGAATTACGGCTGAATTTTCTTACCAAACCCGCATTTTTCAATCCTAAACTTTCCAATGCTTTCCTTGCCGCTTGCATAACTGCATCTTCGTAAGCCTTTGCTACGTCTTCAATTGGAAGTGTTGATTTGATGCCTTCAACGTCAATTTGATACCAAATATCGGCGTAGTCTTCATCTTGTTTTCGCTTATTCTTCGGTTTGTTAGCGTCGGGGCCACTTAACGCACCACGGCCTTGCACCGCATCGTTAAATCCAATCAAGTCGCCGTGATAAACGATGGAATATTCTTTTACGGGAATGAAATTGATTTCCCATCGGTTGCCGACTTTGGACATAATGGGGACGCCTTTGATTTCTTGTTTCGCCATCGTTGGGACGGTCGTGTGCAGTTTCTTTGCCGCCGCCGTAGCAGACAACCCGTTTTGAATTTCGGTAAGGAAATCTTCAACCTTTGCTTGCGGTTTTCGTTTCAATTCCAATGCCTTTCCCTTTTCAAATTTTAAGTCAAGGTTGTTCTTGTCCGCATACCTTCGCACGGTTCGTCGGGTAGTCTTGGCGTATGTCGCCGCCCTTTCAATTCCCCAACCGTTCCTCGCCATCATATCCAAAGCGACAAGAACCCGATTTTCTGTTGCGGAATCCATGCTATTCACTTGTCCCTATTTCCTATCTAAGCGTTTAGATTTCTCATCATGTTGCGAATCTTTTCGTGAACGATATACCGACCATCTTCAAAAACCGTAAATCCCATGCAAAAGAAATGCAGGTAGTCTTTTCTTGCGACGTATTCAATCATGTCTTGAATAGGATTTTCACTACGTTCTTCCCAAAGAGAATCGGGATTGCGGTCATCATAAATCGCTTTCAAGAAAACATACCGTTCATCCCATTCTAACCCCTTGACAAACATCAAGAATTTCGGGAAATAATACCCGTGAATGAATGCCCATGAGAGGTCTTCCGTCAATTTGAACCCTCCCAATCTTTCTTGACCAAGATTTCACCCTTGCCCATGTCTTCAATGAGTTTAGAGCCGTCGTCAAGCGTAATCTTGAACAATTCATCAAACTGCTTCACCCTGCCTTGTTTCTTAGCAAAATCACGCAAAGTGGATTTCTTTTCCACGATTGCACTACCCATTCCCTTGTCAAAGGTGCTAATCATGCTACGGTGCAATTCCAACAATTCGTAGTCAATACCTTGTGAAAGGCTTGCTCTTGGGAAACTTGCCGTGAGGGTTTCTAAGGATTCTTGGAAAATGTCCAAACCTAACTGAATATCCTTCATTTCCAATTTTTCACGACCATGTAGCCGAGCGAAACCACGAATGAGCGACAACAACCCTGCCCACTTTCGGTTATCGGTTTTTCCACGTTTCGCAAACGCTTCCTTGAAGTTATCGGTGGATTCAATCCTTTCAAATTCGGATTCAATAATGGCCGCATACAGACCCAATTCGGGTTGTAATTTGGAAACGTAAAGCAGGTATTCACGGAAAAACTTGCGAAGATTGTCAATTGTGACCGTTTTCCCTGTCTTTTTCGCTTTCTTGTCCATGTTGTCCAAAATCTTCCGACGGATTTTCTTTTCCGCATTAGGGTCGGAATTGAGCGTCGGTTTCGCAAAAATGATGGTGAGTCTTGAAACGATTGGTAGCGTGTATTTACCGAATGCCGCCAACATTTCTTGTTTATCGTGTTGGTCTTCCGTCCAATAATTCGGAGGATTCCCAAAGAAACCCATGTTCAGCATAGCGTGTCGGGTCACGTCCATTTTGCCTTTCTGCAAGTTATAGTGGCCGTCCGACATGACGTTGAGCATTTCCCCGAATACGTCTTCCTCCATCGTTTGGAATTCGGAAAATACGATTCGGTCATGGTGCATTTTTGGTAGCAGACCCAATTCAATTGAAGACAAATCATCCGACGACATAGCACCGAAAATAGCGGCGAAGGTGGATAATTTACCCGTTGCCGCCATACGACAACGAACCAATGGTGAAATGACTTTATCCACAAGATGATTCTTACCTTCACCGGGATTCGTAATCAGCCCAAAGTGAATCATGTCTTCCTTTTCAAACGGGGAAAGACAAAACAACAGAACCGCTTTCTTCAATTCTTCGTCGGCATAGATTTCCGACCAAAGACCGTCGTTATCAAGCATCAAGTCAAGGGGCGTGACACCCTCCGCATTACAAATCTTCAAGAATTCAGCGACTTGTTTTGCATCCAATTGGCTTTCATGCCCGTCGTCTGCCCATTCCATCGTTTCAACGACGAAGACCCGTTTGCGATTGAAATTGGTGTAGCAACCTTCAACCTTAATGGGTTTGCCTTCGGAAACCGATTTGCGAATCATAGCGTCAAACGACGCCAAATTCTTGTCAGCAATCCCACCATTGAGGTATTTCGCCGCCGTGTTATGGATAACACAATCAGCCGAATTCTCGCCATCGGAAATTGCGAATTCAATTACGGTTTTGTCTTTGCCTGCATCCTTGTTGGATATGCCTTTGATGACACGTTTTGTAGCAACACCCGAACCTTCAACGGTATGACCCGAAACCAACGACTCAATGATGGAAGAAACATTCTCTTCCTTTTCAACAATGCCGTCGGAAAGCGGGTGCGAACCATCAACGGTTTTACGAATGAAGTCCAACACCTTTTGAGGTATCAAAGAACCACCACCGAACCATATTGCACCACCGCCGTATTTGAAGGTTTGCTACCGAATCGCCCACAGGAGGCCGAGGACGGGCCACGTTCACAAGACCGATTTTGGATTTCTCCGCCACCGACCAAGATTCCGTGACCCATCCCCGACACAGGGGGTTTCATGTGGACGGGGTAAGCCCACAGGAATGCGAATCGGGAATATGCCTTCGGCAAGTGCAAACGGTTAAGAACCGCTTCCGTGAATGCGAGAGGTATGGTAGCCTCAAGCCTCATCGGGCACTTGGTCTTCGGGAATTGGTGGGATTACCACGTCGTCACCTGCGGCGTCAAGGCGAAGGGTCATCTTGTTGAAAGTGCGACCCGACTTCTCGGACGTTTGCTTGGTGCGAACAAAGGACACCATGAGAGGAAGTGCGTTGCCGTTGGCGGCTTGACCCTCAATGAATTGGTTGAAGTGGTTGGTTTCGTAGCCCGATACCCAAAGGGTGACACGTCGGCCATCGTTGTTGGTATCAATGAGATTGACGGCGGTGGAAACACCGTATTGCCCTTCAATACCTTCGTTGTAGCCTTCAACAATGAAACCTTGATAGAGGGTGTCAAAGTCAGCCTTCATTCGGTCACGCATCGGATAAACCGTGGTGGAGGTTGTCTTCGGGGATTCTTCTGCGGCTTGTGCGAGGAACGCTTCAATTTCAGTCAATTTTTCAGTCATATTTTTCACCTTGTTTTTGTTTGTCGCCCGTTTTCTTGCGGGGCTATCATTAACTTGTCCGAAGGTGTATATAACCGTTCACATTTACGACCCGTAAGGACTTTTTTCTTTAGAATTGTGTTGAAGAGAAAAGGACATATCAAAATACACCGGGAATGAATCTATTGAGGGTTCTCGGAAGCCATAATTGCCTTCGTGTATGTCGTTGGGGCGTAAATATCCCATATCTTGTTCCCTCAACCAATCCTTTAATCCCGCATTAAGATGTTCTTCCCAAGAAGCCCCTTTTCCGAGAATTTCGTTTGGATTAACCCTCTCATTTTTCCAATCATTGGAAGCATCGGCAACATAGGGAATATTTTCCATGACCCAAAACGCCACTTGCTGATTAGCCAACGGATTCCGTGACGAATAGCCTTCTTGTTCCATTAGCGAAACCATCTTGGGACTTGCGGTTCCTTCATTGTAATGGTAAATCTTAGGCAAGAACGGACTTTCTTTCCATTCTCCGCTACGAGTTTTGATGAGGTAGTCCCTTACGAAATTGGCTTGTGCCCGGTTTTGTTTTTGTATCGCCGCTTTGTCATCCAAATTGACGATTTTCAAAACGTTTCCGTCGGGTAAGGTGAAAACTCTTCCGAAAGAACCCTCTCCTAATCTTTCACCGATGACTTCTGCTTTCAACAAATAGGATTCAAATTCAGCATTGAAGGATTTAAATTCCGAATCAAAGGGTTTGTCCACGGGGGTCACTTCGGAAAACGCAGATTTTACGGCAATTAAGCCCGAAAACACCAAAACGCCACCAATCAAGCGATTCATTCTTTCCACCAATGTCGGGTTTCAAAGTCTGCACCGTAGCCATCTTCAACACCGAATCCGACTTTGCTCAACAGACCCGACTTAATCAAGGCGGCAATACCGAGAATAGATAGTCCCATAACTAACCAAGAATGTCCACCTTCTGCCTGCTTAAACATAGTTTCGGCGGCTTCAACAGGGATTCCTCCACTTGGGCCTTCAATATCAATGATTCCCATATACCCTAATTCACCGAGCGATTCTTGGAATGCGAACCAATCAACGCCTGCATCATTTTTCAAGGAACCGTCCACGGCGTTTTTGTTATATCCATTTGATTCGTTGATGCCCATAAATTGTTCTTCCGTCATTTCGGGATGGGTCATTTGCATAGCCTTCCACAACGTAGCACGGTTTGGGAACACCAAGATACGACAACGGTTGTGAATGACCTTCTTACCATTGGATTCTTGTTGGTGGGGATATACCACGAATTGAACGACTTCGGTATCTTTGTCACGACTGTTCATAAATTCGCCAAGAATGTCGGTTGAGGAAAAATATTGACGACCTGTGTAAATCTTGCCGTCTTTCAATGGGTGGCCGTGAATCGTCCACTTTCTTTGGGAAGCATCAAATCCGTTTTTCTTTCCATCTTCCTTTTCTTTAGCAGATGGGTTCACTTCAATTCGGGATTCGTCGCCATAAGAAGGTTCACCTAATTCATACGTTCCGTTCACATCATAAACATAACACATCCATTCACGGTGCAAGTGCGTTTGGTCGGAATATTCTTTCATTTCCTTGATAGCATCTTGGGAAAATTTGTCCCATTCTTGACGCCACGGCTCGGTCATACCCTTTATTTGGGTGGCTTGCTATCTAAAACCGCACTTCAATACGAAATAATGGTCTTGTTGCCGTGAACCTTGACTTGGAACATTCGCATTTGCTTCAACAAGTCATTGAATTGTGGGGTCGTATTCGTGAAAACGGCTTCCGTATCGGTTTCTTCAAGGTTATTGATGCCCAATTGATGAGCCAACATGACCGCCCCTTGAATCGTCTTTTGCACAACGATTTCGTTAGCACCACGGTAAATGCCCGAAAAGAAATTCTCAACACGCAACCAATCACGGGTCAATTTTTCGTTAGGTGCGAAATAACGGATTTCACCTGTTCGCCAATTCACACACTTAACCGCATCACGACCGATTGCTTGCTTCTGCAATTCAAGCATCACTTCACGCTTTGCCTTTTCTGCTTCGGTTTCGGTTTCAAAGATGCCGTCAAGAATACCTTGAAGGAATTCCTCAAATTGGTCTTCTTCCACTTCACCGTTTTCAAGTGCTTCATCAAACATTTCTTGGACTTGTTCAAGCAATTCTTCTGCCGTTTCTGCGAATTCTTCCGCTTCCTCAACGTTTTCTTCAATTTCTTGGACTTCGGGAACGTCTTCGGTATCAACGCCTTCATCTTCGCAAATTTGGTTTGCTTCGTCCAAACATTCTTGAGCCTTTTCTGCCTGTTCACGGGCTTCCTTTGCATCACCTTGCTTCATGGCTTCTTCTGCCGCATTCTTGGCGTTTTCGGATTCCTCAACCAATTCTTGAAGTGCTTGTTGGGCTTCGTCGGAGAGTTTTGGCTTTCCTTCATCGGATTCTTGTTCATCACCGGGTAAGGTTCCGTCACCATCGGAGTCGGAAGGTTCTTCTCCGTTTCCTCCTTCTTCATCACCGCCTTCGGAATCGTCACCTTCTCCGTCACCTTCTCCGTCACCATCACCGTTGCCGTCACCGTTTTCGGAATCACCTTCTCCGTCACCGTCACCGTCACCTTCTCCGCTACCGTCACCTTGACCGCTACCTTGACCGCCATCAACGTCATTTGTTGCGGAAGCACCACCTTCGCCATCAGCAGGGCCGCTTGCTTCACCGGGTTCTTGTGCGGGTTCGCCTCCCTTCATCTTTTCTTTTAGTGAATCGGGAATGTCGTTGGACTTTTCTTTACCCTTTTCGTAAGCATCTTTGGATTGTCCGTCACCGTCGGAAGAATCACCGTCGCCTTCTCCCTCACCTTGACCATCACCGCCGTCGGAAGTGTCACCGTCACCGTCACCTTCTCCGTCGCCTTGACCGTCACCTTCTCCGTCACCGCTACCGTCGCCATCACCTTGACCTTCGCCGTCACCTGCACCGTCGCCGCTTTCGCCGCCACTTCCGCCTTCACCTTCGCCTCCGGGTGAGCCGCCCCCACCACCGCTTCCGCCTTGAGGCAAGAATGTTTCATCATCTTGGTTTGCTTTAGCAGACTTTACGGGTTCATATTTCGTATTGTCCACATTCGTTTTCTTCATTTTGATTTCAAGAACGTCGTCGCTATCAATTTTCCAAGAAAAATAAGGGAATTTGACTTCATTGAGTTTTTCAACCGCCTTATCATTTTGAGGGCGGGTATCGTAAGAATCAATTTGCGTTGAGTCAATATCCAAGTTTTCCAATCCGACGCCCAAATCTGCTAAGAAATCCGTCATCCCTTGAATGGTTGAATAATATTCACGGCCTTCAACGCCTTTGACTTTGACAACAACGACCCAATCATTTGAAGAGGGACGCTTAGGACTGTCCACCGTCGTTCCATCGGAGGTATTTAGCCACAACATGGTAATTCCTATGCCTAACGACTATTTTAATGCTTCTATTCTCGCATTTGGTTGTAATCCACTACCCAATCTGCTTCAAAATCCATCACATCGTTTGCATCAATGATAAAATCAAACGTTTCGTCGGGAATCATGTCCACTTGACTTTCACTTGGGTTGTTTCTGTTTTCCCAATGACGTTCCCAATCATGCGGATAAGTTTTCTTGAGCCGTTCCAATTGGGTTTCTTCGTCCACTTCAATTTTAATCATAATCCATTCGTGTTCTTTCATGGTTTTGGCTTCATTAACGAATCGCACATCATCAACAATTACAATGCCCAATTGTCTATTTGCGGATTCTAAAACATAATTCAACCAAACGTTTTCTTCAATTTCCCGCATTTTCATGCCGATTTGTTGTAGCAACGGCCTATCCTTTCCTTGCATAAAAAACAAATCCTGTGCGATTTCCTTTACCTTACCCGCCAACGACATTTGACAAATGTGTTCTTCAACCGCAACCTTTCGTTGTTTCAAAAATTGCTTTTCTAACTCATTCGCAAGCGTGGTCTTACCCGACGCCATTTTACCACAAATTCCTATTTTCATTGTTTCACTTCCTGTTTCTAATAATGGATTCTGCAAGATATGTTGGTAGCACCCTCGCCATTGGATTGTTGCTCATGCCTCTTTCAAAATGGAACATAAAACTTGGGTCAATGATGTATGTATGCCCAACATCCGTTTCACTACGCACATTCCGACCGCACATTTGAGCCAATTCAACCGCCGTCATCATTTGATACCATTTGGGGTCGTTATCCGCTTTCGTTTTGACTTGAATATCGCCAAGTGGCCCGAATGGAACCTTGACAATAATTGTGAAATCCACCATTTTACCGTCAAAACCTTGATTTGCATAAGTGGACACCAAGATTTCGTTATTCTTCTCGGTTTCAAATTCACGGAAGACCGCATCACGTTCTTTCGGAACCTTTGAATGTTGCCTTAGCCGACCATAAACCAAAGGCTCATTGATTCTCAAACCTTCAACAATACCTTCTTCAATTTGGTCTGTAAAGGGCAGAATCAAACCTTTTCCGTCGGGATATTTGGCCGCAATTTGAGCGATAGCCTCCGCACATTTCTTATAACTCTCTTCACCACGATTCGCCCGTGAAAGACTTCCGCCTTTGATATGCGTAAATACAGGGCGGTTTTTTGCAGGGAACGGAGAATAATGGACTTTGATGAAAGCGGTATTTTCGGGTTTCAACCCTAATTCCTTTCCAAAAATGTCGTAATCCAAAACCGTTCCTGTTAATAAAATGCGTTGATTTCCTAAATTCAAGAGCAGGTCATCAGCGTAATTTGAAACATCAACAGGTTTGAACGATACCCACGTCGGGATTTGGTTTCCTTCGTCCACTTGATACACCCAATTTTCCCAATCCGTAGCAACCGAGGCCATCAATTCTTGAATCTTCATAGCGGCATTGGAAGCATAACCCAATTCTTTCTTGTCGTATTTCGTATGTGGGTCTTTGTCTTTCATTTTTGTTTTGATTACATCATGTAAAGCACCAAGATAACGAACCAATACAATTAGGGTTTGTTTCCTATCTGCCTTTGGCGTGTTCGCATTCATTGGTTTAATTGACGGAATACCATAACCTGCCGTCGGATTTTTGGGGTCAAATTGCTTCAAAATCAAATTTCTTTGGGCTTCCAATGTCTTTTTCTTGGATTCCGATTTCGCATTTTTAACATCTGCCGCAGACGGAGCCTTGAACAATTTTTCAAGCATTCTTTGTGAAACGTTCAATGCGTAAAAACTCATCATGTTGTTCGCCAATTGGTGTGCTTCATCCACAATAATAAATGGACGCTTTGGTAGCACCTTTCCACTACGATTCATACCCATAAGATAAGCCGTGTTTCCAACGAAATACATTGACTGTTGGGCTTTTGTTAATGCCCCGTAATAATCGCATAGAGAGTCTGCATCCACTTCAAAATCCATGACGCTTAAACCTTCTTTCATTGGGTTTTTCTTTGTGCAAGTGAACCCTTTCGCATATTTACAAGGTGCAAGTGAAGCATTACAAGTCCCCGGTGAAACGTCGGTAGCCGCATCCAAAGCCTTTTCCGCTTCCTTTACGTCATCCAAACCCGGTTCCACATCAAGCAAGCAATCATAGTTAGCACGACCCATAACGGAACGCATGAACGGCATTTCTTTCAAATATTGGGCTTGCAGACCTTTCAAGTGTGTCACGATATAACTTGGTGCGGCATAAACTTGCCCAATCGTTTTTGCTACAACAGATTTTCCACCACCGACGGGCATTTCAACAACAATGTTTTCGTAGCCTTCATCAATTGCTTCCATCATTGGAGCCAAAACTTGCTTTTGGATGTCACGGAAAGGGTGAAAAGGTGTATTTTGACTCAATTCATCAAAATTAAATCCCGAAATCGGTGTAGTTTGGTCAATGTCCACTTGCTTGAATGGTTTCCTCGCATCCGTAGCCCCTTTCAATTTCTTGACACCGACTTTACCAATGTCTTTTTCATCAGCGATTGATTCCAAGACAGGCAAAAATTCCTTGAGGTTGAATTCGTCTAAATCATCCAAGTCTTCCTTATCCAACGTATTCTGCGTGGTTTTCTTCTGTTCTTGAGGATTGAACCGTTCTTCGCCGTCAAAATACAACGTCAATCGGTGTTTCTTACAAAACGCTTCAATTTGTTCCAACCTTCTTGATTTATCATTGAATGCACCTTTGAAGTCTTTAGCACGGAAGTCGTATTCCAAGCCTAACTCGTTCCGCAATTCGTTTCTATACGGGAAGGTTTTTCCTTCCACCCGAACCAAAACGAAACCCATGTGTTTTTATTACCACAAACCCTATTTAAGCGTTCAGTTTTAGATAGTTTCCCTTATAACAGTTTCTTATGCAAGCCACAGGTTATATCATACCTCACGATTCAAAGAAAGAAACAGGTAGCGAAGATGGCTACCTAATTGCACAAGATTCCGACGCATTCTTCTATTGCGTAGCAGACGGCGTTGGGGGTTGGTCACAAAGCGGGGTCAATGTCCGTGAATTTACGAATCAATTCTTGAATCAATGTTCCGAGGGCTTTCTTCAAGGCCACAGGAACCCCGAAATGGTCATTGAATATGCTTTAAACCATACCATGAAGCCCGGTTCGGTCACGGTGGCGTGTGGTATCGTTGAAACCGATAAAGAAGGCACAATCAACATGAAAGGCTATCAAATCGGGGATTCGGGATTCCTTGTCATTCGTCAAAACAAAATTTACCTTGAAACGGAAGAACAACAACACGCTTTCAATCATCCCTTCCAAATCGGAAGAACAAAAACAGGTTCATTTCACGGGGATAATCCCAAAGACGGGCTTTTTTACCGCATTCCGCTACAAAAGGGCGACGTTGTGGTGTTCGGAACCGATGGGTTGCTTGACAACATGACTTCCGAGGAAATCCTTGACGCTATCTTGGACGGTTGTGATTCAAAGCAATTGGCGAACCGTGCTTACCTATCGTCCCTTGATACCGAGGGCGTCAAACCATTTTATGAACGTGCATACAAAGCCAACGTCACCGACCGCTTGATTCGTGGCGGAAAACAAGACGATATTGGTATTATCGTTTTGCGTATCTAATGACTATGGTGTGAATGGTCGTGTCCCACAAGATAAACGCCCAAAAAGAAAATCAGCGTATGGAAACTCGTTAGCCCAAACGTCACCCATGCTTGTTCACGGTATGCCGAAATCACTTCTAACAAGTGCAATACACCGTCAAGAGCAAGAACCGCTTGAGTTAGACGAACAATCTTGCTTCGGAATCCCATGTTCAAACCCCGTATTCAGCCAATGCTTCGTCAATCGTCAAGATGCCGTTTTCCACATCAAGGGTAAAAACGCCTTGAGGCCAACAGGTGTCCTTCCAATCGCAATAAGAGCAATTCCAATCACCGATTTCCTCCAAAGGCTTCTTCCCGTGTTCTGCAAACTTGGTCTTGGACAATTCACCACGCTCAAAGAGTCGCTTTGCTTCGTCATCGGAATAGCGAAGGGAGAATTCCCGTGCAGGGGGCGTTGGCGACTTGAGAGCATCAATTTGTTCGTAATAACGCTCTCGCATCATGTCAATGGTCAATTCAATGTTTTGAGCCATGCCCCATTCAAGCATCTTCTCGGCACGGGGCTTCAAGATGTTTCCATCCATGTCCTTGACCACGATGTTGCCTTCGTAGCCGCCCGACAATTCAACACGGAACGACTTGTTTGCACCGTTGTCACGACCAATGTAGCAAATCACGAAATACGGGATTTCAACGTTGTGGAAGTCCTCAAAAGTCTTCCTTGTGTGAAGATACAATGCGGTCTGCATCAAGTGTTCAATTTGAGGGAATCCGTTTTCGTAAGTGGAATCCTTTGAACCCTGCATGACGGCCTTTGCACCGTAGCCCCACTTGGACTTGACTTCAATACCGATGGCCTTTGTTGGGTCAATCACCATGCGGTCAATGCCGTCGCTTCCCGTTTGCATTTCCGTCCAACGGACGAGAGCATCCACTTCACCCGAAAGCATGATTTCGTCGTCGGTTTCGGGATTCTTGGCGATATTCTTACGAATCTTGGCGTTGGCTTCAAGCAAAACACCTGCGTCACGCCATGCCTGTTGTAGTCCTTCTTCGGCCATGTTGCCCATCATAAAGACAAATTGGTTGTTGTCCGTAGCGGGGTTGGTTCGGGGGACTCGCTTCTTGGAATACCAAACTTGACGGAGGCACTTTCCAACAAGAACCGTTTCACCACGTTCATTTACCATGTAAGCGGAAGCACCCGTTGGGTTCACGCCTCCAAGACTTTCTCGGTATTTTCCTTGTCGGAGGGAGTTAATCGCTACCTGCAAGGGGTCAAGGGCTTCGTTATTGTCTGCATTGGTCGTCATCTGACTTTTCACCAACCCTTCCTTGTCGGGACAGGTATATGAAGGTTATGGATTGGAAAAGAAATACCAATCGTTCAAGATTTCCGAAACCTTGTCTTCCGCAAACACGAATCGGGCTTCTTGTTGAGGGGATGCTAACTTGAAATCAAAGATAACAATAGTGTCGCCACGCAAACCGACGTTTGAAGGCTTGAAATCGGTAATCAATTCTCCTGTTTCTTCGTAAATAGCGATAACGGCTTCTGCGATTGCTTTTCTTGCAGAATCTATGGTGTCATAATGCTTCCAATTAAACGCATCCAAGACTTCCATAGAATAAGCGAAGATTTCATCACCGATTTCAAAATTCAATACCTCTTCATACAAAGCAGATTGCCCGTTAGCGGCACAAAGGTATTTCACGGTATGAATCGTTTCCTTATACACTTCTTGCCTTAACCAATAATAAATCTTAGGTAAATTCCGAATGCCTTCATGCCTCCAATCGTTTAGAAATTCCATGATGTTGTAATTGCTTTCGTCAATTTCGCCGTCATCTATAACGTCCAAATTCATAATTTTGACGACTTGATTGAATCCCTTTCTTTCAAACAAGACTCCGTATTCACCGTGAGCAAAATATGGCCCACACATAACGCCCAAATCACCGTAAGAAGACGATGCTCCGAGGGATTCACCCCTTTCAGCCATCTTATCAAACTCGTCGGCGGAACCCGGCATATCACAAGATTATGCAAACGACTATTTGAACCATTCCTTTGAGAACGATTAAATACATGGGGTCATAATCTTTGATTATGAAGGTGACGGTCAATGCAGGTGGCGGTCGTCGTATTGTCTTTGAAGATTACGAAGGCGGCGAAAACCTCATCAAAGTTTCCGTTGTTGAAGCAGGTAGCATTTTCGTTATCGGAACGGTGGAAGCCAAAGACATTCGCAGATTAGGGAAGGCATTTTGATGTTGTCGGAAGTGTTTGACTTAATGAGGGAACAAGGATTCCCAATTCAAGACTACCTCATTCAAAATCCCGAACCCATGAAGCATTCAAAATCCCCGAAGCACATTCTCCTTCGTTGGCGTAATCGTCTTTGTGTTTCGTGTAATGTTTCCTTTGACATTGAAAAAGAAGGACGATTTTACAGGTGTGGTGATTGCGTATGAAGTCCATTGAATCCATGAAAATTGCATTGAATAAGAAAGCCGAAGTCGTTTTGCTAACCGACATTCACATGAAATCCGATAAGGACATTGATTCATTGTTCCTTAATTTCTTCACGTTGATGAATCCACCTTTGCGTCTTTCGGTTCTCGGTGTTGGTTGCTTGTCCCGTGAAATAGGTGTTCTCATGGGTCTAACAGAAAGTCAAATGAACCAAATGCTTCAAGAAAAACCCGAAGTCTATACCAACATTCTTCAACAGAAAACGGAAGAATTGCTACAAAACGGCGAAGAATATACGAAAATCAATCTTGACAACGAAGATTCCGCAAAAAATGTGCGAGCCATTTTGACTTCAATGATTTCCAACGGCTATTACATTCAGCGTATCAAATATCATTTTCCATCGGGTGTCCAAAAACAAGACCAAAAAGTGGACATTTCCCAATTGAAGCCTGCATTCATGCAAATGCTTGAAATTGCGAAACGATGGAATGATGAATCCTTCTTGGAGGAATTACAATGACAGAAAATGAAACAATTGGATTAGACGAAGCCCTGCAACGAATGAAAGAAGACGGAACCATTCCCGATGGATTCCACATGATGTTCTTTTCGGAAGATTTTTCACTTTCGGAAGAATGTCCCGCAAACCAATTGCTAAAATCGGTGGGCGAGCGATACGGATTCGCAGACACCATCCGTCGTCAAGTGTTCCAAATGCCGAAAGGAAAGGCCATCATCACTTACGAATTCGCTTGTTTCGTGGACTTTGATGACTTGAAGCAAACAATGGAAGAAGTGGATTCATTGATTAACGAATCCTTTGACCGCATGGTGCAACAAGGAAACCTTACCCTGCACCCCAAAGCCCGTGTCCAATTCCTGTTAGCACAACCCGGAGGCGAAGACGATGACCTCTTTTGAAGCCAAACTTGAAACGTTTGCTATCATGGATGACATTCACCCGCACCCAACAGAAGTCCCCAAAGGCGATTTCGGTTATTGGAACGACCTATGCACATTGATAGGCATTGATTTGTTGGAAGAAACCCTCATCAATGAGGAATTCAACGCTCGGACGGAAGAAGGTAGTGAATCTTCCGAGGACGACGACCCTCAACAATAAACACGTTGCGGCCTTGCGAGTCCTTGAAACAACGGCAGAAAAACGTAATCTTGCCCTTGACCAAGCCACCGTAGCCCCAATCTTCTTCAATGTGCGAAAACACTTGCGATTCTTCCCAACCCTCTTCGTTGCGGTTTTCCGAAAGCCATTCAACAACCAAACGGGCTTGCTTTTTTGACAAGCAACCAATCTTCTTCGCTCGGCCTTCAAACAATGTGGTAATCGTGGTGTCCATAGAGTCCCCTCAAGTTATGCTAAGTGACGACACTATTTAACCTTTTGCTCTTTTTGCCTATTCACTTCTTGTATTTGCCTTGACTACGACCCCAACCCGATGAACGCTTTGAAGTCGTCACCGTATGGCGAATCCCGCCCGATTCCTTCATCATTTGATTGAAAATCGCCAAATCTCGTTCTTTCTTACGCCATTTGTGTAATTCAACACACGTTGCTTCATTGAATTCCTTTGAAGACACCATGCCGAATGGAAAATTCATCAAGATTCCGAAATCTTCATCATCCCACGGGAATTTGTTGGAAAAATCAAGTCCCGAATCAACATAACCGATGCTATTATCGGTGTCCGAATCGTCGCCCATGTTCATACATGAAACGTCCGATTATTTTAATCTATTGATAAACAATTCTGCAATTGCGAATTAGATTTTTCAATTGGAATCCATTCAACGTTGAACCGTCTTTCAAAACCGCAATCGGGTCATTCGGATGAGAATAGCATTGTCCGATTATTTGGTCTGCGGCATCCATGCTCGTTTCCCAACGCCATGAACAATAATTCGTTGCCTCATGGTATAACATGGAAGCGAATTGGATGCTTGTCCCGACCCAATAGAAGGGTTCGCCAACGCCGTCCAAAGAACCACCATCAAGCACAATTGGTTTGGAAGATGGCGTCACGGAGGTTGCGAATCATTTCAGCGATTTCTTCGTCGGCCATACCCTTTTCCAATGGATTGAAGGACGCAACGATTTGTGCCGCTTGGTTTTGACACATACCCATTTTAATGTCACGGTCACGGTCGTTGGAACCGCCACTATTGTAAGTCTTGCGGGATTGATAGCGACCGCTACCGCCACCGTTGGAAGATGCTCGCTTTGGGCCGATGAAAACCTTCTTGGAATCGCCAATCACGATGAGGGCTTGAGGGTTGTCATTTTCGCCAACAATGCCCCATGCACTACCTTGAGAACCACGGGCGGGGAAATATGCCTTTTCTTTGAGGTCGTAATTTCCGACTTCAACGGGCTTACCGTCAAAGTCCGTAGCCTTGAAATAGATACGATGTTTGTCGTTCTTTGTGTATTCGGAATACGTCACGCCTTTTTCTGCAATTACATTCACACCAACCATTTTATCACCTGCTTGTTATCCTTAACTTGTTTGAACGGGTATATTAACGTTCACTTCAAGCGGATTTCACGCCATTCAACCTTCCCCTCAAGAATCAAATCCCGAATCATTCTTTGCTTCTTTGAAAGGCTTGCATTACCCGATTTCACATCAAGGAAGACAATGCCGTTTTCGTCCCACACGATGTAGTCAATAGGATTGCCTAAGAAACTCCAATCTTTCGGTTTCCAATGTTCTTCAATTTGGGGATGCTCTAAGAAAGGACACCACTTTTCCAAAATCTGCCCCCGTGTTGTGTGAGCAGAAGCCGCCCGTCCTTTTTGCTTCATTTCTTCCGCCTTCGTTGCCTCTAACTTTCCCGACAAATCCACAATCGTTTGACCCATTTCGCCCATTTGACTTTCCAAAAATCGGATATTTTGTCCCATTTGTCCGATTCTTTCCTGTTTTTCCAACATTTTTTCTTCTTCTTCTCTTATCTTGTCTTCCAACGAATTTTTGAGGAATTCTAACTTGATAATGCGAGCGTTCTTTTCCGATTCTTTGACTTGATTCGCTTTCACAAATCGCCAAAGCCAAATCGCACAGATGACTTCAATGACGCATAGCGTAATCCAAGCCCACATACCTTACCATTGGGTGGCTAAGGTTTTAATCCTATGCTTTCGTAATGGAAGGGTTGCTTGGGTCGTAATTCAAGATTTCGCACAATTCTTTATACCGATTGCGAATAGTGACTTCCGTGACACCTGCGACTTGAGCGACTTCGGATTGAGTCCGTTCATTTCCTTGACGTTTTGCCGCCAAATAAATAGCCGCCGCCGCAATCCCCGTAGGCCCACGGGACACCATTGAACCCGTTCCAATCACGTTGAGGATTTCGTGGGATTCACGCTGAACGCTAAAGCCAACGGCCAATTCGGAACAAAAACGTGGGATATAGTCATCGGGGTTCGCCAAACCGATTTCAAGTTTCAATTGCTTCTTGATGAAACGATATGTCCGTCCGATTTCTTTTCGTCCTGTTCGGGAATGTGAACCAATGTCGTCTAAGGTTCGTGGGTTGTTGTGCTTACGACACGCCGCATACAAAGAAGCCGCCACGACACCTTCAATGCTACGTCCACGAATTAACTTTGCATCAACCGCCTGTCGGTAAATAGCCGCCGCATCTTTCGCAACAGGGCTTGGAAGGTGCATACGGGAAGAAATACGCTTCAATTCAGTCAATGCCGTAGCAAGGTTGCGTTCTTTTCCGTCACGAATACGTCCACGGTTGTCAAGATGACGTAGCCGACCCCACTTTTGCTTTTCCTTTGAAGTCAAAGTGTTTCCATCACCGCCCTTGTAAGCAGGGGCCATTTCGGTAGTCAAAGATTCGTGTTCAAATTCGTTCACAGGCCGTCCGTGATGCTCATTAGATTCACCGTCTTCGTTAAAAGAACGGGTTGGTCGGTGGTCAAGAACCATCCCGACTTTTACCAATCCACAGTCCAAACAAGACTCAAAACCGCCTTCGTTTTGTTCAAACTGTTTGCATCCACATTCAACGCAAGCCTCCGCAATATCCATCGTCATTACCCCTTTATCGTTTGCACGGGTATTTATACCTTCGTAATTCCCGTATCTAAAGCAATCGGATTTTTTGGCTTCGTTGTCGGAGTCATTACGCTCTTTCATACCTTCTCAATATACCAACCGTATATAAAGAAATCAAAGGTCATCATTTTCGTAATCGGGAACATCAATGTGAATTACACAATCCGCATCTTCACGGCAACCTTCACAATCGCAAACTGATTCTCGGAAGTGAAACCAAAGCGAAAGGACTTCGTTTGAATCAATATCATTAGGCAATTCATTTCTAAAAGCCTTGAAAACCTTTGCATATTCTTGTGCTTGTGAAATCCAATACGAATCCATAACTTCACTTCCGTTGAGAATTGTTCAAAACAAAGGCCAAATACGCCAAAGATTCGTGATTTAATTTTGAAAAGTCAATCCTCATATCAATATCGTTGGCTTCGTTGCGAATGTTTTGTTCCTTGATTGACCTTTTGGATAGGGTCGCCATTCTTGATTCACAATGTTCAAGCAACGTGGCCTTGTTATATCCACGCAACATTCGGTGAGTCTTGTTCAAAAGAGCCTTCATGTTTCATCAATCCTATGAACCTGTATAAATACCTTCACTTTCCCTTTGCCTTGTAAGGGTAGTCATCTTCATAATTGGTGTCTGCACGACCAAAGAGGATAACCCGATGGGATTTTTTACCGCTTAAACCCACACAATAGGGTTTCTCAATTTGCTGAAAACGTTTGTCACGACAAAGAACCGAAGCAATCTTGACCGCAGAAGGTGTGTTCCGATATTTCTTGAGCAAATCGGGCATTTCCGCAGATAACATGGCGTGTTCTTTTAGTGCTTCGTAAATTGTTTCTTTCCAAATGTTTTTTCTTGACATAATCACCACTTTCCATTCAAGACTGAATAGACCTTTGCCGCCGTGATGTGCTTACAATCTTCACCCGACTTGCGACAACGGGCTTTGTAATCCCAACATTCACACGACCAAAAGCCGTCGGGGTGTCGTGGAGTCGCACCGTAAGCAAGGACACGATACACCTTGTTCGGTTTGGATGCTTTAACAACATACACGGATTCGGAAATCTGCGTGACCGCATCCTGTTGAACAATATCAATACCTCGCTTCTGCCTGTCGGTGGACTCAATCATAGGAAACCCCACACATACCTTGTTTGGACGGGTATATCAAGGTTCGTATTCGGGTTCTCTTGCCCAATCTTGGTGAGCGTCGTATTGGCCTCGGTGTGCCGCCATATACGCTTCATACCAACCAAATTCCCTTGCACAAGATTCAATACGTTCATCAGCAACAACGGCGACCCCATGATATAACAAACATTCCACTTTTGACTTCCAAAAACCAACGTCCACGAATTCATTCAATGTCTTAATGTATTTCAATAATGGTTCGGGAAGGTCTGCATCCAAAAAAACAACACCACGTTCATTTTTCCGACACCAACCAATCGGAGCAGGTTCTTCCATCGTTGTCCGATAACCAAAAATCGGGTAAGTTTTACCCTTTGTTCCGATTCCTTCCGACTTCGCTAACGACAACAACAAATCATACCAAGTCAAATCTTGCTTGTAAAAATCGTCTATGTTCACACAATCACCCAAGACGGGACATATCTTACAGGACATTTTTCTTTCAAAACAGACGCTTGAACCATTTCAGCGATTTCGGCATCGGTGTTATCGGGGAAGAGTTTTTTCTTATCACTTGCGAATGCAGGGGACGTTTTCAACATTCCCACTAACGTTGAACCTTTCATACCATTTTTCCAAAATTCCATGAGGGTTTGTCCAAACGGATTCGTTGATAGGTCAATTTTTCCGCTTGTGGAAACATTATTGATTTCGGTTTTTGTGGTATCATACGTTCCTTTGTCCCGCTTCATTTTTCTGCCCAAAAGACCCAACGAAGAATACCCCATGTATTCCAAAATCAAATCAGCAGACTTTGGTAGTCCGTCATTGAAATTGACAAAGATAAATGGGGTTTCCATGATAATACCTTCCTTGCCTTGTTATCTAAAGAATTCCGCCACGATAATTCAAAAAACAATTCCTCGTCGGTGAAAAATAATGAAGTCGGGAGAATTTTTCGTTGATGATTTCAATAGCCAACGGTTGTGCGGACTTTGGAATGTCCTCAACGTCAATTTTTTTCAAATGTTTCCTATAATTGCTTTCTATGGAACGATAATAAGTGTAAGATGCTTTGATTGTGCCGATATTGTCAGCAATATAAAACCAATAAACGGCTTTTATTGCCCAATTATCAATTCCAAAGGCGTCATCAATCTTTGGGCCAAACGCAATTAGGGATAAAATGAATTGTTCGTTATACGTTGATGTGTCCACAATTTTAATTCCTATTGCATCCGACCATGTTTTGGCGTCTTGCGGGGCAAAGTCTTTTATTTTGTTATCCAAAGATTCGTAATAATCATTGAACCAATCTGCCGCTTCTTGTGGACTAAGCGATTCCCATTCATCGGGTGACATCACAAAACACCTCCACGATAATTCATAAAGCAATCCTTAATGTTTGTCGGAATAATGAATTTCTTTGCCTTATCCGTGACCATCCCGCCATCTTTTTCTATTTTCAACAAAATATCCGACAAGAATGGAGGGAATTTATTTGATGACGAAACCCAATACGCTTTTTTGCTTCCCTGCATCCACACCGATAAATAAAATTCGCCAACCAATTTGCGAGAATCTGTTTCAAAATATGAAATGGTGATTGTTTCGGATTTATTCACTCCAAATGGAGTCATCAATTCAAATTCAAGGCTGAATAGAACACTTGCTTCTTGGAATTCATCATCGCCCCCTATTTTCATAAGTGACCTTGAATCCCACCCATGTTGGTAAGTGTAAATGATTGGGGCATTGTCGTCATTTTCATTTTCTTCATCGTCAAATGTCCGTGACGCCCTACGCCGTTCTTCCGCAGGGGTTTTCACTATGGCCTCCACTACATCTTCGTAATTTTTGTCCACATCGGAATAAGCAAGAGCCGACAATTTTTGAACCATAGTCCTTGTAAAATATACGTTTCGCCACCCACCATTCGTTTTCAATTTAAGGGCTACACTATCTTCCCATAAAATTTCAGCAGGTTCGCTATTATGGGGTAGCATTTTTGGATTTTCGTAAAACAATTCAATTTTCACGGTATCGCCGGGGTTTCCCGATTTACATTCATCAAGCCATTGATTTACCAATTTTTCATCTTGCGTGGTTAAATCACCTGAACCCCTATCATCAATGTAATGGACTTTCCACCATTTTTCCATCACAAACACCCACCACGATAATTCATAAAAACACCCCATAGTGTTATCGGTGAGAGAAGATGAACGTATTTCGCCTTGTCGTAATGGTCATCCCTTTGTTCCATTATTTCAAACATCTCATCCACCAATTCACGGGGTATGTCATCCCAAGTCTTGATATGGACTGTTTTTACAGAATCGTTTATACGATAATTAGCATACAACAAATCATTGTGCATATAATAAGCAACAGAAAATAAGATTGGTCTTCCTTCCGCAATATCAATCGCATAGTCTTCAACGGAGGCTACATCATCTGCTTTTTTTGACCAAGACACCACCCCTTCATCAATAAATGAAAAAAAATGATTTTCGTTAGAATTCCATTTAACTCGGTAAGATGTCTTTCCAACCATCCAATCGGGGTCTATATTGAACCAAATCATTTGTTCCTTCAACAATTTCAATTTTTTGCGGGGTCTGTTGGGATTATTTTCGTGATGCTTTTTGTAATAATCAATCCACAAATTATTAAGCATTTTTGAGGTTTCATCGTCTTCTGTTTTCACATCTTCAAAAACCCATTCACCCATGTCCTCTTCATCTTCAATCACTTCCACCATACCTTCAAATATGCCTTCTTGCTATCTAAACACATGGAGTCCATAAATTGCGGCGAAGCGATTAGTGGATTTACCAAATACGAACCCGAAAAAGAAGACCCCTATCGTGAAATTATGTATCGCAACGGAAATTCCACTTGGAAAGCGACCACGTTGTTTTGCCCCACTTGTTCTAAAATCCGTGAAAAAGACCGACAAAACGGTGGTTTCAAAGACAAGTGGACGGTCGCCAAAGAAGACTATTTCTTTACATTGGCTTACAAGACCGATGACGACGGTTCACTTTACGCTTCATGCACCAAATGTGGTCTTGATGTTCGTTCCCACATTCCCGAATACGATTCTTACGTTTCCATCATCATTCGTGAAGATGACGAAGACGGCCCACCATTACCCATCATCATGTTCCAAGATGTTGATTATCAACAAGGTTTCTTCCTATTTCCGAATACAGAACATGAAAGGATTCGGCTACAAGGAACCCAAGAACAGGGCAGAATTTTGCCTGCAACCGAAATTGATGGTGTCCGCTACGCCATCACTTGGAACGATTTCTTAACTAAAGTGCGTTCATTCCCCGGTTTGTCCATTGTCGGCATACCCAAGACATATTTCAAGAGTCTTTAGATAACGAGAGCGACAAAATGCAAACATGGCTAATCCTCGGCACGGCTACAATCCTTTGAATCCGCTATCTTTACATTCCGAAAATCGGTATCGGGAAGTCTTTCATTCGGGTGCATCTGCGGCACTTGGCGAATTTATTGAACAATCTGCAAAGGAAGCAGGTCAAGAGGCACTTGAACAGGCCGCAAAAGAAGGATTGGATGAAGCAACACAAAAAGCAATCGCCCAAGCGGTTGAACGTGCTACCAAAGAAGCGGGTCAAAAAGCATTACGAGAAGCAGGCGAAACCGCTTCGGAAGCAGGTTTGAAAGAAGCCATGCAAAAAGCCTCAAGAGAGTCCCTGCAAACGCAATTGAAGAAAGACCTTGCACAACAAACTGTAAAAGATGCCGCACAAGCATCGTCAAGAAACATGGCTCAAAAATTCGCAGGTAGGGGAATCGGTGTTGGACTCGGTTCTGCCGTCGGCGTTGGTGTTTTCGCCCTCGCAGGTATTTTAGGTAGTCAAGGTTTGACCCAATGGATGCGTTCTGTTTCGGGTCTTGATTGCGACGAAAAGGCTATTGACGCAGGTTATGATGTGGGAAGCGACGATTACAAAAAATCCGTTGAAGATTGTCAAGGACGTGCTGAAACCCGTATGATGTTGTTTGGTGTTTCCGCAATCGTTGTCGGTGGTGGCGTTATTTTCTTATTGTTGAAGTGATAACATGAGTTATGACCTAAGTGGGAAGCAAAATGCCCAATGGGTGGGCAACGCTTGTCGCACAAAACTCTCCACTTCTGCTAAAATAATTTCGCCATCGGGTTCAACAATCCCAATGTCTTCAAAGAAAGTCGGGATTCCCATTTGGGATTCAATCCCTCCAAATTGCACTATTGAATACGAAGTGCTAACACAATCCGATGGGCAAGGGAAATCCGACCGAGTTTCATTAGAATTACAGGTTTTTGATTTGTATTATGTCGGTCAAATCACGAATCAAGTCCTTGATACCTTAACTGATGAAGAATTACAGTTAGCAATTGACGATGTTCCCGCTTTTACCGAAATGATTACACCAAAACTTGAAGCAAAACTTGACCCCAACCAAGTCTTCAAAGTCATTTTTTCCGATAGAATCATTACCGATGAAGAAGGTAAAGCAACAGGTTCAATTGCATTACCGACCCAATATCCGCCAAGTCAATACAACCTTATGTTTCATTATGGCTACGAACAAGCATCGGAAACTACGGATTCAGCAAAAGCGACTGAATTTTGGTTAAAAACGGCATTACCATTAGTTATTGAAATTGCATTCTCGGTTTTCGTCCCCGGAATTGGTGGTGTTATTGTGGCTACCGCCGCCGCAACCTATGATATAGCGAAAATGGGTAATGACTTTTACGAAACCCGTTTCGGTATTGCAGGTCAAAACCAATATGAATGTATTTTCCCTCAAGGTGGTTTTACCCACACATATACATTCAACATTGAACCTTTGGAAGAAGCCGCTAATCTTTCCAATATCTTAACCGATGAAAATGCCGACCTTATTGCCTCAATGAATGCGTATATTCAATTGAAAGGACTCGGAATGGTCGTTTTATCGGGTTCCGTAGCAACACTTGTTCTTTTGTTGCTAATTAACCGCATGAAAGGGAGGGATTCTTCGTGAAATCATTGATTAACAAAACCCATAAAACGGACAAGGGTTCTTTGTGCGATTCTATGCACACAATTGAGGTCGGTGTGACTGAAAACGAAAGCGGAATAATAATCCCCATGCAATCATACATTCTTGTTTCTTTGGATGCGAGGGACACGTCGGGCGGAGGCATCCTTGAATCTTGGTTTTCTGCAATTGTTTCTGCACCATTAAAAGGTGTCAAATGGGCAGGGACTTCTTTAGCGGATTATTCCCGTGAAAAAGGAGTCGTTTATGGTGAAGGATTCGTTGGAGGTTTCGCAAAAGGCTACAAGACTACCATTGATTCCACAGGTTCATTTATCAAAAAAAGTGCGAAAAAATTGAAGTTTTGGGCAGAATCACCGATGGATTATACACCCTATAATAACCCGCTTATTTTTAATGCAACAACCGATGAAGATTGGGGCGACAAGGATTGGACTTCGCTTGACTCATGGAAGAAAAATGATGGCGAAGGTGCAACATGGAGCGACTTTTTTGGAACCTCTTTTCATCCCGCAGACGCAAGCAGACATAAGATTCGTTTTCAAGCATGGTGTTCATACAAAGGAAACAAAAGGAAAATGTATGATTCCGAAATTTCGGGTTGCCGCCCAACAGTCGTTAGCGGTGAATGTATTGATTGTTGCGAATTGACTTCTTTTGAAGAATTCCTTATTTCTTCACCCGGTGATTGGGAGGTCAAAGTCACATCAGTCGCCACAGGCTCATGTGCTTCATTGGGCTACGAAGAAACCGCAACGTTCACAGTCCCCGAACCCGAAGGATGGACACCTGTTCCACTTGTAGCCTCATTGACTTCATTTTCTAATTCCATATCGGAAGCGGTTGGTTTCCAAGTTTCCCCTGCTTATATCGCAATCGCAGGTTCAATTCTTGTCGGCGGTATTGCTTTTAAGATGATTCGGAAATGATTATTCTTTCCACTTATCCAAAGGACAAGACGCTTGTTGAATCCGTGCTTTGATTTTCATATTGCACCCGCAGACTTTACAAAACAAACCTGTAAGTTTCCTGTCCGATTCGGGACAAGGATAGCAAACATTGATGCGGTCGGTATAGAGGGACATGAGTTTAGATAATCAAACCATCAATCTAAATCTTCCCACACAGGCATTCCACGATTATACACTTGACTCATCGGTGGATGATAAAGAGGTTCTTCAATGAACGAATTTTCGGAAGGTGATTCCCACGCATGAATCGCTTTCGCAATACCAACGGAAGGAATATCTTCGTCCAATTCACGAATAACGGCCAAATTTTGCCCATCTAATGGATAAACAATCTGCCCCGTCTTCGGATGAATGGAATATGGACAACGAATCAATCCTTGACGTTGAACAGGGGACAAATCCGCAACATCTAATTCCTCATTTGTTGCCTCTTTCAATACCCTTTGCACGGTATCTGCATACCAATGCCCTAATTCACCTGCGTCCAAGTCACCAAAGCCTTTCTTTGTTAATTCAAACGATTCATCTTCGTCTAACCAAACGTGGAAACCTTTGTTGCCGCTAAAAACCATCATAGGACTCATTCCTTGCCCCTTTAAGTGCCGACATAAAGAATCTGCTAACCAAAACGCTTCCATTGGCTTCTGCACCTTGTCAAAGTCCCAAATAAGGTTCTTTCCGTAATACACATCAACATTACCCACTTTTTCGTTCCAAGTGTCCCTAAACGCTTTCCATTCGGGCGTGAACATTTTGTGCAACATAGGCATTTTCAATTCCTTCAAGTCAATACGGTTAGAACCAACGAAGAAAGAAAGTTTCCTATCCTCG
>Ga0208019_1000094_pt1 | contig 43624 bp, 55 predicted proteins | sample CB_VirMetaG_5_FD_184540 | JGI IMG/M metagenome (GOLD analysis project Ga0208019, IMG submission 184540) | Freshwater to marine saline gradient viral communities from Chesapeake Bay - CB_1508_1D Viral MetaG (SPAdes) (version 4) | ecosystem: Environmental > Aquatic > Marine > Coastal | place: USA... | reverse complement strand
CCTAGCTTTCCTGGGGAGGCCCTAGATGAACGACCATACACCAATGACTGACCACCTCGACACCCTACGCCGCTCGCTGGCGGCCCTCGACAAAACCCGCGACGACGTGCCGCCCCTCGACGACGACTTCGCCTGGAAGCACTACAAGTGGCGCTGCGGCCTAGCGATGGGCGCGGTGGTCGGGGCGGCCCGGCTAGTCGCTGCTGCAACTGGTGAAAAGTCAACCACTAACGGCGCAGGGGGCTCTAATGAGTGACGTTTGCGCCATTAGCCAAGGAGCTACCGATGACTAAACTACACCTAGACCTAAAGGGGTCGCCCGCCTGCGGAGGCGCTGGCACCCGCTTAACAACCGAGATGCTCACCACAAACTGCAAAGGCTGCCAAAAGTATGCTCTGCGCACAGCCGTTAACCGTCTAGAGGCGGTAGAAGGCGCAGTAGGTAAGCCTGAGGAACAACTAGCCTCGGAACTACTTGCAGCGAAGCAAGCCCTAACCATGTCCAACGCCATCACCGAGAAGCTGCGTCGCACCTTATGGCGCCTAGCCGTAGGGGTTCGCGCCCCTCAGCAATACGCCAGGGCGGCCCTAGATAGTGTAGACAATGCACTGAACTACCTCGAAGCTGGAGGCCCTAAGTGAGTGAAACTTGCGCCATTAGCCGCTGCCGACGGCCCTCGGTCGTTGGCGTCCTGCCCGCTCGTGGGCGAACAACACGGTTCATCTGCGAACGGCACTGGGTGAAGCTGGCCGCCCTTGAGGGGTCGGTTTGTGCCAACGTGCTGGCGCTAGGAGGGAAGCCATGATCGAGCCGCAAAAGCTGGCCGCGAGCGTCACCCTCGGCGCTGGGCTCTGGGTGCTGATCCTCGGCTACGTCGGCCTCGGGCTTATTATCGGACTACTCGGGGCGACCTGGCTCTGGGACGGATCGGATTAACGGTGTTAACCTAGGGGTGGGGAATATTTCGCACCCCCTGCCAAAGCGGCGGACTGCTCTAAAGAGTGGTCCGCCGCCTTCTTATGACCGTTCGCCATCGAGGGTCGGCGTTCGCCATGGTTTCGCCATCGTTTCGCCATCGAAGTTTGTTTGCTGTAAAGGACTTACGACCGTTTCGCCATATTCGCCGTTTGCTGGAAATGAGGCGTTTTCCAAAATACCGTGAGTTTGTACCCAGATTCACCTTTTCGGCGAAACGCGAATCATGTCTAAATGGCGAAATGACCCTCTAATATTCCGTAAGTCGTTTACTCTAAGGTAGTTATCCGCACCATATAAATGGCAAATGTATGTCTAAACCATGTCGAAATCGACCTTTTCGCTACCTAGTTGAGGGAGCACCCCTTTTTTGGGGTCAACTCAGAGTTACCCCGTTTTAGGGGTTGAACCAGCACCCCTTTCTGTTAGACTGCGCCTCCGATGAAGAACGACATCAAAACCTCGGTCTACTTCTCAGAGCCCCAGCTCGAGCTAGTGGACTCCACGGCCGCCGCTGATGATCTCACCAGAGCGGCCTTCATGCGGAAGGTGTTTGCCTTCTACTTCCAGAGCCAGGGCTACGAGTGGCCGGGGAGGGTTGAGTAGATGGTGTGGCTCCTGTTCGCCCTCCTGTGTCTGGTCGCCTACGCGTGGGCCAGGACTCCCAGCAAACCCACCCTAGCGAGCCGGGCCTTCCACGGAGGGCTTACGGCTGTGATTATTGGCGTGGCTTGCTGGCAGGCCGCAGCGTGGATCGTGGAGGCGCTATGAGCCTAGCGCACCCCGACCCCGAAGGCCACCTGACGGACCTGACGATCACGGCCCTAGTCAAGTTGCGCGACGAGCACCTAGCGTCCTACAATGACGCTTTAGAGCAATACAAGCAGGCCATCGAGGCACACGACGACCACGGTGCTAACACTTGGGGCGCGTTCGTCCTATCCGATTCAGGGCTACTTGAGAGCCTCAACGAAATCCTCGAGCCCTGGGGCGAGGCAACAATCACCGATGACTAGCCAGCCCAACCCCCAGACCGCCACCACCCTCCTCGCCCGAGGCTACACCGTCCTTCCCGTCACCGGATACGACAAGGGCCCCCGGCTGCCCGGCTGGTCGAAGCTCAACCAGCAGCAAGCGGGCGACGCCCTGAGAAGCGCCGTAGGCTCGACTGGCTGGTGCTTGGTCCCGAAGCCCACCGACCCTGTTGCACTGGTGATCGTCGACGTGGATGTCCCTGGCGTGGACCTGACGGCATTCTGGCGGGTGGCGTCGCCCGTCGACCAACTCCCGGCCGGCGTCGCGGTGGCCCGGACGGTGAGCGGCGGCCTCCACATCTACTTCAGGGCACCCTCGGGCCACGAGCTGCGCCACCCCGCCCGGAACTTCGACCTCGGCGGCTACAAGGGCGACCTCTTCGCCTCGGCCGTTGGCTCGCGTGGCCTCATGCTGCCCGGCTCTGTGGCCGACGGCAAGGCGGGGCGCGGCTCCTACGAGTGGGAGCGACCGCTGGACCTTGACCGGTTGCCTGAGATGCCGCTCAGTGCCTACCAGAAGCTCTGCCGGCCGCCCTCGCAGAACAACGCGCCCGCGATGCCGACGGAGTTGCACCGCTTGTTCGACACGTTGCTAGTGCATATGCCCGACGACTGTATCCCAGGCGGCACCTTCAGCCACTTCGGGTTCCACACGGGCGAGATCATGGGCCGAATCTGGGGCCGCGAGAAGCCGACCCTGGCGTTCAAGGCGAAGGCCATCGACTTCGCCCGGCGGGTCTGTCCAGCGCAGGCCGGCGAGTCGGTCTTTGACGCGGACGACTTCGAGTCGCACTTCCTGAATGGCTGGAAAAGCGGCTGGGGTAACGTCAAGGAGAAGAAGATCGTGCTGCCCTCGGAGGCCGCCGCCGAGGCCGAGCTGCTCTTCGGTGCGCCGGTCACGATGCAGACCAACACAGAGCGGGGCAAGACGAAGGGCTATGTGCTGACTGTCGGCCCTCGGTCGGAGGAGGTTGCGTCGTTGGCGAACCGTGAGGAGGTGCTTGGCCTGCTGTCGCAGATGGGGGACTGCCCGGAGGACACCCTAGGGCAATCGCCGTTGGCCCTGGAGATGCTCTGGTGGAAGGCCTTTCAGCGGCACCTCCACGCGACGACCCGGCACTCGAAGATCCTGGGCGACGACTTCGACGAGTTCAAGGACACCCTCCGCCAGCACGTCCGGGATGCCGCCGACGCGGGGTACATCGGCCAGACTTTCCTCGAGGGCGCCCCGATCCGTGAGGACAACAAGGCGATCAACAAGGGCAAGGCGTGGCTCAAGCACAGCGACGGCGAGACGACGTTGTTTCTGGCCGTCTCGTTGATGCAGCAGGTGTGCCAGGCGTTTAGCGGTGTCACCCAGAAGAACCTGGAGGACATCGGCCGCAAGAAGCGGGGGGCGTTCCACTATTGGGAGATCCCGTTGACAGAGTTGGATTCTGACGGTACCCTCAGCAAACTTGTCGGCGAGCGCGATCTAGAGCAGCGGCGGCGGGCGGTTAAAGGAGAAACGAAATGACCACACTGGAAATCGAGTACATTGAAGAGGATCGCCCCATCAGAGCTGTCTGCTGGACAACGGCAGCCGGCTCCGTAACTTACCGCGCTACGATGTGGGGCACAGGGCGCATGGTGGTTGTGCGCAATGGCTGTATCATGGCGCAAGTCGACCCCGACGACGGGATCCCAGTGCTAGAGGCACTACTGAAGATGGCACGGCAGGGGGTGAAGTGATGGCCGACCAGACCCCAACACAACTGATTGAGAAACTTCTGCAATGGGGTGTACTCAAGCCGATGCCCTCAAACGAAGACCGCGAGCGCCGACACCTCGAAATGATGGCGGCGACGATTGCGGCTGGATATGTCCTCGACCAGGACACAGGCGGCTTACCAACTAAAGTGGCGCACTTTGCCGTACTAGCCGCCCGCGCAATCCAGGCCGAGGTTGCGGCCACAGAGCAGGGGGCCGACAACTCAGAGCTATCCGCCGTCTGCCCCGTGCCGCCGTTTCCAGGTATACGAGGGGGTGGTACTGATGACTAACCTAGAGCCCATGCAACACTGCAAAGTCTGCTCGACCGAACTCTACAGCCCGTGGCACTTCGAGACGCCCTGCTGTATCCACTGCGACCTCGACGAGTACGACTCGGAACGCGAGCGGCTCGCTGAACTCAAAGCCGAAGGAGACCGATAATGGGTGACATGGCCGACTACTACATGGAGCGGGATCTGGTCGAGGGGTTTGCGAGGGAAAGTGCACACGAACTTATAGCCGAGCGGCTATGTAAAGGTGTGTGGACAACCGCAGACGGCACTACGATGAAGATAAAGGACATGTCCGACAGGCATCTAGAGAACTCAGCTAGGTTTTTTGCCCGTAGGTCAGGCAAAAGCCCTCTCAGCCAGCTACGCTTAGAGCTAGTGGTGCAAGAACAGGCCCGCCGGGCCGAGCTGAAGGCGGAGGGGGACCGGTGATAGGCTGGGCGGTGTTCTTCCTACTTGTCTATATCCAGGCCCTACTACCCACGCCGGGCAGAATAGAAGTGGGTGGCTCTGACGAGGGAGATTGTGATTAAACCCTACTACGAAGATGAATGGGTGACGCTTTACCAGGGGGATTGCCTAGAAATCCTCCCTAAACTGCCCTGTGTCGACCTCGTTGTCACAGATCCCCCTTACGGGGACACACGACTGCCTTGGGATACCTCTGTGAATGGGTGGACAGACCTACTAAGGGCGCCCCAACTCTGGTGCTTTGGCTCCCTCCGGTTCCTACTCAAGTCCACCCCACTACTTCTAGAGTCAGGGTGGAAGTTAGCGCAGGAGATTGTATGGGAAAAACACAACGGGTCATCGTTCTCCAGGGATCGGTTTCGCCGCGTCCACGAGTATGCGGTGCACTTCTACCAGGGCAAATGGCGGGACCTATTTAACGATGTACCCGTGACTCACGACGCGAAGGCTAGAAGTGTACACCGTAAAGTGGCGAGTGGCGACCACCTAGGCGACGCAGATCCAACACACTACCAGACGGAGGCGGGCGGCCCCAGGCTCATGCGTTCAGTGCAGAAAGTGCGTAGCTGTCACCGTTCGGCAGTACACCCCACACAGAAGCCACTGGGTATAGTGGTCCCTCTAGTGCAGCACTCTTGCCCTGAAGGTGGTGTCGTACTTGACCCGTTCGCAGGCAGTGGTACAACACTACTCGCAGCAAAGCAGTGCCACAGAAAGGCAATAGGTATTGAACTAGATGAGAGGTACTGCGCCTCCGCTGTTGCTAGACTACTCGCCGATGACCAGCCCTAGATACCGCCCCGACGTAACCCTCGCCGTCCGCTCTGGCTACCCCGGCACCGGCAAGACAACCCGACTGGTCAACGAATGTTGGGGCTGGCCCGCGCCCTGGCAGATCGTGACCTACAGCCGGGACGCCGCCCAAGCTCTCCACGCCAAGGGCGTCCCGGCCGAGGTCGCCAACACCATCTACAAGCGCACCTGGAACCACGTCCAACCGGTCGCCGAGATGCGCCACAGCGGCAAACGCTCGGCCGAGGCCTACCGTGCCAGGGCCATCAGCGACCGCAACGACGTGGCCCTGCGCGACTACGTTAGTGCCGCGCCCGGCCGCCAAAAGCAAGATCCTATGCTGATGGCGCTCCACGCGTGGTCGCCGACCGATGGTCCGGCGCCAACCTGGATTTATGGGAGGGTGACTCCCAATCAGCGACATGCCGTGGGCCTTGCGCGGTGGCTCGATCAGGGCGCACCGATGGTGCACGACCCCTACCCCTTCGTGGCCTACGACGAGGCCCAAGACGCGAGCCGCCTCGAGACCTGCGCGGCGCTGGCGATGGTGGCCGAGGGCGGCGAGCTGCTGGCATGCGGCGACGAGGGGCAGGCGATCTTCGGCGGTTTCAAGGGCTACCTCCCCGGCGAGAAGCCGGCGGCGTGGCAGTGGGCCGACCGGCAGGAGTATATGTCGCCGGGCTACCGGATTGGCCGACCGGCAACTGAGATCGCGTCGACGGTGTTGGCGCCGCACGCTTGGCACGATCCAGAGCTTTACAGTGCCGGCCACCCGACGATGGTGCACCACTGGGATATGGTCAACGCGCCCCTTGAAGGGCTGGTCATGGGCCTGAGCCGCTACACCGTCGACAAGTATATCCAGCGCCATGACCTAACGGCCGTCGGTGTGGTCCCCGGCACTAGGAGTGTCGACGGTCTAGCTGTCACCACCATTCACGCGGCGAAAGGCCATGAGTCGGATAGCATCTACATGCTCCCTTGGTCTAAGCAGAAGCTTATGGCCCTGGACAACGGCGACCCGGAGATGCTGAAGGTGGCCTACGTTGCGCTGACCAGAGCCCGCTACCACGTGTGGCTTCCGACTGACCTTTACGCCCGATGGGCTTGATAAATGACTACGCAAACACTCTTAAACGCTAACTGCCTTGAGGCCATGCTTGAAATCCCTTGCGCCTCAATCAACTTGACCGTGACATCGCCGCCGTATGATAACCTCCGCAGTTACAATGGTAACAACGACCAGTGGGGTGAGCATGTTTGGAAGCAGGTGTTGGAGGAACTCTACCGAGTGACCAAGGAAGGCGGTGTTGTTGTTTGGGTTGTTGGGGATGCGACCATCAAGGGGAGTGAGACAGGTACATCATTCAAGCAAGCCCTACACGCACTGGATTGCGGGTTCAGGTTATATGACACTATGATATGGAGAAAACCTAGTCCCCAAGCCCCAACAGAGAGTCGGTACTACGACGTTTTTGAATATATGTTTGTGTTTAGCAAGGGTAAGCCCAGCACATTAAACCTACTAGCCGACAGACCTAATAAGTCGGCAGGGTCAGTGTCTAGTAAAGAGAGTAGGAGTTGCAAGGAAGACAGGCGTCTACTACCAGGCAAGCGGACTGTACCCACACACAGCCGTCGATTTAACGTGTGGGATGTATCTAGAGGCCGAAGCCTTACAAGCCACCCCGCCGTGTTCCCTGAAGCCCTCGCCAATGACCACGTTATCTCATGGAGCAATGAAGGTGACGTCGTACTTGACCCTTTCATGGGGAGTGGAACAACGGGTGTGGTATGTAAGAGGTTGGGTAGGTCGTTCATCGGAATCGAGTTAGACAAGCACTACTTCGACATTGCGGCCAAGCGCATTGAAGGGACACTGAGCTAATGTTCATCAATAGCGCAGCACAGCTCAAAGCCCTCTTAGCAAAGGCACCCGAGTTCATCTGTGACGTGGAGACCAACGGCCTCCAGGTCATCGGTCCACAGTCACGCGACAAGGCTTGGATCGTAGGACTCCTACCTAGCGGCACCTCGTCGTGCTTCTACATCGACTGCCAACACCCAGAGTGGCCCGCCATGAAGCGGGAACTCGAGCGCACCCGGATGGTATTCCACAACGGTAGGTTCGACATTCACGCGATGGGTCTAGATATGGAAGTGCCCTGGTTGGACACGATGGCCGCGCAGTACCACCAGAATACGGCGGGCAAGAAGTCGCTCGACGACCTGTTCCCAGGCGAGAAGCTGCCGACGTTGCCAGAGCTGCTCGGCCCTAAAGGTAAACAGAACAGCATCCACCTGTTGAGATACGGTCTCAATAACTGGGACCCACGGCTCCTGGCCTACCTCGACGACGACCTCCTGAAGACCGACAGGCTGCACCGCGAGGCCGTCCGGTGGGGCTACTACCATGACCTCGACGAACGGGTCGAGCAAGTGGTGCAACGGATGGAGGACCGGGGCGTCGTGGTCCTTCAAGAGCCGGTGACAGAACTACGCAATGTCCTCAGACCGATGGTCGAGGAACAGGTGGCGGCCCTGAAGAGACACGGGTTCGACGGCAACCCGAATAGCAGCGACCAGCTCATCGCGTTCCTCTCAGAGCGGGCCGGCTACCGGCGCATCTGTGGGAAGTGGCGCGACGAAGTGCAGACCCCTGAGTACAAGGAGTTCCTCAAACGGTCGGACTTCAAGTGGAAGCTAAACGACTGGGGTACGCTCAAGCCATCGACCGACGGCAAGAAGGTTGTCGTTCCACTCTCTGACGGCGGCGACCCGTTTGCTCTGGCGCTCCTCGAGTACAGGTCTTACAGCAAGAAGTACCGCGACTTTGCCCTCAAACTAACTGGCGGCCCGGTGCGCGGCCAGATTCGCACGTTGATGACGAAGACCGGGCGGTTCAGCCACGCAGAGCCAAACCTAGGGCAGATCCCGAAGCAGAACAAGACGCCCCGCGAGGTCGAGCTAGGGCTCGCGCTCAAGTTTCGGGCGTGCTTTACAGGGGCTAGTGGTTACATGAGCGGGGCCGACTTCGGCCAGGTCGAGATGCGGGTGGCGGCGGCGCTGTCAGGGGACGAGAACCTGCTTGCCGCGTTCGGCCCTGGGATGGATTTCCACACGGCGACCGCCTGCCAGGTCTTCGGGGGTACGCCCGAGACCCTGAAGAAGGAGCAGCGGTTCGCGGTCAAGCAGATCAACTTCGGCATCCTCAATGGGATGAAGGAGGCGCGGTTGGCGCTCGCCATCGGGTGCAATGTCTACAAGGCCAAGGCTTTCAGGCAGGCGTACCTCAAGCGATTCCAGGGCCTCGCCAACTGGATGGATGAAGTTACCCAAGATGCTCGCAGCAAGGAGGTTGTGACGGGGATTGACGGGACCTTCCTGGTTTACGACCCCGGCGAGTGGGTCAACAACGCTGTGTCGATGAAGGTACAGGGTGGGGCAGCACTCCTAATGAAGCACGCGCTCGTTGCCTGTGAGGACGCTGGCCTGCGCCCTGTGCTGTCGGTTCACGACGAGATTGTGACGGATAGTAAAGACAAAGGCGCAGAGTGCGCTGAGGTCATGCGGGAAGCAGCTAATAGTGCCTACCCAGAGTTACTAGGGTCTGTCGACTTTGTAGCTGAGGGAGGCGCTGGACGGACTTGGGCTGACATTTAGTGTTGACACCACCTACTCAACCCCTACAATAGAGCACTAGTGACCAACATCAAAGCCCTCATCGAAGCCGAAGTCGAGGCCATGCTCCACGACCTCAGAGCTTCCGCCCCCAGCGACAAGGTGGCACTCGCCAGAGCAATCGCGTCTCTGGCCTCAGCACTCCCCGAGTTCGGCGCCACTACCGGCGGCGGACTGCGCGGGATGCTCGACGCACTGAAAACTAAGGAGACAAAAGATGACTGAAGCAAACACCGAAATCGACATCTCAACCATCAACTTCCAGCCGCTCGACGAGGACGGTGCCGAGGGTAAGCGCAAGCCGATCCCGACGGGCCTCAAGATCGATAGTGCCACCATCGCGGACATGAAGGCTTACCCGCCTCACCCGCAGGCGGCAGAGAAGGGCGTAACGCACCAGCTTCGGCTGCGGATCGTGCCGGGCGAAGGCTCTAAGTACGACCAGGATGTTTGGTTGAATGTGGCTTACAAGGAGGGCGCGAACCCTCACGCCAAGTCGACGCACTTCGCCGTGAACGCGGCAGTGTGGCCGAAGGTGGAGGACCGTGTTGGGAAGGTGCCGACGGACTGGATCGGGGAGGAAATCTCGCTGATGACGGTGCCGGACACCAACCCTCAGGGCGACTCCTACACGAAGATTATCCCGATGCCGTTGGGTAACTAGGGAACAAGGCCCTGGGTGGCGCGAGCTGCCTGGGGCCGCTTTCCTGCACCTGTAAGATTTCATGCTCACGAAAAAGCAATACCCCGACTGGACCTCCCTCATCGTCGACGCCTACCACCACGGGATGGCGCACATGCAGGAGGAGCACCTAGAGAAGTACATGGACGACCTGCGCGACGACCTCCGCAGTTCCTTCCTGCGCGGCTCTAGCACCCCGGCCGTCAGGCCCTCGGGCGGAATCAACTGCTCGGCGATGACGGCCCTGTTGGCGGAGGGATTCGGCGCAGCGGAAGATCCCCGCGACCTCCCTCGAGTCCTGTTCGCCACGGGCCACTTCCACCACAACCTTCTCTACGCGGCGCTGTCGAGTGCGTTGCCACCTAGCGCCTTCAAGCTGACCATCGAGGAAGTCGTTGACCTAGAGCCGCTCCCGTGGTGGCCGGTCGGCCCTGGGTTCAACCTCAGCGGCCACATCGACCTCCAGCTAGAGTGTGTCGACGACTCGTGGTTGGCCTGCAATGCGCCGCGCAAGATCATGGCGGACGTCAAGACCAAGCACAGCCTCGGCATGAAGCGGACGCAGGATATCGTCCAACCATCGAACGACGTGTGGGGCAACATCGACCAGCTTGCGGTCTACAGTGCCCTGAAAGGAACGGTCGATGCGGGGGCCTTGCTTATCTACATCAACCGCGAGGTGCCCAAGGCCCTAGGTTCGCGGATCAAGGCGCAGTACATCTTCCCCCAGTACCTCGAGGAAGCACGGGCCAACGTCGAGCGGCGGCTGGCTGCGGCGGTGGCGGGCGAGTTCGACCCTGAGTTGTGGTTGCGAAAGCAGGCAGGCAGCAAGGAGTTCATGCCCTGCCAGGGCTACTGTGATGTGCAGGTCGAGTGTGAGCGGCGCAGGGAGGGGATGGAGGTATGAGCGGGACAGACCAACGATACTGCGGTGACTACTAAGACCTGCATCAAATGCGGCGAGGCCAAGGCCCTAGACGCGTTCGGCCGGCGCACACAGAGCTGTGACGGGTTACGGGGGGAGTGTAAGGCCTGCATGGCCACTTATAAGAAGGCGCGTTACGTGGCTGGGCGCGTGTGCACTAGGTGTTACCGGACACTGAGTAAGGGCGAGGCTAGCAGGGGGCGACGGTGTGATGGGTGCACCTTGGTATCCGGGCTTAGTAACTTCACCTCTGGCCTACCACAGGCGGTCGGGCGCCCTGGGTGCATCGTCGCTGGCGGTGTCTGCCGGGTCCTCGACGAGCCTGGCGAGCGGTGGGTGGAGATGCCGGTCGTTAACTGCAAGACGTGCGGCCTCGACCAGCACCTCCCTGAGTGCCTCGACTGCACGGCGCCTGTCGGCCAGGGCGATAAGCAGAAGTCTATCCGGCCGCTGCGGCACTGCGTCGACTGCGGGGACTGGACGCCGAACAGTCGGTGCTCTATGTGCTCGGTTTAGGGGCCAGCGCCACTAACGCGTCCGCCCACAGCTCGACCTCCTTCCGCAGCCGACTGACCCGCGCATCGGCATTGCGGAACTTCTGTGAGTTGGCAATCCTGAACATGGCCTCGGCGTAGGTCAACTGATCGCGCTGGGCCATGTCCTCGACTTCCTGGAGGCGCTGGGTCACAAGGAGCCCAAGCTCATACTGGCACGACGCCCAACCATAGGCGGCGACCACGGCATCAGGGAGGTCGCGGCTGACCCCGTGACGCTCTAGGGCCTGGCCCGCCAGCTCCTCGACGGAGTGCTCGAGCATGGGCGCGTGGGCTCTGAGAGTGCCAACGTGGTCGTCGCGCTTCCAGGGCGTGAGGGCGGCGTCGTCTTTGGGTTGCGGCTGGGGGTTGGGCATGGCTAGGTCTGGTTTAGGGCAAACGCCACTAGGATCGCGTCGGCCTCGTGGTCGGTGCACGACGGGTCGGAGCCGGTGAGGCCCTTGACGGCCTTGCTGATGCCCCACTTAGATCGCTCCCGGTCGTTGGCGCCCTTCCAATGAGTGTACGGCACACCGACGAGCCCTGAAGCGTATGATTTGAGGGCCTTCGGGAGGATGCCGCTCATGGGGATGCCACGGCTGGCGGCCCAGTAGCCGATGCCGCCGAGAACCCAGTGCATCGTGCAGGCCGTTCGACCGCCGGCGCCGCGGCCAGCGAACCCAAATGGGACGCTCTCGGTGGCGACTCGAGCGGGCAACGGTTGGTCGGCGAACATTTTTTCCAGTGCACGGTTGACAGCCTTGTGCTGGGCGTAGTAGGATGAGCCACAGTCGATGGTGGTGGTAGCGAGCACCTGCTTGTTGCTGACATCCACTAGGGCGAGCCCTAGATGCCTGAACCCTGGGTCGATGCCGAGGACGATCATGGCCCTGGCAACTCCGTTAGGGGTTCGTCCCGGTACTCCTCATCCAGAAAAATGAGCCAATCAGGCACCGAATCACCGCAGCCCTCGAAAGGGCACACACCCGACGGCAGCAATGGCGCGTCGCAGTTGGGGCAGGGGATGTCAGGCTGCACTTGTGAATGTTGCGAGGGGGAGGAAACTACTTGGCTAGATCAAGTGGTCAACGCGTCGTTAGGGTTGCCACAGCAGATGTCGTCGGGCACTGGGTATGTACAGTTATGGCTGTCGAAGGGGTTGTGGCAGGGTCATATTGACTGGTTCAACACCTGCGAACTCTTTAAGTCCGCTGCGGCACTGATTAGTACGCAACCTGTAGGGCCGTTTGATGCTGTGTACATAGACGGCGTTAAACTTTCACGAACTCAGGGAAAGGATTAGCGCGTTTGTCGCTATCGAAGTAACTAAACGCCAGCACCCAGGGCAACTTCTTACCCTTGACGTAGCCCATGTAGGGGTGGTTCAGCTTACCGCCGTAGCCGCCCTCGGCGCCGTAGACCTGCTTACCGCCCGCGATACTGACCATGACACCCAACTTGTGCGTGTGGCCGCAGAACGTGTTGACGCCCTGGTTCTCGGCGATTTTCAACGCAGTGCCGCCTGCAAACTTGGAGAGCCCTGGCCGGCCCTCGTGACCATGTCGGATCAGACACCGCTGGCCCTGGCCGCAGCCGACGAACACGTCCTTGCGGGGAACCCTGATGTTGTGGTCCTCGAGTCCCAAGATCCTGTCCCATCGGCCGAACTCGGCGATGGACATTAAGGGCGCTCTGGTTGCGATGTACTTTTCCAGGCGTTGTTCATGGTTGCCCTGGATGTACTGCAAGTCAGCAGTAGGGGCTAACTCCCTCAACCACTCGAAGAACCTGGTGCACCCTTCTAACTCCTTATGGAAGAGCCATTCGTAGTTCTTACCTTTGGCTTGGGCTTTACCATGGGTCGACAAAGCGTGGACATCGGCGATATCCCCCGCGAGGATGATGCTCTTAGGCTTCTCCTTGTTAAGGAACTCGCCGACTTTGCGCTGCCACTTAGGGCTCTGGGCGGGGACGTGGACATCGTTCAGTACGAGAGTTTTCACGCGGTTAGCACCTGATGGGGGACGCTGTGGTATAAAGCATTGTCAGAGCTAAACGTGATGATGCAGTAGAATGCCGTTTTCAAACGTCAGAGCAGTCTCCAAGGGGCCTCGGGTACCCACAGGATTTACAGGGGTCAGTCGAGCAGGCCGACTTATTGCCGACAGGCACGGGCGCGTTACAACAGAGGCAGTTCACGGGTAAACCTCAATCTGGTCTAGGCCGGGCAACCCACACGCAATGCAGTGGGCTCCCTCGAATCCCCAACGCTGGGGCGTGATGTGGAACTCCGTGGCGCCGCACTGGCGACACTCGCAGAGGTCCATGAGCAGTGGGCCATTCTCGACGCAGAGGTCCAGGAGGATCTCATAGAATGGCTGGTCGGGAAGTTTCAAGGTAGCGTTCCTCTAGTGCTTCGATGATGGCCGTGACCTCCGAGTAGAGGCCCGAACCACCAGCCACACTATACACGAGAGGGCCGAAGTTAACAGTGTTATTCTGGTCCATCGGCTGGTTCTACGGGGGTTTTCTTGATCTTCCAGTTGTTGATCCGGTAGGTGAGCGCGTCCGCCAGGGCCGTCAACATCCCCGCGATGGCCTGGCGACTGCGGCGGAAGGCCAACGACAGCAGGATCAGGCTCAGGGCGACGGTCGAAATCAAGCCTGTCACCGAGTCGATCACTGCGGGCGCCGTCTCGAGGGCTGTCGTGGCTAAGCCCGCCGTCGCGTCGCCCGGCGACTTTTCCACGTCAGAGCCTCCGGGCAGTAGGCTACACGATAGTCCAACCAGCAGCAACGAGAGCAGCGATATACGCGTCGACTTTGGCGAGGTGGCGGATGGCGTGTTCTTCATCGGTTTCTCCTTCGTGCTGGTAGGTGGTCACCGTCGTGGTGATCTGGTTGCCGTTTTTGGTGGCGGTGATAGGTGTTTCGAGCATGGCTTCGACGGGGCGGGTTTGCTGGGCTACTAGTGCGTCCCTAAGACTTAGCACTAGGAATGTCTGAGCCGAGACGGCGCAGATCAGGAGGATAAGCAAAAGTCGACTCATAAGTGTCCTCGAGGTCTTCGATACGTCGGTCTTGGTCTTCGTCGTGGACCTTTAGCATGGCGACTTCTTTGGATAGCTCTAGAAGTAGCTGCGTCTGCCACACGAGGAGGGCGCAGACGAGGGCGAGGAGGCCCTCAGTGAGGCCGAGTTTTTGGTCGGTTTTCATGGTTAGTTACTGAAGTCCTTCTGCACTGTGAGCAGCGCCTGGCGGATGTCGTTCGCCTCCTGGAGCAAACCTTGCGCCTCTTGCGGCGACTTGGCTTCCTTCAGGGACAGCTCGATGCGGCGCAGTGCGCGGCGGGCCATGTTGGCCTGGAACTGACGCGAGCGGTTAGGGTCGTTGTTGACTCGAGCAGGGAGAACCATACTCGTGAGGAAGTCGTTTACCGGGTTGAGGTCGGCCTCTGTCGTGGTCTCATAGAGGCTCTCAAACATGCGGCCAACGAAGGTGGCATCCATCAGGGCCTTACCGAAACTGTCGGCCTCGAAGCCGTCTTCACCGATGGACTCCTTCACGAGTCCTGCGGCGCCACCACCACCGACCGCCATGAACGGAGGCGACTCAACGGACTGGACACCCTTGACGGTGGCGATGGACCCTGGGAGCAAATGCTCTGCAACGCCCATGACCGACATCAGTGCGTCGATGTTTGCGTTCATGCGGCCGAGGTCGGCCTGGAACTTGTCCTTCTCGAAGACGACCTTGCCGTTGGAGTCGACGCCCATGAGTCCTGATTGCTCGACAGCCGACTGCCAGCCCTTGATGAGGCGCGGGCTGCGGGCCATCTTCTCTAGGGCAAACGGGATGTAGTTGCGACCGAAGGTGTAGTAAGGGATCAGGCGCTTGAGGATCTGGCGCTCGCCGATACCTAGTTTGCTGTAATCGACGTGCGCCCGCTTCGCCAACTGTAGGGCGTCAGGGATCGAGTGCCCGTCGTAGAGCAGCGCATAGACCGTCGACATACGGGCCGTGATCTCGGGGATCTGGGTGGTCCCCTCAAGGTCCTTCCAGATATCACTGACACCCTCGCGCCAAGTCTTGTCGTCCTTGTAGCGCAGGGCCTCCAGGCGACCCCGGGCCTCAACAGCCTCGGTCGACGTGCGGCCGCCAATCTTGACCTCCTCACGGGCAAAGGTGCCGGTGAGTAGTCCATCCTCAACAGCGGCCCCCCAGATATCCGCGTGGGACATCTCGCGCCCGTCGATGACAATGCCGCCGACATCATCTAGGACATCACCTAGCTTCCGCTCTGTGACGAGGCCGAGGATGGCATCGGCAGTGCGGCGGCCTGCCGAGAACTTACCCTTGAACCCAGTGGCCCTGAGCATACCGCCTTTGAGCTTGGCACCATCTTCGCCTAGCCCTAGGATCATGCGGCCGACATCGTGGTGCGCGGCGGCAATCGAGCCGATGCTGGCGCCGGCGGCTTGGCTCTGGAAGATGCCAGAGATGAGGTTGCCAACGTGGTGGGCCGGGCGCAACACAGTCTGGAACCGCTTGAGGGCGAAGTTCACAAAGTCATAGCCTGCCAGCGCGTCTGCCCACTTAGAGGGGGCGGGCGCGACATTACTGCGGAACATGCTGAGCACATCGTCGCCACCTGCCACGACCCACTGCCCGACCTGGACTTCATGGAGTGCGTTGAGGTTTGCGCCACCGAGTTGGTGCGCGACGAAGGCGTTGCCAAGACTCTCGGCCTCAGTGCCGAGTAGTTCGACCGACTTACCCTCGGCGACCATCTCGTGAAGGTCGACAGGCATTCGCTTACCATCAGCTCGTTCGATGATGATAGTGCGGGCGGGCACTGAGGTCTCGGCCGCCTTGGTGGTTTGCTTGACCCCCTTCTTACCAGCTTTCACGGCGGTCTTCTTGGCCGTATGTTTGATCGTCTCCATACTGCCGTCGAGCACCTCAACGATGCGACCACCAGCGATGCCGAGGTCCCAAGCCTCCTCATGGTTGAATGCCTCGTCGATCAGCCGGGCCGAGTTGGCCTGGTTGAAGTCGCGGTCCATCCGGGCGAACATCAGGTCAAGGTGGTCTTGGTGGTAGGTACCGGGCTTCAGGCCTTCCTTCTTCAGGAACTCGCGGACCTCAGTGGCAAGCTCACGGCCGGCCTTGGTGCCCTCGGCAACTTCGTCGAGCACTGAGCCGATCTCGTCCAAGGTGAGGCTGCGCCCGTTGTCGAGGCGTTTCTTCATGTTGGACTCGACACCCTTCAGGGCCGTCCGGTTTTCGTCGAGGCGCCCGATCAGTTGCCCTAGCTTACGCTCACTACGGCGGTTACGCATCCGTGGGAGATAGCCCAGCGGCGCACCCATCGAGAACCCGTTGGCTTGGTGGGCGAGGCGGGTGGCGTCGTCGGATAAGCCGAACACTCGGTCGAGCACTTTGGGGTCGACGCCGGCAAACACTTTCTTGGCTTGCTCTGGAACGAGGCGGGCGAGGCTCTGGGTTCCGGCCTCTAGGCGCTCTAGGGTTAGCGAGGTGAATCGGCCCTGGGTGAGGTCGGCCAGTGCCAGTTCGTAGTCGACTAGTACCTGCATCTCAGGCGTCAGGTTGTCGCCGAGGGGGTGAGGTACTGGGGTGTCGAGCCAGGCTGCTTTAGGCGGCAGCCCTTTACGCTTACGACGCAGGGTGTCGCGGAGTTTACGCCGCAACTTAGGGTCATCGGTCTCCTTGATTCGCGCCTTCAGGGTATCCTCGTCGAGTTCCTGGATGCGCTTGCTCTGGATGACCTCATCAGCGTTGAACCGGGAAAGTACCGGCGCACCTTTAGTGCTGTCGATGGCCTCGCCGCTAGTGCGCCTGGCGAGTAGTTGGCGAATCTTCGTGCGGCTATCTGGGTCGAGGGTGGCCTCGGACTTACGGAGTTGGCGCAACTCGTCGTCACTCAGTTCATGGAGACGCTTACCTGCGTGTTGCTGGAACTCAGGGGCGAGCTGCTCTGCGGTGAGTTCGACCATCTCGCGCCGATCCCAGTGCATCCCTTTATGGCTGAGGATCTCAAGGGTGTGAGAGTCCAGCGCATCGAGCCACTTCAGGGAGTCCTTATCCAGATCCGTGTGAAGGCGTAAAGCCTCGATGGTGCCGCGCATACGGCCGAGGATATCAGTGTAGTTTTGTGCAGCTGCGAGGGTGTGCTTGCCGCCCTTCTTTATCGCGCCCATATTGGCAGCGAGGTCCAGGGGGTGTAGCGATCCCTCGGTGTGGATCTTGAGGAGCGCCTTAACATCGTCGGTTGTCTTACCAGTGGCCTTCGCCAAGTGCTCAACATCGGCGATCAGTTGCTTCTGCTGCTGCTCTAGGATGAGACGACCCTTGGCCTCCCGCTCGAGGTGGTGGTCTTGTAGGTCCTTCAGCCACGACTTCGTGACAGTCTCACCACGACCAAAGATGAGTTGCTTTTTCTTACGGAGCCACTGCCCCATCTCGAAGGCGGCGTCGCCTGTCCAGTGCCCGAAGTCCTGCTTGGTCTTGCGGACGAAGGTGGCCTCGGACTTGTCGAGTAGGCGCTTGGCTTTACGGCCGTTGTCCTGGACCTCCCGCAGGTACTTCGGGATCTCCTCGGCCATGTTCTCGACGGCCACAGGACGTGTTTTGCTCTTAGGCCACCCCCGGATCTCGTCGCGGAGTTCCTTGGGGATGCCCCGAGTCTTAAGCAACTCCTCTAACCCGGCGCCAGCAGCCAGCTTCTCGCGCAGCCGCTTGGCCGTCTGCTGGATGTCAGTGCGCTCGATCTTCTGCGCCGCTTTACCATACTGGGCCCTGTACTTGGCTGACCACCACTCGTCGTTGCCAAACTCCCTTGAGTCCAGTCGGAACTTACTGTCGAGGCCGCCGAAGCCCTTTTTCAGGGCTTGCGGGATACCAGCCATGTCAGCCAACCCGTCCATGAGCATCTCACCGTTGTCACCCATGCCACGGATCTTCCCGCCCATCCAGGCGAGGATCGGTTTGGTGGTGTCGACGGCCTTACCGTAGATCAGGCTGTTCTGTAGGGCGAACCACGACTTGTGCTTCTGGATGGCTTGCGGCGCACGGACCTCGGCGCCCCATCGGGCGAGCCCTGGGATGGAGATGAGTAGGTCCTCTTTGCCCGTCGACTTCATCATGTCGAGGACAGCAGTGTCGGCGTCGATTTTGCCGAGTTCCTTGATGGCCCGCTTCGAGGCTCTGGTGGTGAGCTTGCCCTCTTGCGCGGCTACCATCATGGTTTGGCGTAGTTCGCCCGCAGTCTTGTGGGCCATGAGGTCGATGCCCGCCTCAGCCATTTCCTTGCCGCCCTTCCGCATCGTGCCAGCGCGGACTGCTTTGCCGGCCTTGGCTAGACCGGTGGCGCCCGCTGTCAGGTAAGTGGCCGGGTCAAGGAGGATGTCGGCAATGAGGTTGCCCGCAGTACCGTGGTCGCCGATCACCTCGTCAACAGTGGCGTCGGTTTCGTGACTCGCGGCCACCCCCACCAGAGGGAGTAGCTCTGGGGCTAAGATCCCTTCCCGACTGAACAGGTCGATGTCCTCGTCCTTCAGTGCCCGGATGAACCTGTAGAGGAACTGTTGCGGGACACCAAGGGTCGAGTTGTAGGTGCGGGTGAGGAGGTTGGTCATCGCTTAGTGCGGTACCGCTGGAGGCGTTGGTATTCTTCGACACGCCCCTCTACCGTGGCGGCCGTGAACTCACCGTAGTCTGCTGGCCCTGAAGTTAGGTAACGGAGTGCTACAGCACTAGGCCGGGTTTCATAGGAGGTGAAGAATCCGTCGAGACCTAGCCATCCTAATGCACCACTGTCATCAGTGAAGCGCATGTCTAGGTCGAGGTCTGCGAGTGTATCGTCAATCAAGGCTGCGTAGTCGTGGCGCACCGCCGTTAGGTAGTTACTAAACTCCTGTTCGGCGGCCGTGGTCGGTTGACCACTAGAGCCGAGTCGGAATAGTTGCTTATTGTCGATCCACTCGATAGCGTTGGCGATTCGGGCACCCTCCGTGCTACCTGTTTTCACTTTGGCCTTGAACTGTTTTTTAGCATCTTCGTCGGAACCCTCGAAGGTTACTTGGAGTCCCTTAGTGCGTAGGTCTAAGGTAATACTGTCGTAGAGACCATCGAGGTCGTCTGTCGCTACAGCCCTAGTAATGTCGAAAAGCGTGTTCTCGATCTGGTTCGCCACTGAGGAGGCCTTTGGGTCGCGGAGTGCGACTAACTGTTGCTTCTTAGCAGTAAGGGCGTCGACCCTGGCCACGTCGCCGGCGGTTTCGGCAATGAACAGTGCATTCTGGATGGACGCGAGTTGTCCCTCAACAGCCTCACCTGTAGGGATGACTGCCCGGGCCAAGTCGCGACCGTATATCTGACCCCCTGATTTAATCAGGTCTAGGTCTTTCTTGCGGAAGATGCCCCGTGCCCGCAAGTACTCGCGAGCCTCATTAGTGCCCATACTCGAGATGTCACTACGCAGGGCGGCAGCAACCTCAGGTGGGATACGGTTGAAGTCCCGTTCTACAGACTTGGCGATCTGTTCGGCCGGGTCCTGTAGGTTGAGGTAGGTTTCCTTAAGCTGCTTATGGTCCTTGGCGATGAGCTGGCTAACACTGTCAGTGGCTTCAGGGGTGAGCCCTGCTGACTCGGTGAAGTCATCGACGGCCTCTAGTGCAGCCATCGTACCTTGCTCGTCACCGGGGAACTGTCCCCTGAACATGGAGGCCAGCTTGTCGGCACCTTCAGCACTGAGGCGCATAGTGCCGTCCTCTTGTTGTATGAAGGCGGATTCAGGCAGCGCAAAATCCACACCGCCTCCCGCAAACTTAGCTGCGGATTCTAACCCTACCTTGAGTCGGGCATCGAAGTCGCGCCTAGAGTTCAGGCGCCCTAACTGCTGCGCCTCAACACTAAGCTGCTCCTGGGTGATACCCTGAAGATCGCGCAGCACATCGGCGGCCACCTTCGGGTCCTGTCCTGCAAGTCCGATCAAGGTACCTGGCGGTGGGTTCTCCTGGTCCTGGAACCGCGACAGGATCGAGCGGATACCTGGGTCGCGCACATCGTCTAGGCTGACGTTGGCTAGGTTACCGAGTTGCCCCCTGATCGACGCGACTGCGTTGTAGCTAGAGTTGGCGGCACTATCAGGGCCGAACCCTGCATCAGACATAGCCCGCTGCACCCGCTGACGGGGTACATCATCCTCTGCGATACCTGAGAACTCCCCAGTCTGGAACTGTAGCGACAGCACGGCAGTCTCGGCTTGCTCTTGGAGCATACCGAGTTGGGCATACGCAGCCCGCCCCTCTGCGGCGATGATGCCCTTAGTGCTATCAGTGCTGGCAGCCCCCATCGCAGATTCGATCTGGCGCTGTAGGTTACCCTGCGCTATCTGGATCTGGTTAAGTGCATTCGTTGGACTGGTGGCAACCTCTTTTTCGATGGCCCTCAGCGTCGCCCCCGAGTTCGCCTGCCAGGCATCGCGGGCCTTGGCGTCGGCCTTCTCAGCGAACTGCCCACCGGCTGCGGCCATGCTTGCCACGGCCGTAGTTTCGTCGACGCCGAGTTCAGCCAACACCTTACCATAACCCCCGAAGTCGCCCATTAGGACAGCTTGCTGCTCTGCGAACTGGAGGCGGGCCTGGAACTCTTGCTGACTCTGTTGACTATCAACGCGGGCTTGACGCTCTAGGGCCCCCTGCTCTGCGGCGAAGGCCCGATCACCCGCCTTCTCATTCGCTCGCGCCTCACGGTCCTGGCGCTGCTGCATCCCTGACATGAGAGGGCTGAGGAAATCCTTATTGGTCGCAACCGTAGCGTACCCTGCGATACCTCCAGCGATTGCTTCTGCGATTGCTTTGCCTAGTGTCATCTCTTAAACACCAAACCCGAACAGGTTATAGGGGTCGAAAGGATCTGGGTCAGTGGCGGTAGGCGCGGGACTAGGGGGACTCCCTAGGGCTCCGAAGAACCCTTGTAGCCCGGCCATAGGCCCAAACTGACTCGTTGCCGCACTAGATGCGCGGCCCTGTGCCCCTCCGAGGAACGCGCCTTGCTCCGCTGTCGGAGCGAACATGCCCCCTGCTGCGGCGGCCGCACCGCCAAGCGCGAGGCTACCTCCGCCTGTTGCGAAGGCCGTAGCGATTCCGGCAGCGGCGCCGAGGAGCTTCTCGCCGGTACCGGGGATCTGGTCCTGCTGAGCCTTGAGCTGCATCAAGAACTCTTGGTGGCGCTGGTTGGTCTCGAAGCGTTGCTCCCGTAGCTGCCCAGCCTGACCGAGGAGTTGAGCCTGGAGGCCGAGGAGCGCCCGCTCGTTCTCAACCTTCCGCGCATGGGCGGCCATCGCGGCCTGGCCCGTTTGCTCTAGGTAAGCCATCATCGACGCCTGCACCTGCGCGGCGCCAGTGAGGCCGGCCGCCTGCTCGGTCTGCGTGATGGTGGCCGACGCCTGTTCGCGCAGGCCCTTCGCTAAGGACTGCTCAAAGATCGGGTCGGCCTGGTTGGCCTGGTCCTCGACTCGTTGGGCAAGATTCTCAAGGGGGACGGCCGGGTTTACGGCGTCGCGTGCATTGAGCTCCTCTAAGGTAGCCCCACCTGGCCCAGAACCAAATATGTCATCCAACATGTCTAGCCCTAGTGACCTAGTGCCCAGCGCGTATCCAAGGTATTTATTTGCCATGCTAGTACTCCACCGTCATCGTGAACTCATCGCCCTTTACGGCAATGGAAGGCGTGACATAGAGCTTACCGCCCTGCCACGAGAAATCTGCCGCGCCACCGAGAACTCGGCGGGGCGGGCCGTTGCGGGGGTTTTCGACCTCCACTGGGACGCCGGGACCCTTAGAGTGGGCTCTGAGAACGACGCCCTCATCCGCAGCCGCCCCGTGGTTGGGGAGGTTGTCGGCGTCGGGCACTGGGGGGTTGTGTCGCTTCACTCCTTATCCTCTTGTCGGATGTTTACTTCGGAGGCGCCGATGCGGTGTAAGAGAGGTGCTAGCGCCCTGAGTATAACACGAACCCAGCGCCCGCGTCCACCTGTTCCTGACATTTGTGCGCCCGACGCCAGCGGCACAAACTCCATGCCTTGTCTGTTGTCGCGGATGCCCGGCTGGTCCTTGCCCTGAACGGACACTTCCCAGTCGTCGCCGTCCTGGATGTCGAGGTCCGTGGTCGCCTCGACCTTGCCAGGGCCAGCAATGAACTCGCCGGTGTCGATCATCATGCCCGTTTCGCCGACCCCAAAGAATAGCTTGACTTCGCCGTCGAGTTGTGCTAGGGACGCGGTGGTCACGGTCAGGGTCGCGCCCTGCTGCGTGAGGATCATGCCCTGCCAGGGCGCGATGGTTTCGCCGACCGGGGCGTACTCGATGGCCGATTCGGTGGTGCCATTGGCTTCGAGGACGGTCTCGCGGGTCGGGCGGATCTGCTGGTAGGCTGACTGATAGGTTTCAGGGATCGCCTTGGTGGCGTTGGACCAGTTGTAGAGCACCGTGTAGGCGCCGCTGCCGAAGCTGCGGGTGAACAACTGGGCCGTCGGGGTAGCGTACCCCGTGAACATCGAGTCGACGGCGCTGTCGGGGGTGCCGAGAACAATGTCCATCTCAGGGAGGACGCGCCCTGGGTATTGTGAGAACACGTTGGACCGCTGAGTGAACCGCGTGTAGTCGGCCTCATGGATCAGGGCATAGACGGCGAGGTTGTTGATGCGCCGTTGGTTCTCGGACTCGGAGACGGTTGGCGACCCCGTGTTGACCTTCATGGCGGGCGCCACACAGAGCCCCTCGGCCGAGGCGCGGTAGAGGGCCCTGAGCGAATAGAGCATCTTCCACCGGTCGCCGTTGTCGTACTTCAGGCCGACCTCGATACCGCTCGCGCTGCCGTAGTTGCCTGGCTCGATGGCGTCGCGGCCGTCGTAGTCCTCGTAGTCTGACGGGTTATTCTTGAAGTCGCCGATCTCGTGGTAGAACTGGCGCAGACCATTGACGAATAAGTGGATGTCGTTGCTGATCCGGTCGCGAACATAGGCGATGCAGGCGAGCATGTTGGATCGCCACAGAGCCGGGGTTGCGAAAGGGTTGTCGGCGCCGACGAGGTTCTGGACCGGCCACAGCGGGCACAGGTCCATCGAGATAGCGTCGAGGTTGGAGAGGTTGCCGAGCTTGTTGGTCGAGTTGTACTCTGGGATAGACGAGAGCCGTAGGTCCAACCAATCGGTGTTGGTGAAATCCATCAGGGTCTCGTTGCCGTTGATCTCGGTGTAGTAGCTACCGTCGGGGGCAGTCATCTTCAGAGCGTCGATCTGGGCCTGGGTGTAGCCGTCAGCGACCCACTGGTCTAGCTCATCCTCGGTGGCCGTCGTGAAGTTGCAGTATTGGGTGGCTCTGGGGATCGCCGCCGCATTGGTGAAGTACCCGCGTTGACCATTCTTGATGTTGCGCGTAAACGTGACATTCGACGCGTTGGCCTTGATCCAGGCGGCCTCCTGGATGCCCCAGTCGGCACCAGCGTTGTCGCCCACAACCATCCCAAGGCCCTGAGTGTAGTCGGTGAACGGCGCCGCGTAGTTCGGTCCCGCGAGCACAGCCCCATTCGGGCCGGCGATGGCCGCGTTGTTTGGCCCGACGATCAGTGCGGTGGTGACCATTAGATGCCCCTGTTATTCGTGAGGCCGGCAAAGTGCTTGACCGCCCTGAGACGCTGGTAGGTTTCGATGTCGTCCCAATCTGCGTAGGTTGGGGCGAGTCCCCAATACCCATCGGGATCGGTCTTCTCAATGGCAACGAAGTGCATCAGGGTTCCGAAGCCGTTGTCGAGCGCACTACGGAGCATCGTGAGGGTGACATCCCCCCAACGCTCCTCTTCGTAGTAGCCGACGATTGTCTGCGCTGGAGTTTCGCCAGCGACACCGCCGACACACACGACATGGTGCTGACCTTCGTAGCCGAGCATCTCCATTCCGCCCGTGGTGACGATGCGAGCCTCCCAATCCGCCCAGCGAGTCGATCCGGCGAGCGTGGACTCGTAAGCGTCGAGCGATTCGAAGAACTGGTAGACCTCCTCCTTGCTCATGTTGACGGTGTTCTTCGTAGCACCGTCTCGGAGACTGCTAGGGGCATCGTCAGCCAGCCCGTTGTTGGAGTACTGCGGCTCCGCCAGAAGCGAGTTTCCCCAGTAGAACGCGATGGTCGCAGAATCGTGGTGATCCTCCGGCTTCTCGTATGCGTCCACGCCGAAGTTCACCTCGACATGAGCATCGAGTGCGTTCTTCGACGCGTTGTTGCCGACCTGCATCCCCAGCACGAATGTCACACGGTCATCGGTTCCATCCGCAACGAACAGCGGCTCAATCATGCGCTTGCATTGCGTCGAGCGGTAGGCCGCCCACGGCCAGAAGGGGTAGGACTCATTCTGGTCGGAGAAGCGCGAGGTCGCCGTGACATTGGCATCGCCCTCGTCCGGCCCCGTCGTGCCGTTCTCCGTCCATGCCGTGTCGCCAGCGCACACAGTCTCCGGCGTACCGAGCGTCACCGACTGCGAGTTGGTCCAGGTGTCCGGGTCACTAGTGGAGGTTGCGACCTCCCAGTTTCCAGAGGTCTGGTTGTGGTACAGCACATAGGTCGTACCCCCGCTCTCGCGCTTGAAGACATTGAAGGCGGCGTTCGTGGTGTCGAACGACCCGCTTGCGACCTCTCCGTTGTTTGACTGGAAGTAGTCCCCGTCGAAGTTGGAGTCGGCCATGCTCGCCAGGGTGATGTAGCGCGAGTTGGCGACCTCAAGAAGACCCTGCGCTTGAGCGTAAGCGTTGGCTGAAAACCCGCTATTCCAGGTCTCGTTGCCGTACTCGATGGCGATCTTTAGCTCTGGATTCACATTATCAACGAGGTACTGTCCCCATAAAGACACGGAGATATCGTCGTACTCGGCGGGGATGCAGTACCACGCTGGGACACCTAACAAGTTCTGCATTCGGACACACGCCGAGAGAGGCACACCGGGCTGCGCGTGACGGCCCGCTCCAGTATTAAACGCGCCGTGAGTGTATGTGCGATAACTGTCGGGCTTACGGTCTGCCCAAGAGTCCCAGCCGCTTTGTCGGTTCATGGCCTGCCAGTTCATGAAACGGATGCCACCAGGAAAGTCAGAGTAGACATCCAGGAACGGTTGGTAGAACTCGTTTACCTCACCGGGTCCACAGGTTCCCTCGTAGTCCTCGTGGCAGATCACAACATCCGTGACATCGGTGGCGGCGATGGGGACCCTGAAGTACAACAAATCGTCGTCGCCCCAGTCAGTGATGTTGTAGACCTTACGGTTCGTGCTGGTCGTGGGCGACCCGATGCTCATCGTGCCCGTCGCAACGAGTGAGCAGTCGCCCGTTCCGCTCCAGGTCAGGACATAGTTGCCTGTCGGCAGCATCCCTGCGCGTGATTCACTGATGACCACCACTTGGTTATGCGCGACCGCAGTGCCGGGGTCCGTGATGTAGCCGTCGCTGTCGAGCGTCCCGTCGAAGGTGTCGCTGGAGTTGCGCACCCACTCATCGTTCGCCTGTTTCATCAGGTTGTTGAACGGCACCTCCCGGCCATACGCAAGATTGAACAGCGTGTTCATCCCCGGCAAGTAGCCCTTGCCGTTGGTGCGCGGATTCGGAATCGAGAAGGTGCTCGTCATTAGGTCGGCTGGATGGTCAGTTGCAGCTCGATTGGCTTGGAACCGAAGGTGGTCGGCGTTCCAGTTGCCGTGAACACGATTTGGAAGGTGTCGCCCTTAGCCACAACCAGGTTTGCGTCAGTTCCGTGGAGGGCGCCCATGTCGAAGCTCTCCTTGAAGGTGATGGTCGTACTCGCTGTAGAAAACGCAGCGGCGAGCAAGTCCACACTGGAGTTCGTGAAGTTCTGGGGCATGATTTCCCAGTAGTTCGAGCCGTCAGCGGGAATGGTCTTCGTTGGCGAGTGGAACCTGATGTCGGTGATGGTCCCTGCAACCGGCGCTGTCATCACCAGAGCAACCGTATTGGTCGAGGTGGTGTTGGTGAGGTCGACGAAACCACTGAGCACGACATCGGGCTTGTGCAGCCGCCAATCAGTGCCCGCGTCATCGGTGAACATCGGCTCGTTGGGCGCGTCGTTGCGGACCCAGAACTCGCCCTTCGTTGCGGCCGGAGTATTCGAGTGGTCGGCGGCCTCTGTGACGAGGATGCCCGCTGTGACATGGACATCGTCGGCATAGGCTAGTGCAAACCGGGTCGCGTCGGCGCCAAGGTCGCGGGTGCCGTCGGCGTCAGGGATGATGTCCGCGTCGACAACATCGCCCCACGCATCACCGCCGCCGGTGAGGTCGATCTGCGCCCAGACTGCGGCCGTCGTCGTGATGTCCTGGCAGATCCAGGAGGTGTCGGTCGTCGTGTTGGTCCAGAGGTCGTTGACGATGTGGACCGTGCCGTTGGTTCCGGCGCCGTCGTCGTTCGCGCCGGGGTCGGTGGTCGTCGTGATCCGGTTCTGGGGCGTGATCCCCATCGCCGTGTGCGCGGTCTCGACGATTTGCTGCGGGGTCGAGCAACCTAGTGCGTCCGTTCCCGAGACATCGCGCCACACAATCTCGTCGGTGGCGGCGGGCGCTGCTGGGGTCAGGCCCTCAATGATGTCCTCAATGGCCTTCTCCGTTACCGAACCTGAGCCGAGCACTGTGTCGGTGCCCGCGTCGTCGGTGAACACGAGGACGTTGGGCGTGTCAGAGCGAACCCAGACTTGGCCCTTGCCGGCGGTCGGCGTGTCGGCGTGGTCGGCCCGCTCGTTGATTACGAGGTCGCCTGTGAGGTCGGTCGTGCCGTCCTTCAGGAGTGCGCCGCCCGTGCTACAGATGTCGGGCGCGGTTGCAGTGCCGATGGTGTCGGTACCACTGACATCGGCGAACGGGAACTTGTCGCCCGTTGCGAGGATCGGGGTGGCGGCTGCCTGCCAGAGGTCCTCGAGGGCCTTCTCGGTGACGGTGGCACTAACGTTGGTCCAGACAGCGGCGGCGGCCGTGACATCCTCGGCTACGAAAAGGGCGTTCGAGGTCTGGTTGTACCACATAGAGCCAACCTCGTACCCAGAGCCCGTGTCGTCGCTCGCAGTCGGGTCGATGGTGGCGTCCATGTTGTTAGAGCCACCTACACCAATCTTGGTCGCGACATAGGCCGCGAGCTGGGCCATATTCATGTCGGCGATCTTGTCCGTCGGGTCAGTGCCCGATGCACTAGCGTCGAAGAATGGTACGAGGTCGGCGTCTGCGGGCGCAGTGCCGGAGTTACCTTGGGTTCCGTCTAGTTTGTAGACCATGTTTAAGCGAAGCTCACGACGCGGGTAAGGATGCCGAGGCCGGTGTTATCGACTACTAGCACACGGGAGCCAACGGGTGCATTAGGATCGGCGGCCATGAAGATCGTGGAAGTAGTCGCGATGCTACCCACAGAGTTCGTGGCGGTGGAGGTGGTTACGTCGTCGGCGTAGACGCTGGACGACTCTAGGGAGTAGGACCCTGACGAGTGGACCCAAGCGGTGCCGGCACTGGTGTCGCCAACATCGACCGCATCCCGCTCCTCGATGGACCAGGAGCCGGTTGGGAAGTGATAGCGGAGCGTGACATCGGAGTCCTGGTCGATGACGTAGAGACTAGACAGGTTGCCGCTGATGGCGAGTCGGCCGTTGGTCGGGAGCAACTCGTGGACTGGGGTGCCGAACGACTCGTCGAGCTGCCCATCTTTGTAGGCCCAGAGCTTTTGCTTACCGAGGCCAAACGCGAGGCCGCCCTGAGTGACGAGGCAGTCGACAGCTTGGACGCCCGCCCCTGAGCCGAGGTCCATGACGCGGGGGCTCGACGGCGAACCAACGAGCAATACCGTCCAAGATTCGCCGCAGACGATTAGACTGTCGGCGACCTCCGCGACTGCCAATATGTCAGAGCCGTTCTTGGGAACGGGCACTGGGTAGGTCAACCACGACGGGAACGACTCCCAGCCGAAGACCGATGGCTCGGCGAAGTGTATCTCGTTGCCGCGCCAAGTGAGGAGCTGGTTCTGCCAGATGCCAATGCCGTTGGGGGCGTCAGGGATCTGACCGGTGCCGGCCTCGGGCGATTCGGCGCCGAGGGCTTCGTCGGGCGCGACATCAACATAAGATGTGTCGCCGGCTGGGATCCGGGCAAGCTTGTAGAGGGGGAGGCCGCGCACGGCCTTCAGGGCCTTCTGCACCTCGCCATCATCGTCAGGGTCGCCGATAGGGTAGCGGGCGGTCCTGAATAGCTCTGCTGCTGTGATGTAGTCGTAGGGCGGCGCCGGGATGCCGATGGCCGGGGCCGGGTCGGTCGCGCCTCCCGAACTGTTCGACTCGCGGGTGTCGACGATGGAGGAACTATTAACCAGAGTCAATAGGTCCGTCGACAGCGAGCCGCGATGGTTGTAGGTCGTTGCTGTTACAAGGTCAGCCGGCTCAAAGGTGGCGTAGAAGTAGAGGTCGCCCCACTCAGAGCCCTTGACGCGCCCTGTTAGGAAGTCGTAATCCTCCGTCGCGTCGTCGTAGCGGTTCTTCGACCACAGGCGGAACTCACCGATGTGTGTGTCGCCGCTGTTGGTGGCCGCCATGCCGCCAAGGTACACTACCAACGAGTCGGTGCTGACAGTGATGGCGCTGTCGTTGGCCCCCAGCGGCGCGTCGAAGATCCTGTTGCCGTTGATGTCCAGGTCGCGGATGGTTAGGTCGTAGTCGCTAGAGACATCATCTAGGATGATGCTGGTCGTGAACCAGTTAAACTGCTGCGGGTCGATGCCCGCGTCGGCTAGGGGTTTGACATAGGAGGCCGATGCGCTGCCGTCCCACTGGCGGTTCGGCAGGACATAAGATGCCTTGCCAGTGGTAACCACAATCGAGCCGTCGCCGAGGCTCGACGCGTAGATGTGGTACTGCGCCTCGGTCTCCGCAACGGACGCCTCGTCAGTGATGAGCACTCCGGTGAACTCGGTGGGCGAACCCTTGATCTGGGTCATGTTGCCCTTAGTCGGGTTCTTGACACCACTATCGGCAGTGTCGCCCTTGTAGGTCCGCCAGTATTGCCCTGAAACGCGGTCGTAGAACTTGTTGGGGTTCACTGACGGGTCCTCGGTGAAGAAGCCAACATCGGACCTGATGAGGTCATCCATCGCGCCGCCCTGAGCAGCGGCAAACCGCTTGCCCGACTCATAGACGATGGTGGCCTGGGGCCATGCGCGGGACCACGCGCGGGCGTGGTAGAAGTAGCTATCGTTCGCCATCCAGCCGAGGCGGTTGGCGTTGCGGCTGCCGACGCCCGTGCCGTAGTCGCGGTAACCGTGGGTGCCGGTCGCGCCTGCTGCGTCGGTGTAGTTCGTGCCGGAGTCCGCCGTCGGGAGGTCGGCGATGCCCTCGTAGTGGTTGCCGCTAGAGCCAGTCTTCCTGAACGCGACGTTGGTGGCTCTGAAGTCGATCTTCTTCTGTGGGAAGTCGTAGCCGGCAAAGAATCCGACTAGGGCGCCGCCTGTGAAATGCTTCCAGGTGCTATCCGTGTAGTTGTGGATGTGGATTCGGAGGTCGTCGCCGTCCCGCACTGCAACGAGGTTGTAGTCGTCGTCGGCGTCCCAGAACCCGTCGTCCGTGCCTTCGTCGCCGGCACTGTTGAAGATGAGGTAGCGGTAGCGGCTGTCCTTGAGGCCAAGGCTGCGGGCAACAACGAGGCGGGGCGGGCCGCCTGACTCGCCGCCGTAGGTGCTGTCGGCGTCCAGGTAGACCATGAACGACCGGGTGGTTGGCCCCGGGTCTTCGTGGCCGATTGCGAGGAGGCCCTGGTTGTTGTAGGTACCTTCGCCGGATGCCTTGTACCTGAACGCGAGCTGCATCGTCCAGTCGCCATTGGGGTTCAGGTCGATTGGGTTGTCCGGCTCTAAGCAGAGCGTCGGCTCGTCGGAGAAGTCGGCCGTCGAACCCCGGTCGAAGATGGACTCCTCAAGGTCGTCGAAGTCTGGGAACCGGAGGTAGGTTTCGACTGAGATGCCGTCGCCGTCGGTGGCCGCGATGCCGTCGGTGCTGTCGGTTAGGGTGAAGTGCTCGGCTGCACCAGACTCGGCAAGGCCATAGGACTCGCCTAGCTCGCGGCGCTCCTCTGTGCCGGCCGCGTCGCCCGCGCCGATGAGCACTGATGCGGCGCCGGTTGCCTTGACGGGCTTCAGGCGCTTGATGGGGCCACGGGTGCCGTCTTGGCTGACCCAGCGGTAGCCGTAGTCGTATACACCATCCAGGGCGCCCGTCGAGAGGCTCTGGACGCTGACGTCGGCCTCGGGTTCAGGGAGGCCAAGCGGCCGAACCTTGGAAAGCTCTGAGTTGAACACATGGACCGAATCGCCGCTGTGGACGAACGCCCGGTCGCCGACGCGGATACTGCTGAGGTCGGCGCCGACTGGCTCCTTGTAGATCCCTGTGTAGCCGAGGGCGGCCGGCCCCATGACAACGCCCGACTCGACGCCAACGTGGTCCTGGTCCGTGAGCGGCCCTGGTGCGTAGGCGGGGTGGCCCTCAGTGGTGCCGTGGGTGACGGCCGCGAGCGCGATCCGGTTGCGGCTGCTGTCGCGCAGGTAGTCGGCCGTGACGTCGAGGCTGAACGCGGGGTTCAGGGACGTCGAGGTGTCGGCGTAAACCGCGTAGTCGAAGAAGTCGACCTTCGTGAGGTAGCCGTGGAAGCCCTTGCCCGCAGACGGGTCCTCGTCGTTGCCGATGTAGAGGTCCGGGATGCGCTGCCAGTCGAGGTAGGGCGCGAACGCCGGCATCGTCGTTGTGACGGCAGCGGCGCCGTCTAGGATGAGGTAGACATTCGTGCCGTCGACTCCACAGACGATGGAGAAGTCGGTGTCCTCGGTGATTGCGGCAGCCGAGGTGGCACTGACGCCATTGTATGTGAATACGGCCTTTCCGGTTGCGTCGATTGCCAAGTAGGCGAGCCCTTCGACATCGGACCCGAAGTCGAGTAGCGTCGTTGAGGCCGACCTGAAGGCGCGTTGGCCCTCCACTTTGAAGGAGAACTTCTGCGACCCGACATTTTCCGTCTGGGTCTGGAAGTACCGCTCAAAAATCTGGCGGAAAGGCACCACAACAGCGCCCCCAAAACCAGTAAAGTGCAGCTTTGAATCATCTAGGGTCGGGGGCGCCGGGACCGCGTAGGTCTTGCCCCTGGTTGCCCCGCCCGTTGCGGGCGAGAAGCAGTAGCCGCCGATGTCCGACGGTTGGATGTTGTAGAACGAGGAGACGCTGGGGGTGCGCTGCTGGTACTCGGCCGTGGTGACGACGGAGGCCCACAGGTGAAGGTTGTCCATCACCGGTGCAGTGCCCTTGGCTCTGGTGGTGATCTTGTGCGTGCCCAGTAGTTCGATCTGCGCCGCTGACAGTGCCGTGTAGGTGCCGGCGAGCGTCACGCCCTGGGTTGCGTCGCCCTCGCTCACGTTCAGGGTCAGGGTCGTGCCGCTCTTGGTGATGAGGATGTCGACGTTGGCGCCCGCCGTAACTGCGATGGGTGTGACGCCCTCAACCGTCGACGCGTTGTCGATGGCGTCGAGATAGACCTTGTAGGTACCGCTGTCGTACTTGAGGTAGCACCGAACAGAGTTGTCCGTGTCGGCATCGGCGGTCGACCCTGCAAACAGCAGCGTCCACTCACCACCACTTTCCGTGATGTCGCCGACGTTGGCACTGAAGCCCATCGACCACGAGCCGGTGAGGTCCAACTCGGCGTCGATGGCCCACTGCGAACCGGCTGGCTCTGCAACTAACCCTAGAGCCTGAGCGTACCGCGCCTGTCGCTCGGTGCCGAGGCGCCGCGTCGTGATCTCCTTATTCGGGTCAACCTCGCGCCGCTCATAGACGGCAGGCGGATCCGACAAGGGCGAACGGCCCATTGCCGAACCCTTGCGGTCCATCGGAAGGTTGTCGAAGCGGGCCTTCATGGTTAGTAGCTAATCGGCTCCCCCGTTGCAGTGCCCGGCGTCGTGCTGGAGGTCGTGTCGCTGTAGTCGTCGCCCTCGTTGCCGTCGGGGAAGTTGTTACCGTAGGGGTCTTCGCCGTTGTAGCAGCCCCACAGGCGGTCGCGGCGCTCGTTGGGTCGCTCTGGGATCACCGGGATGTAGGTGTCGCGTGGGTAGTAGACGATGTTGATGATGACCTCGGCCGTCGTGTCGACCGACATCACCTCGGCGTAGACACCGTTCTCGAAGTAGATGCCTGCGAGTTGGTCGGGGGTCGACGCTCTACTGCCCTCGGCCTTGGCGACAACACCGTTCCAGATGTTCACGTCCTCGCCCGTGTCGGAAGGCTCTGGGGTGGTGAAAAACTTAACGATGGTCGAGTCGGTCTCGGCCGATGTGTGGACCACGACCTCGATGTGCATGACATGGCACGACCCCGAGATCAACTGATAGCGTTTGCCCTCGGCCCTAGAATCGGTCCAGGTGCGGAGATCGTCCGGGTGCGGCGTCAGGTCGCAGCAGCAGATATTATCAGCCACGGAAGTTACTCCGCGATTGCGGCTGAGTGCTCTTGCCGCCTTGCTTGGCCGCCGTATTCGAGTCCGCCACGCCAATGCGGGAAGCGGCTGCCTCGCCCGCGCTGAAGCCACCAGTCTGCCACGAGCGCCAAACCTGCACGGCCCGCTCTAGGATCGCGTCGTAGAAGGCCTCGGTGCCGGGGATGTCGGTGCTCTGGGTGATGTTGTCCAGCGAGAAGTTCTGCCGGATTGCGAGCCTGACGGCTGCGTCGGGCACGGGCCACAGTTGGAGGTATGGCGTCCCGTTGCGGGCGTAGCGTTGCTCGTAGCCCTGGGTGCGACCGGTCGGCTCGAGGCCGTAGTTGGTCAGGCCGTCGGGCGTGTGCGCGAGGTGCGTCTTGTTGCCGAGGTTGATTACCTGCGTGACGGACCCTGAGTTGGGGAGCCGCACTGTCCGGTGGTAGATCGTGCCAGTCGATCCCGCTAACGAATCCTTGATCGCAGAGCCGACGTCGATGCCGGATGCACTGTAGTCGTAGATGGTCCGGTAGTAGCTGCCAATCTTGATGACGTCGCCGACGTTGAGCCCGGTCGGGGGCGTCAGCGCGAGCGTCGACGTGTTGGCCGTGTGGCCGGTGATAGTAACCGCCGAGGTCCCGAAGGTCTCGGCGGTCAGCTCTGAGTAAGCGAAGCCCGGAACACCATCTTCATGGATCCGGGCCAAGCCAGAGTAGATTGCTTCGTCCAGACGCTCCTGCTCAGGGCCAGTGATGACCGAGAGACCCAGGCGCTTGGCCAGGCGGGCGCGGAGTGTGAGGACTTCAACCATCGTTAGTTAGCGACGGTCCAACCTTCGATTTGCGCGAAACTGCGGCGACCGTTATCCAGCGAGTAGCAATACTTGTACTGCGTGCGGCTGAACCAGTTGGTCTCCTTCGGGTGCGGAGCCAACTCCGACAGTTGCTTCACGAAGCCGCCCTGCTCGTTGACACCACCGCCATCGGCGAGGTTCATACGGAGGGAGTTCATGTTGAGCAACAGCGCGGGGCACTCTGCGGTAGTTTCGGCAGTGATGTCCCACAAGGTGTCCTTCTCGAGGTACTGCGACCACATGAAGTTGACGTTGCGGAAAGGAATCACATCGGCACCACCCATGTCCTTAACAACCGAGTCGTTGATGTTCGTCTTGTCGCGGAGAGCCGTGACGAAGATGTTGTTCAAACCTTCGGTGATGAGGCCGTGGGTCGGCTTCTCGATGCCGCCGAACCGTGAGGTCTTGCGGATCGCTTTTTCCCAGTCGCCCAGGAACAGGTCAAGCTCTGCCGAGGTGGCAGGAGCCGCGTCGGTTGCTTGGAAGAGCTGCGGTGCCCAGCGAGCGTCGCCGTCGCCAGCGGCATCACAGTCGATGTTGCCGAACTTGTCGCCAGCGGCGTTGACACCGGTGGAGAGCAGGCCGAGGAGCGACATCGAGCCAGTGGTAGCACTGTAGTTGGCGTCCCCGGAGTAGGGCGTCAGGAGAGCCTCAGTGCCGGTAGCAGTGGCCGAGCCACGCAACAGGTACATCTCCTCCTCCTCAAAGACATTCTCCATGAAACGCTTGACGATGAACTGGACATCGGACATAGCGAGCCGCGAAGGACGCTCTAAGAGAGTCTGCGGGATGTTGAGGTTATGCGTGACGTTCTTCATGGTGAAGAGCGCCTTGGTCAGGACTTCAGCCTGTGCGTGCCCGAAGTTGTTGGAGGCACCTGCGAAGGTGTCGCCGACGTAGCGGGTAGCAGTCTCGGCATCCGCGCCGTGACGAACAGGGTGCTCGACGCGCTCTGCGTCGTTCACTTTGAAGATGCGCCCGTTGTTAGCGAGCAGGGACATGATCTGGAACCCGCCGTCGTTGACGAAGTTCGCAGGGTCGCCGGAGTATTCGTCCAGCGCAGACGTCACCATCGTGTTGAGGGTGCGTGCTGCTTCAGTGGTTGGGAGGCCAGCCATCAGGTTATGTGCCCACGGTGGGGACTTTTAGTGGTAGGTCAGGAACCTAACGACTCGAGCATCCGCTGCTGAACGCGCTTGTCGAGGTCGCCGTGCTTCGTCTCTGCTGCCCGTGGTTTGATCGTCGTGTGCGCCCCGAGGCCAAGAAGTTCGGCGGATGCCGCTTCCTGCTTCGGAGTGTCAATGACGCCGGCCGCGAATGCAACTGACTTGATCCCCCGCTCTGAGAGGAGCGTGTGTACGGTGAACTCCTTGGATTCGAGGCCTTCCTTGTAGGTCTTTTGGACCTTCTTGTAGGCTTCGGAGTCAGGGGCGATACCGAGGGACGTAAGCGTTCGTTCGAGCTTCAGCGTCGCCTCCGCCTTCATTCGCTCGAAGGTAAGCGACTCTTCGATACGCTTGTCCACTTCCTCGGGCTTGATGTAGCCCTCGGTCTGGAGGCGTTTCTCAAAGTCAGCTTCCATCTTACGCTTGAAGCCGTCGATTGCGCTGCTGCTCTGCGACTCAACCAGCTTGTTCACCTTTGCGATGAGCTCTGGCGTGAGTTCCTGTGAAAGTTGCTGCAAGGTCTCTTGGGCCTTCGCAGCGGGTTGATCCTTGAGACCCTTCGCTGCCTCCTCCGCGAGGTTTACCAATGGCTCCTCGGTGGCTGGCTCAACAGCGGTGGTGTTCTCTTCGGGGGTTTGTTCGTCAGTCATGTTTAGGCTTACCTGTGGCTCCTAATACAATGGGATGGGACTAGCTTACCAGTGGCTCTAGTACCCGAGGTCTCGGTCATGGTTGTCAAGACCTACGCTACCGTTGCGGCGGCGTTGGTTCACCGAGCCGGGGCCCTGCCCTGGCTTGAATCGGTGGCTGTCGGCGTCGAGGCCGTACTTCTTGTAGACCGCCTTCATCTCGGCCTGCGAGTGAACGATGCGGTCGGGGCAGTCAAGGGGGAGCTGGAAGATGTCGTGGCCCTTGCCCCAGTCGCCGGCGCCCGCCCGTTGAAGTTGTTGGTCTTTCAGGGCCGCATACTCGCGCTCGACTTTCTCAAGGTGCGCGTCGTAAAGGACCTTGTCGGCGGCCGATGGCTCTGGAGGTGACGGAAGGGTCGCGTCGCAGCACGACATCTTCCAGTCAGGGTAGTGGGCGCGGCCGGTCGGGTCGTTGCATCCGCCACATTGGCCGCGAACTTCGAGGTTGCGGTCGCGCAGTTGGTGCCAGTCGTAGCTGACGACCCAGCTATCGTCTTTAGGCATGGAGTTCCACGTAGAGGTCGATGGTGAGCGCGGTGCCGGTGTTGCCGCCGTCATGCACTAGGCTAAACCGCTGCGGGAGGAACTCAACGACCGAGCCCTTCAATGAGGTCGCGGTCGTGGCCATGACAGTCATCTCAGTGTCAAGGTCGCCATCGAGGTCGGAGTCGAAGCCCATGAAGACGGCGCCTGTGGCTGGGTCCGTGTTGTCAGGCGACACGGCCCGCATAAACACTTTACCCGCGCCGGCGCCTGCGGTATCGGTGTTCTCGATGGCGTAGATCGCGGCCCAACTGAACCCCGACGCGTCGATGACGGGCAATGTCTCGCCCGCAACGCAGTCGACGCCCTCGAACTTGTATATCTTGGTGAACTTAGAGCTGTGCTCTGTGGTTTGGGTGGCGACCATCGGTTATCGGAGTTGGTTGAGGGCTAGGTCTTGGATCTGGTCGACGGGGATTCCGTCAGGACCCATCGCGCCATTATTGAGGGCGCCCTGAGCATTGAAGCCGGGCACTGGTGATTGCGGTTCGGCCGGCTGCGGGCGCTGCGCGAGGTAACCCTGATGGGACGCGAGCGCCTGCTGGATTTCGCCAACCGGGATCGACGAGCCTGGCTGCATCGCTGCGGCCTGGATCTCTGCTTGGTAGGCGGCCATGAACTGTTCGTGATCGTCCTCCGGGTAAACCGGGATCTCGTTGGTTCGACCGTATACGAAGTTGAGGATCCGTTGTTGAGGGCCCTCCAGGTTGAACGGAGTTTTCAACATGTCCGCCGCCGCGTTGTTGCCAAGGGCTCGCAGGTACTTTTGAGTTTCCGAGATAAGTAACCCAGGTGGGATGAGGTCCGGCGCCTGCTGTCTAATGTTGCTTAGTAGAGAGATTGAGGCAGCGTGCGTCTCGACCTGACCCTGTTTGGACAGGTTACCTAACTCGACCGCTTCGACCCTAAACGACATTCGTGCGATGCCGGGGTCTGGCAGGTCAATGATACGGTTGAGCTTGTTGGCAAGCGGGATAGTGACCTTCTTTTTAGGGAAAGCCACGGGGAGGAACTGGTACATAATCCCTCCCAGGGCCGAGAATGCGTCGGCCATGACCGTCAGGCGGGCTCTGGATCGGCGATTGTTCGCCTGGACGATTGCGCTCGCCTCGGTGGCGGACTTACGCGGGTTGGCCGCGACGCCACGGTCCAGCGACGACACGCCAACAACCTCGTCGAGGAGCTGCATGTGCGACTGGAGGACGGCGATGATCTCGCCGGCGGCACTAGATCGCTCGATGGGGCGGGCCTTGTGGCTGACGCCCGTGTACTCGGCGTTCATGTTGACGCCGCTGACCGGGACAAATAGCGTGTTGCCCGGCGGGTTGTTCCGCATGGCCGAGATGGCGTCTTCGCTGATCGACTCCGCCTCGCAGAGGATGATGTTGTCGATGCCGCCGATGGCCTGCTCTAGTTGGCGGATATCGCGGTGGATCGAACGGAGCACTGGGATCCACGACGCGACCTCGGGGGGCGCGATGTCCTCGCCGGGCGCCGGGTCGAGGAACTGGTCGATGTGCAGTGGGCAGGTCGGTAGCTCTAAGGTGGTGACATACTCGCCGAGCGGTTGCTGCTGGTGGGCGTCCGACTGGTTTGCGACATAGACGCTCTCAGTGGGTTGGCTGTCGGTGATCGTGACGAAGAAGCTAACAGGGCATTTTTCGCCCTTGTAGGCGAAGCCCTTGTGGAATACTTCGGTGACCTCGACGACCTGCCACGGCTCGGGTTCGGGCCGGCCGTCGAGGGCGGGCTTGTGCTTCAGCTCGGACCACTGGACCTGGTATTGGTGCCACATGAACCGGCGGTATTGCGGTTCGTAGCCGCAATGGCTCGACGGGATCGCCTCAAAGTGCAGCCGCTCCTCGATGGGGGCGCTGGGATCGACGCAGAGCTTGACACCGAAGTGCGAACCGAGGAGGCCGTTCATGGCCGTGCGCCGCATCGATTTGCGTAGCCCTGATTGGCGCGACAGCCACGGCATCAGGATCGCTTGCTCCTCAGCGAGGTGTGTGGCCTCGGCGGTCAGGGCCTCGACTTGGAAGGCCGGCACTGCTGGTACTAGCTCTGTGACTAGCTGTTGGGTCCGGGCCTGGAATAGGTTGGCGCCGACATTCGGGTAGGTCCACTTCTGCGTCGATGTCGGGTCAACGGTCGAGTTCCAGGCGATGCCACCGTCAGGCAGCCCGCCCGATGCCGGGTCGCGCCCTGTGTAGAGGTCGTTGATGAGCCGCTTAACGCCCTGGACCGAACCCTTAAACGAAGCCTGCGCGGCAACAACTGCCGACGCCAGTGCTTTGTGGGTCTTCTCGGGGAGGCGTTTCAAATCTACCAGCTAGAGGGCGGCGGGGGTTGGCGGAAGGCTAACGAAGTCGGGTCGGCGGCCGCATTGTAGTACGAGTTGGGGTCGGGTTCAATAGTTATTTTGGGTAAAATCCCCTTTCGTTGGCCGCGCCATGTTAGGAGGGCCAGCGCGTCGGGGAGGTCGTCGCTCTCCGATTTTGGGAACTCTGTGAGGCGCTGGGTGAGGATGTCGTAGCCGGGGGCGCTGCTGATGAACCGTAGTCGGCCCTCCTTCAGCGCGAACTGGGTGCCCTGGAGGCGGCGATCCTTGGACGCGCCTCGCGACCCTAGCTTGATCGGGATGGTCGCGATGCCCCGCGCCCAGTGGTGGTCGTCGACCCAGTTCTGGACCCACGAGGCCGCCCCCGTGTCCTCGACCCACAGCTGGTCGATGCCCCACTTTTCATGGATCTTGCGCACAACCGGCATGCAGTCGGCGGGGGGTCCCCGCAGCTCTAGGGCCTCGGCCACGAAGAAGATGTTGGTCGACGGCGCCATTTCCGCAAGCCCTGGGATCGCGTAGGCCGGATTGCGCTTGCAGAGTTCGACGACCTGCTCGGCCGTGGTGGCCCTGACGAGGACGATGCCGTTCCAGTCGCCGACTTGGGCGTCGGCGCGGCTCGTTGGGTCCCAGAGGAGGATGTTCTTGCCTGGGGGTAGTGCCTGGTGGTCGGCGACCCTGTGCGTGGTGGCGCTGATGAGGGCGTCGTCGAATAGCGCGTCGGCGGCCGCCACCGGTTTGACGAGGTACTGCTGGGCCCAGAACTCGTAGTTGCCGGCGTCGCGCAGGCTAACGAACGTCTCGGCAAGCTCGTCGGCGTTCATGTAGGCAGGGCACAGCGGCCAGTCGCCGTCGTTGGGGGCGCCCAGCTCTGTGCGGCCCGGCCCCTTGCCGTCGCGGAGACCTGTATCGGGGTTGACGCCATCCCAGCAGCCGAAGCGGTATTGCTTGTAGCCCATCCGGGGTAGCTCTGAAGAGACGTCCTTGAAGGCCCACGGCGTCCCGATGTGCCAGATGTGGCCATCGGACGGGTCGCGCAGGATCGGCTCGAGTTGGTGCATCGCGTCGATGACCTTCTGCCGTTGGACGGGGGTCGTCGAGTTCCGTTCGTTCGACGGGTCGTCGGCGATGATGTCCGTCGGGTGCATGCCGGCCCTGTTCGAGCCAATCGACGACGGCATGAAGCAGGGCTCGCGGCCAGTGCCCGCTCGGCCTGCGACGTTGAAGGAGCCCTGCGGCGCCCCGCTTGGAGGTCTGACTGCTACTAACTCCGGAAAGCACTCACTGAACGGCACCATGAGCCCTGGGAGAAGCTCGACCTCGCCCTGGGTGATCGTCCGCAGCTCGTTGATGAGTTGCTTGCTGAGGGTCGTGGCGGCCGAGATGTGCATGATGCGTTTGTCCAGGTGTTGCCACTTCTGGTGCATGATGATGTCGATGCCCTCCGTCGACTTCGCGTGGTTGCGCGTGACCACCAGCGACGACCGCTTGTGGGCCGTCATGTGGGCGGCGATCTCCTTGTGGACGTGGCCGTAGGTTTTGCGCCGCGTGCCGTCGGTCTGGAGGACCCCCCGGTGCCACAGCGAGCCGAACTCCACAGGGCACTCCCAGAGCTGGATGATCCGGTCCTGGAGTTCCTGCGAGCGGCTGATGTCGGCATTGGTGATGCGGCCCATGTATAGGTAAATCCTAGCACAGGGGCGCTGGGAGGCAACTTTTATTTTTTGCGGAGGGCTGAGGGTGCGAGTGCCCTTGGGCGTGGGGTCCGGGCCTGGGGGAGGAGCCCCCACCCCTCGCTTGTTGAGATTGAGTCTCAATATCAGCGACTAGGATGTCGCATTCGGAGCGCAGCACTGATTGAAACGAACGTTTGATTCGAGTGGGTGTTTGAAACGGGCGCAGCGGCGCTAGATGAGATTGCGTCTCAATATCAGCGGCCCTAGGTGCGAGGCCTTGGACGGGTGGCGCAAATGCGCGGGTTGGAAACTTGGCGAAATACCGTGGATTTGGGGTGAAAGTGCGTGACTTGGGTGCCGATATAGATTAAGGTAAGGCATCGCGGCGAAGGGATTCCCCCTGAGCCACTGCCCTAGAATAGATCAAATGACACAATGCGAAACACTCGAAGCCGTCTTGATTGACGATGGAACGCTAGACACGGTAGTAGCCTGCCGAAACTGCACGTGGAAAATGCGCTACGCTCAGGATTCGGCGGTTGCCGATGCACTGGCAAGTGGCGACGAAGAAGTGGCCTTCGAGGAATGCTGCGAGGACCACTGGGAGGATCAAGCATGAAGCGTTCCGCACGCCAAGCCGTCAGCGTAGCAATCGACGCGGTTTTCTACTTGGCCCTTTGCGCTATGGTGCTGTTGGGCTGGTCTGTCAGTCCCTAGCAGGGCTGGCAACCCGGAGAGAAAAGGGAAGCCCTGCCGGGAGGCTTTAAACCCCGGCACAAAATCAACCCGCTAAACTGGCGGGATAGCCCTAGATAGGAAGATGCAGAAAATACCTCCATACCGTGTAGCGAAACCCGCCCCGAAGAAAGCGTACAACCCTTACAAAGACGGATACCGCGCCGGGCAGAACGCCCTAGATGATCGGGATTGGCTCGAAGAACGCCCGGAAGGGCTAGGAGAGATGGCCTACGCGCTATGGCTCGACGGGTGGCGGGACGGGTGTAACGCGCCCCTAGTAGACTGACAGCGGCCAGCCGGGAGCCCTACAATCCCGGCAACAATCAAGCGGCTTTCGAGCCGTCAACCTTTGAACCCTAGCCCGAATGGGCACTGATAGAGAAAATGACTACTTGGAACTACTGCAACCGGCGCGGCCAAGTCCGCGAAACCGATACCGGCCTACTTGTCGCTGACATTCCTTTGCGCCCTAACGCCGATGAGCTCGGTACACTGGCCGCCGCCGCGCCGGAGCTACTCGCCGCGCTGGTCGAAATGGAGCAGAATATACGAGTCCTGGTCGAAGACGGTACGCTCACCGACTTCGCGCTGACTCACCCTGCGATGGTGGACGCTCGCGCCGCAATCGCAAAGGCGACGGGCGGGGAGGGCGCGGTATGACTCACACAGCGGAACGTTGCGCCAAGTGCCAGCACCCCCTGGCCGACCGTGGCAAGCCCATCCAGCGCGGCGAATACTATTGTGGCAAGTGCTACCTGGGATTTGCTCGCCGCTACCCTGAACGCGCCAACAGGGTCGGATTCATTCGGCGGGAGGGCTCTAAATGATGCCGCGCCGCCGCTACGGATTTGGCCGCCGACTGAGGCCGCGCCGCCCGGTGTGGTATGTCCTCGGGGCCGATGGCCGCCGGGCACTGGCCACCCGCGACGAAGACCTAGCTTTGGCCTATGCCCTGGAGGGGTATGGGGTCGAGGGCGAGCTTGCGAAAGGGAGGGCGATCTGATGGCCATCTGTATCCCTGAGAACCTACACGATTGGCCGCTCCATGAGGACCAGTGTAACGATGCAGTGCTATGGTCATGGCGCGAAGAAGTGCTAGCCGACGTTTGGGTTGATATCCTGACCGGCGTATGGCAGTGGTCCCTCGAGAACGCTGGCGGCGACGAACTAGGCTTCGGTACTACAACGAACGCCCAGGACGCGGTAGATAGTGTGATCGCACTGCACGAGCGCGAGCTTGCGCGGGGCCGCCGGGTCTGCTAACCTACTTTCTAAGCCGACGAAGCCTGTCAGCCCATCGCGGCTGGCGGGCTTGCGGCAGTGAGGCCCTGCTAAACCGGCGGGGCACTGATGGAAAATAGACACCATGATTTTCGACCTACACCTTTACACCGAGAAATCCCAGGATCCGACCTGGAACGCCCAGCAAAACCTGGACAGCCGGACGCACTACGTCTGCGCGGAAACCCTGCGCTACCACGGCTCGCGCATCCTGGAAACCTACATCGTGGACCAGGGGCGGCTGTTCGCCCTGGTGGAATCGTTCAAGCACTACGACGGCACACGGCGGCGGCGGTTCGTGGTGTTCAATGTCGCCGGGGATGTGGTGGGCGAGCGGTCGACGGACGGCTGGCAGACCACAAAGCAAGCCCTCGCTGCAATGTGGGCCGAGCTAGATACGCTCGACGCGGAAGCCCTGACAAGTGAGGCTATCGACCGGGCGCGGCGTTATCTCGACGCGTCGATTGAGTACCTGAAAGGGCAACTGGCCGACCTCTAACCCGCCGACATCACCCTACCCGCCCGTGCGCCCTCAGTGGTGCGCGGGCTTAGGGCCGTGAGGGGCAGTCTCAAAATGAGACAGTAGCCCTGAACCAAATAAAGATGATCTCAAACCAACAAACCAAACTCGCCTCCAAAGTGAGCGCGAGCCTACACCCCACGACGGGCAACCTACGTCTGTCAATCCTGAAAGACGGCTTCGGCTGGGCGCACCACTTTTTCGGCAACCATGAGGAGGCGGTGACGTTCCTCGAGGCGGCCCTGGAGCTGGTCGACCCGCAGGAGGGTGGCTCTGATGAAAACTAAGTACTCGCATCTGCTCGACCGGCCCGAATGGGCGGAGATCCCGCGCCATATGCGGAACACAGCGGAGTTGTACCTGCTGCACGGCGTTCGACCCGGCAACTTCCTCGAGGCCGTGCTAGAAAACGACCTGGCTGGGGCCGTAGGCCGGGCCGACCACTACAACCGGGGAGCCCTGGCCGCGTGGGTCGATTGGTGCTTCTGGTGCCTGCCCAGCCGCGCCTGGGGTAGCCGGGAAGCCGTCGCCAACTGGCGCGGGCTGGAGGGTGGCTCTGATGAGTAAAGCCCAAACCTACACTGTGGTATGGCACGAGACTCACGTCGCTGAAGCGCGAGTGACGGCCAAAAGCCCTGCCGAAGCCTTGGCACAAGTTAAAACTAGTGGCTGGGAGGCCGATACACTAGAGTTCGTGGACTTGGAAGATCCCTCCGTATGGTTGGATGGCGTCAAACTGGATTTGGTTGCCGGTATCTGCAACGATAGGAGTGGCTCTGATGAGTAGGCTCTACGAATGCGACGAATGCGGCGAACCCTACGCCGAGGAAGTCGGCTGTGAGGCTTGCGCGGAGGGCTCTAAATGACCGACATCCCAACAACCGACGCCTGGCTGGTCACCGGATCGGCCGGGCCGGGCGGCATCGCTCTAGAAACAGCCGACGGCGACGAGCTGGTCTTTGACCTCAAGGACAGTAAGTGGTACGTCGGCCTCGCCTACGGGCAGGGCGCTGGCACTGACTGGGTGGGGCCGCTCGACTGCCTGGAGGACGCCCTAGCTTTCCTGGGGAGGCCCTAGATGAACGACAAACCTTCACGTACACCCATGACCCACCTCGACACC
>Ga0208019_1000093_pt1 | contig 43625 bp, 43 predicted proteins | sample CB_VirMetaG_5_FD_184540 | JGI IMG/M metagenome (GOLD analysis project Ga0208019, IMG submission 184540) | Freshwater to marine saline gradient viral communities from Chesapeake Bay - CB_1508_1D Viral MetaG (SPAdes) (version 4) | ecosystem: Environmental > Aquatic > Marine > Coastal | place: USA... | reverse complement strand
GCATTTGAAACAGAATATAGAAGCAACGAAGGCTTACGTTTATTAAAGAAAGCCGGAGTTAAAATACATAAAATTTAAATTGGAGATTTTTACAATGAAAAAGACTATGATTGCTCTAGCTCTAGCGAGCGTAATGGGTACTGCTGCCGCAGACGTAACTGTATATGGTAGTGTTGAACAAGCTCTAACTAATACCGATAACGGTACTACTAGTTCGTGGGATGTCACTAATAGCGATACCTATATTGGTTTTAAAGCAAGCGAAGACCTAGGCAATGGCCTAACAGCATCTGCTAATTTATCAATGGATGTAAACTCTGAGAGCGGTGCTGCTTCAACTACACGTGATGCATATGTTGGCTTAGCCGGTTCTTTTGGTTCTGTTAAGATTGGTCGTCAGGTTGCTCCACAAAAAGCACTTGCTGATGCAACTATTGACATCATGGAAGGCAACAACTCAGTTGTTTTTGCTAACGACAGCCGTGCAAACAACGCTGTTAGCTACACCACTCCAGATATGAATGGATTTAGTGCTGTTGTTGCTACTGTAATGGATGGTGCTAACGGCGAAGACACAACTGACGCACTTGAATATGTTGTTGGTTATAGCAATGGTCCTATCGCTGCTTATTACTCAGCTCGCGATGACAAGAATAACAATGTTCAGAACACCGTTTATGCTGCTAGCGGCACAATGGGTGACTTAACTGTTGCTGCTTCTTTTGAAACTCAAGAAGACAACGACGGTACTGCTGACGTTGATACTAAGACTGTTGTTGCTACATATAATATGGGTAACAATGCACTGAAGGTTGCTGCACAGCGTCCGGACGAAGGTAGCGATATCAATGCATTTGAAGTTGCTCATAGCTTTAGCAAGAACACAACTGGTTATGTAAACTATGAAGTTTCTAGCCCAGTTAGTGGTGCTGCCGATACTGATCTAGTGTCAGTTGGTCTACGCATGAACTTCTAATTTAACATTTAAATTAGATAAAAAAAGCCCCTTAATGGGGCTTTTTTATTGTATGCTCTGCACAGCTAGACGCCGTCATGATCGCCTTTAGTTCTAATGAAATCAACATATTTTTGTTCAATGCACGAGCTTAGTTCCCAATAATATTTGTTTTCTTCTGGGAATGTGTGAATCGCAAAATGCGACTCGCTCAACAGCCATAGAGCGGTCCACCCAAATGGCTCAAAAGTGTGCTCAACATAATTTAGGACATTAAACCCTGCTTCATTTAACATACTAGAAAATTCGCTTTCGAGCTGAGAATCAGTTTTATTATCGATTGTTTCCCAACCTTGAGCGTTCCACATTTTCGCTTCCATTGTTTTTACATCCTTTTCTCTAAGAATAAAAAAATCCACATCCCAACGCGAATCAGAATGTAGACAAAAAGTTAATCTATTTATATAGAATATTAAAAAACACTAAACTATGTATATTATTATAAGAAAAAATTTACCGGTTAACAACCCTTTATGGACAAATTAAAGTAAATAGCGTTGTTAATATTCTTTTAACCTAGGAGGAAATATTTAAAATGAACTATGATTTTGCCACCGTTTTTAACCGTGGTTGGGATACCGTCTTGGCAGAAGCCCAGCATAACAACGAATTTCATGCAGTTAGCCGTGATAAACTTCGTTGTATTATTAAAAACAATACTATTGCTCGCTATCCAATTTGGGCAGACTGGGGCGGTATCAAGCGCGATCTAAAGAAAAATTACGGAGATAATGTAGCAGAAAAGCTACTCTATTCAATGATTTAGCCCTAGATTTGTTGTGAAAATACAACAAAAAATCAGCAGATTCCTGTTGACAAGCTCCTCCTACTTCGCTATAATAGTTGGGTAAGTTAAGAAATACATAGCACTTTCCAGGCACAAATACTCAGCTAACAAGGAGCACAATATGTCCGACGGACGCACACTAAATTCCAAAGAGGTAAAGACCTCTATTATGCATTGCTTCAACAAGAAGCGTCCAGTATTCCTGTGGGGTCCTCCAGGTATTGGTAAATCCGAACTTGTTGAAGAAATTACTGATGAGCTTAATGGCTACATGATTGATATGCGTTTGAGTCAAATGGAACCTACTGACTTGCGCGGTATTCCATTTTATAACAAAGATAACGGCAAGATGGATTGGGCTCCGCCTATTGATCTTCCGTCGGAAGAACTAGCCAGTCAATACCCTGTTATTGTACTATTCCTTGATGAGTGTAACTCGGGTGCTCCGAGTGTTATGGCAGCGGCTTACCAGCTTGTACTCAATCGTCGCATTGGCAACTATCGTTTGCCAGATAATGTTGTGATTGTCGCAGCTGGTAACCGCGAAAGTGACAAGGGCGTAACTTATCGTATGCCTATGCCACTGAGCAATCGTTTTGTACACTTTGAAATGAAAGTAGACTATGAATCCTGGTTAGATTGGGCAGTAGACAAGAAGATCCACAAGGATGTTGTTGGTTACATTTCGTTCGCTAAACAGGACTTGTACGATTTTGATTCTAAGTCAAGTTCGCGTGCATTTGCTACTCCACGTTCCTGGACGTTTGTAAGTGAACTGCTCGAAGATGACCCAGACGAGAAAACTATGACCAATTTGGTTTCTGGTGCAGTTGGTGAAGGACTTGCGCTCAAGTTTATGGCTCATCGCAAAGTAGCAGGCAAGTTGCCTAAGCCAGAAGATATTCTTGCTGGTAAGGTCAAAGAGCTTGAAACCAAAGAAGTTTCAGCGATGTACTCACTAGTAACTTCTATGTGCTATGAGCTCAAAGATGCTGTCGAAAAGGGTGTAAATGAGAAAGATTTCCATACTATGGCCGACAACTTCTTTGGCTTTATGATGGATAACTTTGAAGTAGAACTAGTTGTAATGGGTGCTCGTGTAGCACTTACTACGTATGAACTACCATTTAAGCCTACTAAACTTAAGAACTTTGACAAGTTCCACGAAAAGTATGGCAAGTATATCCTAAATGCCAATAACTGATAATATTGTACTAGCAGGCGATAGCTGGGCAGCTGGTGTTTGGAATGAGTCTGGTGATAAAATATACAATACCGGATTTGCTCTCCATTTACAGTCGTTAGGATATAATGTAATAAACTTATCTTTTCCTGGTGGATCAAATCTACAATCTATAAATCGAATAAGAGACTTTCTGCGCTGTAACCAGGATACTAAACCTAAATTTATATTATTCTGGATGACTGAATTTTTTCGAGAAATATGGTATTATCAAGCAGGAAATATTAACAATAATGAACTAACCTACGCATATCCAGAATTAAAAGATCGATGGATCTACAGACCTTATTATCAACTGTCAGAATTATACCAAGAATTTAAAATACCAACTTATATTATAGGCGGGTGTAGTGATACTATTTGGTATGATAACTTTGAAACAGATTTTCCAGGAATTAAAATCTTAATTCAGAGTTCTACAAATTTGTTAATAAACAACAATCACCGAATTGATAATCCAGTATTCTGCCAATTCATTAACGGTTGGATCGATAATGGAAATTTTTTAGAAGTAGTTAAACGAAACATATCCAACCATGATTTAGAAATTTTAATTAATGATATTGATCTTGGTAATTGTAGAGTTTCGCAATATAGAGATCATCCAGAATTGTTTTTCCCTGATGGCATACATCCAAATGCAACTGCGCAAAAAGAATTGTTTGATTTTGCAATATTAAAAATCAATGACTTACAAAATCATTGACTTTTGGGTATTCTGATCGTATAATATACATATTAAATACAGCAATACAGTAATGGAGTTCAAAAATGTCAGCTGAAGCTACTACACAGAACAAGGATAATGATAAATTCGCTAATCTGATAGGTCCCACCGACCCTGGTGTTGATCGTGCTAGCCGCGAAAAACTAATTGGTGCTCGTGTAGGCTTGCTGCTTAATTCTCCTTTCTTTGGTAATATGGCAACTCGTTTGCAGTTAAAAAATGCAGACGATTGGTGCTCTACTGCTGCAACAGATGGTCGTAATTTTTATTACAACAGTCGGTTTGTTGAAATGCTCAAAGCTAAAGAACTAGAATTTCTTTTTGGACACGAAGTTCTTCATTGTTGTTATGACCACTTTGGTCGTCGCGGCGATCGCGATCCGCAACTCTGGAACATTGCAGATGACTATGCTGTTAATTCAGACTTGATTAAATCCAAGGTTGGTACTCGCATTACTACCGTTCCTTGTTTGTATGATCCAAAATTTGACGGTATGTGTTCCGAAGAAATTTACGATAAGCTCTACGAAAATGCTGAAAAAATTGATATTAACAAACTGTTAGATCAATTAATTGATGAACATATGGACGGAGATTCCGAAGGTGAAGAAGGCAAAGGAAAAGGCAAGCCTAAACTAAGCAAAGAAGAACGCGACAAAATCCGTGAAGAACTAAAGGAAGCAATGCTTAGTGCTGCTGAACAAGCAGGTGCAGGGAACACTCCTGCAGGCGTAAAACGTTTAATTAAATCCTTTACAGAACCAAAAATGAACTGGCGCGAACTACTTCGTCAGCACATTGAATCGACTATTAAAACTGACTTTTCTTGGATGCGACCAGGACGTAAAGGTTGGCATATGGATTCGGTAATGCCAGGTATGATTAACGGCGAAACTACAGACGTAGTTGTTGCTATCGATACATCTGGTTCTATTGCAGAAACTATGTTGCGCGACTTCTTGTCCGAGATTCGTGGCATTATGGAAGAGTTTGAGCAGTTCCGTATCCATTTATTCACATTTGATACTGATGTTTATAATCCTGTAACTTATACTTCAGAAAGTTTAGACGACATTGAAAATTACGAAGTACACGGTTATGGCGGTACTGACTTTACTGCTATCTTTAACTACTTAAAGAATGAAGCAATTGAACCACAGCGACTTGTAGTATTTACAGATGGCTATCCGTGGGGCTCTTGGGGCGACCCAGACTACTGCGATACGCTCTGGATTGTACACGGTACTCGCGAAGTTGAAGCACCATTTGGTATTACTGTATATTACGATGACGCAACACGACATTGATCCGAGAGAATGGTTTGAAACACGCAAACTAGGATTTATGCCTAGCCACTTTGTGCGTGTAAGTATCGATTCAATTGATATCTTTATGCATAGCGAAGCAGAGCGATGGATTGAAGAAAATACCTCTGGACGGTATGCTATTCTTACTTGTGCTTCGAAACAACACAATAAGTTAGTATCTAAAGTGTATGCAGGATTTGAAGAACCAGCAGAAGCAACATTCTTTAGTTTATCATTTTTAAGCGGGCAGAAAAATTTCTGGTCATAATATACGCCGTTAAATATACTAACGCTAACAAGGAGATAATAATGAGCGAAGAAACTACAACCACTGAAGAACAATCAACTGGTTTAAGCATTGGCGACCTAGCTGGGTTACGTCAAATTATTGCTGTTGCTGCACAGCGCGGTGCATTTAAAGCTGAAGAAATGGAAGTCGTAGGCAGTCATTACAATCGTTTAAATGCATTTGTACAAAGTGTTGCTCCACAGACCGAAGAAGAAACAACCGAAGAAGCAACAGAAGAAACTTCCACAGAGGAATAATTTATGGCATTTGTAAAACACATTGGTAAGCACGGTGACAAAAAAGTTGCTGTTGTTTATCGTAAGGTACCAGGCGAGGATCATATGTGCTTGGTTGCATATACTGAAGTTGTACCAAGTCATTTCCACGATTCGATTATTAACACTATTGAAAGCGCAGGTGGACAACAAGCAGAAAATTTAGCTGATGCACTTGATAGAGCTATTTTGCCAGACGGTCGCAATACACTACACGCACTTCACAAAGAAGGTTATATTAAAAAGGTTCCAACCAACCAGGTAGTTATTACACCAAATGCTAAGAGTCATATTCGTTTAGATGAACTAAACAGTGTGTTAGATGACTTAGCAACTGGCGGCGAAGCTGCTGAGAAACTTGCTGAAATGGATAAGAACGCAGGCTTAGTTGACCCTACTGCTAAAAAGAAGGCAGAAACAGTTAACGAAGCTGTTCAAACTGCCCAGACGTCAATTGATCCAATGTCAGACGAGGGCATTGCACAAACTATGATTGACCAGGCAAACCGTATGGCAGCAGAAGCGCAAGGGTTAGTAGCAGAATCAGAACGTATGTTAAAAGAAGCGTATGCAATGGCACCGTCATTGAAACCAAAACGTGCTCGCGCTACTACTACAAAGAAAGCTGCGCCTAAGAAAGCTACTACTAAAGTCAAAGCATAATAGTAGTCCTCAACTACAATGAGAATAATAAATGTATCTAAGCGAGGACTTCTACGATAGATGGCAACACATTATTGACAACATTGACAAAACAAATGTTCCTGTTGAATGTATTGAGCGTCTTGTAATTAAACTTTATGGTGATATTGGTCCTAAGCAAAAAACGGTTAATGTTAAAATGTTGCGAGATAATGGGCTAGACCCAGAAGAAATTGAAATTATTATTTCTAGAACACTTACCGAGTATCAAGATGACATTCGCAAAGTAGATTTCTTTTTGGACCTAGAAGCAGTTGCTGATATCATTCAACCAGATACTGAATATTTTTTAAAGAATCTATGAAAGCAATTTTCGCAGTCGACGACAAAGGCGGGTTAGGTAAAGATGGACACATGCCGTGGCCTAAGATATCTGCAGACCTAAAACGATTCAAGGACCTTACCGAAAATGGTATTGTTGTTATGGGTCGAAGAACTTGGGAATCAACTGATATGCCCACTCCATTACCTAAGCGCCGCAATGTCGTGATTAGTAGCCGCGACAATTTAGATTTACCTAACGATGTCATACATATGTACAACACATCATTGCTTCATGCAACTCCAACTGCTTGGATTATCGGCGGTGCTGGATTAATTAACAGCGTGTTCGACGACTTGGATTATATCTTTTTAACACGTGTTCCGGGTGATTACAATTGCGACACGCATATCGATTTAGATAAAATCTATCAAAACTTTAAAATTCTTCATGAAGAAAAGTTTGACGATCACACATTCCAAGTTCTTAATAAGAAGTTACATGTCGAATAAACATATTATCTTTGTTGGCGATGTTACTCCATATTTAGGAAATTTAGCAAAGGAACGTCACCCAGAAGCATTTTTAGTTGAGTCAAACAACTATGTCGATATCTTAGACTCAGAAAAGGAGTTAGTATTTTATACTAGTCTAGGCGATTTGCCTAACGAAATTGTTCTTTGGAATTTACTTTTAACTGCAAAACATGTTATATACTGTCCACCAGAAGATGGTATCTGGTCTGACGGAAAACAACTTAATAAAGAAAACATATTTGAATCATTACAAGGACTAACCGAATATATAATTCAAAAAATTTCTAAAGAATTCATAGAAGTTACTGGATTTCAATCGAGAGCAAATCCTGTTTTTGTAACAACCGAAGAACAAAGACGTTCCAAAAATAGTCAGGTGTGGGTAGCAGGTTGTAGTATGAGTGCAGGGTATCTTATAAATCCAAATGAAAGATTTGGCTTTTTAGTAGCTCAAGAACTTGGTATGGAAGCATCATTTTTAGCAAAACCTAAGAGTTCTATTAGATGGTCCGCTGATCAAATATTAAGATCAGACATACGCGAAAATGATATTGTATTGTGGGGATTAACTTTAGTACAAAGGTTTCCATTATGGGATAAAAAGACCAACAATATAGAGCATATCAAAATACGTCCAGTACTTGAATATGATAATACATACTTTACAACAGACGAAATACTTCAGCAAATTGGCAACCCATCTTTGTTGTACGATGCTATTATTAGTGTACATCAAGTTGTTAATTTTTGTAGGAAAATAGGGGCCAAATTATTAATCGTTGGGTTATTATCACACACCGACGTTGAATTTGAGCTTGATTCTGTACCAGAATTTATTCAATATCATAACGATGGTGACCCAAACCCTGTGCATAATATGATTGACTTGGCTAGCGATAATAGACATCCAGGTCCCGAACAAAATAAAATGTACGCTAAATTTTGTATTTCTAAACTTAAACAGTTATATAAAAACCTATGAAACAATATCATGATGATTTACAACGTATTCTTAATTATGGCCAAGACCGTACTGACCGCACTGGCGTTGGCACTCGTAGCATTTTTGGTCTTCAAACTCGTTATAATATCCGCGGGCATTTCCCTGCTGTCACTACTAAACGGCTAGCATGGAATGCAGTTGTATCCGAGCTACTGTGGTTTATTGAAGGGTCAGGTGACGAACGTAGACTAGCAGAAATTTTACACGGCACACGTGATCCAGAAAAGAAAACCATCTGGACCGCTAACGCAGAGGCAGACTACTGGCAACCAAAAGCACAGTATCCAGGCGATCTAGGACGTGTGTATGGTGTGCAATGGCGCACCTGGCGTAAATTCAATAACTATTCTAGCGAATCAGATTTAGAAGTTGGGCATTATCAAGAAGTAGATCAACTTCAAAATTTAATCGACGGTATTAAAAAAGATCCATTTGGTCGTAGACATATTTTATCTGCTTGGAATCCTGGTGAATTAGATCAAATGGCGCTTCCTCCATGCCATGTATTCTCTCAATTTTATGTTAGTAACGACGGCGAACTATCATGTCAAATGTATCAGCGTTCAGCAGATATGTTCCTTGGCGTCCCGTTTAACATTGCTAGTTATAGTTTGCTTACATATATGATTGCGCAGGTATGCGATTTAACCCCTGGTACGTTTGTACATACAATTGGCGATGCACACATTTATCTTAATCATTTAGACGCAGTTCGCGAACAGCTATCACGCAAACCATTGTCCCCTCCTGTGCTGCAACTAAACTCAGATATTACTAATATTAATGACTTCACAATGGATGATATCGGACTTCTGTATTACGAATGTCATCCACCTATTAAAGCCCCAATGGCCGTATGACACGCATTAAAATTTTAGAATTTAATGTTGGTGACGTAGATGATCTTAATCTCGTTGCCAGCATGATTGTTGAGAGCAAACTTAAAGGCACCGAGCCAGGGCAATGGGCTCTTGACAATTGCAAAGATATACGTTATAGTATTTCACATCGAAACGAAGTTGTAAACTATATTATTCGCGTAGAAGCAGATGTAGAAGATTCTGCTGCGACTTATTTTAACCTACGTTGGGGATAACATGAAAGTAATGGTTGTAGGCGGTGCTGGTTTTATCGGGCATCACGTTGTAAAAGAAATGCAAGAGCTCGGACACGAATGTGTTGTTTTAGATAACTGGACTACTTATGGTATATTAGATCCTAAAGAGCATGTAAAGCTAATCGATGAACGTATAGCATACATGAATCATCCTATAATGTGTCCATGGGATATTGCCGATCCGACACGTGTTAAAACTTCTTTTACAAAGCACTTACCCGATGTTGTTATTCATTTAGCAAGTTTTCCACGTGCTAAAATTGTTAACACCGATCCATTAATGGCTCGTCATACTATGATCGACGGGCTAGAAAACCTGTTAACTGCGTCTGTTAAAACAGGTGTTAAACGTTTTGTGTACATTAGTTCCAGTATGGTATATGGTGACTTTGAGGGTGGCGTTACTGAAGATGCTCCTTGTAAGCCAGGCAGCATTTATGCTGCGTACAAACACGCAGGCGAACTGTTAACTAAGCACTTCGCAGATAAGCACAACATGGATTACGCTATTGTGCGTCCAAGTGCTGTGTATGGTCCTCGTGATGTAGAGGATCGTGTAGTAAGCAAGTTCTTTATGAATGCTATTCAAAATAAGCCACTTAATGTAAATGGTATAAATGAGAAACTAGACTTCTCATTTGTGGAAGATGTAGCACACGGTATTGTGCTTGCTGCTACACATCCGCTTGCTATGAATGAAACATTTAACATTACACGTGGCGAAGAGGACACTATCCTACGTGCTGCTGAACTCGTTAAGTGTTTAGTAGGCAAGGGCGAGATTAATGTACGCGAGCGTGACATGAGTATGCCATCCCGTGGATACCTAAGCACAGACAAAGCATATCGTTTAATTAACTACGAACCACGTACTAACATAGAACAAGGATTCCCAAAATATTATGAGTGGATTCAAAATTCCTTACACTAATTTACACCAACAATATCAAGATTGTAAATGGGAAATTGATCGCGCAATAGAAGAAACTATTGCAACCTCACAGTTCATTACAGGCCCTTATGTAAATTCATTTGAAACTGCACTTATAGAATACACAGGTGCAGAAGCATGTGCGTCTACAGGATCTGGTACCACTGCACTTATTTGTTCACTACGAGCAGCTGGTATCGGTCCTGGCGACGAAGTTATTACAACGCCTATGACGTTTGTTGCTACTACAGAAGCAATTGCTAGTGTAGGTGCAAGTCCAGTATTTGTTGACATTGATCCAGAGACTTATCTAATAGATATAGATTTAATTGAACAGCACATTACAGAACGTACTCGTGCAATACTTCTTGTAGACTTATACGGTCAATGTCCAGACTTATATCGCATTCGTGCTATTTGTTATAATTATAACTTAATTATGATCGAAGATGCTGCACAATCGTTTGGAAATGTTTATAAAGATCAAGTAGTTGGAACCTACGCAGATTATACTTGTGTTAGTTTTAACCCTGTAAAAAATTTAGGTGCCATGGGCGATGCAGGTTGTGTACTAGGACCTAAAGAAAACATGAATCGTGTGCGTATGTACCGAGACCACGGACGCAGCGATCGTTACAGTTATGATTATGTTGGTTATAATGCTCGTATTGATAACCTACAAGCAAATATTGTTCGTGCTAAACTACCTTACTTAAATATTTGGCTAGAACGTAAACAAGCTATTGCAGAGTATTACTCTAAAAACATTCGCACAGTAGACACACCAGTAATCGAACCCGGTAACGCACACACCTTCTACGGTTATGTTGTGCGCAGCAATCATCGTGATGCGTTTAAACAGCATCTAGCAGATGCAGGTATTGAAACTAACATTCAATACGCAACTACTACAAACACCCAGCCGGCATACAGCAAATGGTATAAAGAATGCCCTAGAGCAGAACTTGCTGTTAAAGAAATATTAAGTATTCCTTGTTGGTATAGTTTAACAGATGCGCAAGTTGAATATATCGTAGACACTATTAATAAATTTAAATGAACTTTGGATATTCCTACCACAATACGTTAGAAGAACATCGCGGCACACTAGATGGCTACGATAACGCTACTCTGCGTGAGTATGTTACTATGCTTTCGCATGAACCATTTGTTACACAACGTCAAGCAGCAGAGTGGTTAGGAATTAGCAAACAAGATCTATTAGATCTTAATACCGTAATACGCAATGATGAGATATTACAAGATTATATTCAGCATTCGGGGATTGGTAAAAAGTATTACAAAAATACTATTCTCCCGTTGTTTGCCACAGGCAAGATACAAGCAAGTATTCTAAACGAGTATTCGTATCCAGAACGTATCGGTCTATACACAGGCTTCTCTTGTATGTTCTATTGTAACTTCTGCGGACGCAACTATAACGAAAAGTATGATCGCAAATTAGCAGATGAATCATTTGCTATGTTTACACGTATGATCGACGAAGATCCGAAGACAGACTGGAATTGGCGTAATCGTTTGCGTATATCCGGCGGAGTTGAACCGCTTACTAATCCGCTTACTAATAACATTATTACACATGGCGCGGAGCAAGGGTACAATGTGCAACTGTATACTAACGGGTACTTATTAAGTGATCGTTATTGCAATGATAACCCAGGCATTTTTGACTTAGGTGCATTACGCTTTAGCATATACGGAGTGGATCAAAAAACTACATTTGCTGTTACACAAAATGACAAAGCATTTAATACTGTTCAGGAAAATATTGTAAACTTTTTAAATCGTCCTGAATTAAAAGAAACCAATGTAGGTTTAAACTATATTCTATTACCAGGTAAAACAAATGAAATCTATGGATTTTTGGATTATATTCGCAGCATTCACAGTAGGACTACTGCTCGCATTGCCTTTTGTACTATTCGTGAAGACCATAGTCAATCCCTTGTAGCAATAACAAACGAAGAGCGAGAACGATTAATTGCTGTACTCGGAGATGTAGATAATATTTGTGCCACAGATCCTTTACTTAAAGATGTACACTTTGATTATGGATATGCACTTGATAGCTTACGTTATAATCACATCAGCGGTCCGCTACAGATGGTTAATTTCCACGAAATGGTTCGTACGGGTTTCCCACAAGTAAATGTATGTGTAGATGTCAAGAGCGATGTTTATCTGTACCACGAATCTGGTTTTGTAGGACGTCCTGGTGCTACTCGTTATGTCATAGGCAACATAAAGGAAAAAACATTAGACGATGTATGTCGTGCTTGGGTAGAATCAGGCAAGACTATTACTCCACGTCCAGGCGATACCGGATACCTAGATGCGTTTGATCATACTACTAGTATTATGATTAATCAGTATAGAGATAACATTGCCTACGGTGTAGGCTTATATGAAGGTCCAGTTAATCTAGCTCGCCATGACGGCTAACAAAGCGGTCGCGTAACCATTCCCAATCAAAACTGGCTTTCATCTTTTCTAAGTCGCCGCCTGTTTCCTTAAAGAATTCCACACCATCTGCTGCTCCTTTAAGTGCCCATTCGGCATAAGGTCCTTCTGCTTTGGTAGTCCATATCTTTAAGCGGTACTCGTTATCAAATGTGGGGTTTTGTGATTGAAATAAACTTAGTTTAGCTACTTCGCGGAATGAAGTTCGCCAGGTATGAAAAGGGCTTGTGTCAAAGTTGCCGTGACAACTTAGTAAAGGAATGGATTCGCTAGGGAAAGATACAGTATAATCTAGTCCCATCTTGTCTGTGTAATAGCCCGGACCATTTTTAACCATTTCGCAGTTATAAAGGACAATACCCATATGACCATACTCTAAGCCATTTACACGATTACGACAATTAAAGATATAATGTTTAGGTACTTGAAAGTAATCAGGAACAAAATCAAACTTAAAACTTGGCTCTATTGCTGTTTTAGCAAACACAGCATAATACCAAGGAGTGTTGCTTGCTTCTGCACCTGCTATTAATGCCTGTTCCATGCCTTTAACACCGTGTACACGTTTTACATTAGGATAGAGACATTTCAGTTTTTCGTAATTTTCTTCAGATTCCGGTTCGTCGTATGAAATGTATACAATATCCTGTTGAACAGACGAGAACGTGCTTCTATTTGTTTTTAAAATATACGGGTAATCGTAAATTTGCGTTTTTAGGTGGTTTTTAGCCTCTCTGGGTATAATGGCCGTACTAGAGTCTAGTGAAAGAGGCGTAACTGTGCGGGTTTTTTCTCTCCAATAGTTAACAGCAGGTAATTTTGTCTGATCTAGAACATCTAATTTAGTAAACACAACAAATGGTGTATCAAATGTATAATCCCAAACTGTGTTAACTACTGTATCTGTGTTGTAATGCACAACAGGCATAGGCCAACGTGGCACATCGATATTATCTACAAAGTGTAGCGTATCGTACCATTCAAGTATTTCTGTGTTCTTAATACGAGCATTAAAGCTAGGTACATTAATTAAGAATGTGTCGCCAAACTTTTCGCCTTGTGACGGAAAAACGTGTAGCATTGTACCTTGCCATTGTTCTGGGTGCCAACTAAAATCAAAGTTGCTATAGTCACATATACTAGAACATATCCAAACAAACTCGTTTGTTTCTTGATTAAGTATGCGTTGTAATGTTCCTTTATAGCTGCTAATAAATCGAGCTTTCTTTTTAATAGTACAGCCCTTTTCTTCAAGCGTTTTAATTACTTTCTCTGTTTCTGGGTTGCCGTGATCAATTAAGTATACATCACGACTAATGCTAATGTTTTCTACTTTAATTTGCGAAACGTATTTGGTTTCTGTTGCGCCATCAACTTTGTACAGTGGTCCACCTGTCTTTTGCCATTGCGTGCCAAATTGATAGTTCATTGGCGGCTCGCTAGAGTCTGGGTGCCAAGTATAGTCAAACTCGCCTACCCCTTCAGGCACTACCCAGTTATTGTCTACAGATGTTTTAGTACAACGAGGTTCACTTACATACTTTACAATATTGGCGCCTGGCATGACGTAACGCGGTCCACCTGTCTTTTGCCATTGCGTGCCAAATTGATAAATGTGCGGGCCTTCTGTTAAATCAGGGTGCCATGTATAATCAAAATCTTCGTAATCTAGATTATCCCAATATTCATCAACAGATGTTTTGTTAACACGATTTTTGTCCACATACTTTATATTAACTGCACCCGGTACTATATATGTAGGGCCGCCTGTCTTTTGCCATTGGGTACCAAACTTGTATATAAATGGAGGTTCTGTAGGATCAGGATGCCAACTATAATCAAACCCATCAACTTCTGTATTGTTCCAATTATCTTTGCTAGGATTTCGATATGCAATCATGCCTGCATGATATTGTGTATCGTTCCAGCCTGCTTTGGGATATAAACAAGTACCCGAGTCTTTGTTCCATTGGCTAGCGTACACATGTCGTTGATGTGCTTCCCATGGCTTAGGCTCCCAAAGAAAATCAAACTCTGAGTAGTCACATAAGTAGTGTATAATCCAAAAGTACCTAGTACGACTTAGTCGTTGCGCTTCTTCGATACTGTTTACTTCACGTTCGTGAGCAAATTGATTTGGTTTTGTACCTATATAAAATACGTCAAACATTATAAAATATGATTAGAATTGATGAACTATATGATAACACATTTTGGCCTTGGATGCAAGAGCACATTCCTGGTATAAGATTATTCTATTGCGACCCACCTGGGCATACTAGTGTCGATTGCTTATTTAATCATGGTTATGATCATGTGTTAGAAAATACCTATTTCTTTATGCACGACCAAGAGCCGGTTGATTCAAATCTATACAAAAATCTATTTGATGAAGTTATTCGTCGTAACGGCGATCTTTACGAAAGACTATTTGGGATCGGAGCCGGCGGGTTGTATCCAAACGAAGGATTCTTTAAACATAATAATATATCAAACATTAATTTTAAACTACCGAGCCTCGGTGCAGTGATTGTTTCTGAAAAAGGCGAATATGTTACACGCTTATCTAATACATATAGTTGGAAATCATACTATTACTTTTGGCACGGGTGGGCAGCGTTAGATTGGTATAGAGGGTACGATAAAACTTTCTTAATCAAACGTGCCAAAGAACGTAGCCCTACACAAACATTTATGTCACCAAATCGTATTATAGGCGGAAATCGAGACCATCGTGTGTTATTCTTATACGAAGTTTTTAAACGAAATTTACAAAATAATCATATTTCAGCACCGAGAACTTGTCCAGTAGAGCACACTGATATTACACACATTGCGTCAAAATATCAAGATCGTATTCCTGATATTACCTGCGTATTAGCAACAGAAGAATTACCAATTACATTCGCTAACGAAGACACCCAAAAAATGTCATCGTGTTGGTTAGATAATTTTGAGGTGGCAGCAGATAGTATGTTTTATGTGCCAACCGAAACTGTTTACTTTGGCAAGCGTCTACATTTAACAGAAAAAACATTTAAGGCTATTGCACTTGAGATGCCTTTTATATTAGTAGCACCAGCACACAGTTTAGAATACTTGCGATCGTATGGATTTCAAACTTTTGGCGATATCATAGACGAAAGTTATGATGAAGAAGAAGATGACTTGTTACGTGTACAGAAAGTAGGTCAACTACTTGAAGATATAAACAATTTGACTCACGGTGAAAAACAGCATATCTGGAAACATTGCTCTAGAGCAGCAACACATAATTACAATCACTTTTATAACGGAAAATTTGAACAGGTGTTGTGGGAAGAACTTAATCTAATGTTAAATCAAATTAAAAAAGATTATGTATAAATTTTATGTAGATCATTTTTCAAAAGCAGATAACGGGACTACTAAACCTTATCCTAACCTGGCACGCATTAAAGCAAAACCGTTCACTCCAGAATGGCGTAAATTTTCAGTATCATTACCATTTTCAGAACCAGTGATGCTATTTGAATATATGACATATTGGGGCATACCATACCAGTTTGAGTACTTGTCTAATACTGACAACAACACCTTCTATCCAATTGCACTATCTTTTTTTGACTTTTCAGTTGATTGGTTTAATTTATTTGATAATAGAGTAGTAGAAAGAGTTAGAAATAAACAATTGCGTATTTTGTTTTACTACAGCGAGGGCGATAACCCTGAAACTATTAACTATACGTTAACACAGCAATGTAACAAATGGCACATACCTAGAGAGCAGGTTCTGTTTGTTAGTGCTAACTCGGCATGCAAAAACATTCCGTATTTCTTTCATGTAGCTGACGACGAGCTGTTATTCAATTTCCGAAATGTTAAATGCGATCCTGTTCAATACCACGATAGATACCGCAGTAAAAAATTTACAGCATTAGTTCGTATGCACAAGTTCTGGCGTGCTAATATCATGACTAAAATTTGGGAGCATGGCAACAATCAAGAAGGATACTTTGGCTACGGTAATGAAATCAACGCCGGCGAAGTAGAAGACGATAACCCAATTAGTGTAGACGAGTTTGGCAACTTACGAGAGTTAACCAGATTATTTTTAAAGGAACTTCCGTTTAAAGCAGATAATTTAAGTTCACAAGATCACAACAACCATTTAATGGGAGTATACAATCACTTTGCTGACTCATATCTAAACATTGTAATAGAATCGCACATGGATGTTGACGGTAGCAACGGTGCGTTCTTAACTGAAAAAACATTTAAACCTATTAAAAATTGTCAACCGTTTGTTATATTTGGTGGACCACATAGTTTAAAACTGCTACAAGACTTAGGATATCGTACATTCGATAACGTGCTCGATAACTCATACGATAACATTGTTGATACTACACGTCGGTGGGAAACTGCAATTAATTTAACGTTAGAGTTAATCAACTTAAATAACAAACAGTTAAATGATATGTATAGATCGTGTTACAATGATTTAATGCATAATCAAAAATTATTCTTAGAGAATAAAAAAGACAGAATTCTAAAACTATTAGAGGACATTCATGAATCCAATTAATGCTTATACTTCCTGGGATCCGCTGGAAGAAGTTATCGTAGGGCGTTGTTATCCGCCTGAATATTTCGATTTTATTAAAGACGATACCGTTCGTAATCAATTACAACGAGTATTAAGTGAAACTGAAGAGGATTTAGATAACTTACAAAAGGTGTGCGAGACATACGGTGCTACTGTGCGTCGACCTAAGTTACAAATTACTCAAGATCAATTCTACGACTGGCAAACGCAAAGTGGTGGAGCACCATTGCCGCCGCTTACACCAAGAGACTGGCAGATTACCTTAGGTGATAAATTATTACGTGTATTACGCATGCATGAATTAGATCACATTTGTGACGAGTACGAATCGCAAGGCGGCAAAGTTATTAACCCACACGGCGATCATTATGATGAAAATTGTATTTTAAATGGCGGGTCAGCGTCGTGTATTGTACGGGTAGGGCGTGATATTTTCTTTGACAATTCAGAATTTTTAACTGAAGCGCAAAGTTCATGGATTAAAGAAAATGTTTTAAACGATCAGGATTATCGTTTCCATGAAGCACGTACTGAAGGACACGGCGATGCTGTTTTTGCAATCCTTAAACCAGGTGTTATTTTATCAACATACCACGCCGATGATTTGAACTTAGACGCAGAATTTCCAGGATGGGATTTCTTACGTTTAAATGATAGTTCTATCATCGCTGCGCAAATGATTGGTCGTGTTAAAGAAGAAAACCGTCTAGATGAAGCCTGGTATCTTCAAGGTGATAAGCCAACTAATCAATTCCGCGATTATGTTAATAATTATCTTAGCCATTGGCTAGGTTACATCAACGAAACTGTGTTTGATGTTAACTGTTTAGTATTGGATGAGCAAAATGTTGTCTTCTCAGCAGAAAATGAAAAAGTATTTAAGTTTTGCGAAAAGCACGGTATTAATCCTATTGTCAGTCCTCTTCGTCATCAGTATTTCTGGGATGGCGGTATATCTTGTTGCACTCAAGATATTCGGAGACGCGGCGGATTAGAAACCTATCTGTAATGAATGATATCGATGCTATCTATGCAGAGTTTGGCAAGGACATTTGTCTTTGCCCGTTTTTAGGTGGCTTTTATCAAACTAACAATGTAGTACCAAACGGACAAGGCGGCGAAATCAATAGTATCCGCCCTTGTTCGTTGATACGTTCAGAAGGAACTCCTTGGAATGTAAATTCCACAATCAAAGATACTCGTAATAATCCCAAATGGAAAACTATTCGCAAGCAAATGCTTGACGGCGATTTTAAAAATATACATGATTGTCGCACTTGCACGTATACAGAAAAGTTAGGCGGAACAAGCCCTCGCATGAGTGCAAATGATTTCTTTGTTGAATTTTTAGATATTGATATCATTGCAGAAATCAAGCACATTATAAAACACAATTTAGAATCTAATGCAATATATGCACTAGATTACTATCCTAGTAACTATTGTAACTATGCTTGTATTATGTGTTCTGGTGGTGCAAGCTCAAAACGCCACACTATGGAAGTACGATTCGGTAGCGATCAGAAGATCTATATCAATGACGTTGATACAGACTTCTACAAACAATTAAAGAACGTGCAGATATTAAACTTAACAGGCGGCGAGACTATCCTACAGAAACAAGCCATTGAGTTGATTGACTACCTAATCGAAAATGACATGGCTAAGGATATTATCGTCACTCTGTTAACCAATGCAAGTGGCTTCCCAGACAAAGTGTACGACAAGTTTAAACAGTTTAAACGTGTGTTGTATACTATTAGTGTAGATGGTCTAGGTAGCGTAATTGAATACCAACGTCGTGGATGTAAGTGGCCTACCGTAGAAGAAAATGCTTTACGTCTATGCAATGATCCAGATGTACACACTGTTGTTAACTATGTTGCTACAGCAGTTAACTTGCCTAGTGCAATGGATTTTATAGATTGGTGTTATGAGAATGAAATTAAATTTTTTAGCATTAGTCCTGTTGTACGTTGCGACCATTTGGGCGCGAGTGCTATGCCGCCCGAACTACGTAATTTGGCGTTAGAGCGTTTATATGCCGGCAGAGAAAAATATAAAGATGTACACTTGCTCGGCAACTACATGGAAAACTTTGCTCGCGGTATCGAACAGTTGATTAGTACCATTGAAAATAATCCCTACAGCGAAAAAGATTATAATCTGTTCCTAGAGCACATAAAAAAAGAGGACGCTGTAAATAGTCGTCCTCTTAAAGAATGTGTACCTGAATGGACTAACTACATACCTTAACACCGTATTTCTTTTCAAAACGATCCGCATCCTTACGATTGTTAACCATTGGTTCTCCGCGAATGTTTAAACTTGTGTTTAATAACATAGGACAACCAGTAAGTGCATACCAATGCTCTAATAACTTGCGAATGCCAGAATCTTCATAACGTGGTACTGTTTGTACTCGACTTGTTCCATCTACGTGTATAATAGCTGGAAAATCACCTGGTCGTCTACAACGTGCAACCACTTGCATATAAGGACTTGTTTCAAAGCCGCGCGGCATGTCAAAATATTCATGCGCATGTTCTTCAAGTATTACAGGAGCAAATGGACGAAAACGTTGTCTGCGCTTAATATCGTTCACTTTATCTTTAATATCCGGACCTCTTGGATCTGCTAGAAGAGATCGTGTTCCTAACGCACGTGGTCCAAATTCAGCGCGACCGCTTGCAACACCTACAATCTTTGTAGATAGCAATTCATCTAATAATGCTTTGACAGGATACTCTCCAGGAATATCTGTTCCTAGGAATGCATTTTCCCAATTTATTTGTCTACCATATGCAAGTGCTGCGGCTCCTAGTGAACTACCAGCGTCGCCTGGGTTAGGCATAATCCAAATATTATCATAAAAATTACCTAAATTACGATTTGCTAAACAATTAAGTGCCACTCCGCCCATATAAACTAAGTTCTTTGATTTACCAATCTGTCTTGCTTTGGACATAATATGATAAATCATTGTTTCTGTGATTTCTTGAGTTGATGCGGCAATATTTTCTAAGTTAGCTTTATCATCTAAAAATGTGCCTGTGCCGATATGTAAATTATGTTTAAATTTAGGCGGATTCAAAGACTCTACAAACTCATTCATAATTTCTTTTGTATAATGTGGTTTTCCCCAGCCTACCATGCCCATAAGTATGTATTCTTCATCCAGTGGGCGCAATCCGCAACGTTGTGTAAATGCTGAATAAAACAGTCCAATACTTTGCGGATATTTCATACCCCAAAGTTTTTTGTACTTCGCTATACCGTGTTTATTGTACTCGGCGTGCCAAATACTAATAGTATCTAACTCGCCAATTGCATCAATTACAACTACCGTTGCATCGTCATATGGACTTGTCTGGAATCCTGCTGCTGCGTGGCTTTTATGATGAGTATATTGTTTTAATTTTGTTTTGTATAATAAGTTTTCGTGTCCAACAAATTGTTTTGACAATACATCACGCAAGCTAAAATCCCATTGTGTAATACGCTCACCAGAACGCAATTGACGAAATTTCTTTAACCAATGGTTTTCGTAATAAGCTATAGTATCAATGTCGCCATAACTCGTCGCTTCTTCTAATATATCATAACACAAATTTGCATCATGTTTTTGTTTACTGTAACGTTCAGAATGCCCGGCAAATAATATATCGCCATCTCGATTAATTACACTTACACCAGCATCATGGAAGCCAGCACTGATACCTAATATGTTACCCATTTCTCACCTTGTTGTTATATATACAGGCTTGTTCTAGAACTGTCATTGGCGCTCCTGCTTCACGTGACAGTTTAATCATTGCAGTTGTATCTTTAGGAAAGCAATGTCCTCCCCAGCCGCGTTCTTTGGTTACGTACGAATGGTCTGGGCCAATGCGTTCGTCTCTACATAAACTATAGCGCACATTATCAAAATCCGCACCTACGTTCTCACATAAGTCATATAACTGATTAAAGAAACTTACTTTAGTTGCTAAGAAACTGTTTTCAGCATACTTAACAAGACTTGCTTCGATATCTGTTATAAAATGTGCTGCGATATACGGAAATGCTTTTGTCCAAACATCAAGCCAAAAATCTTGATTACCACCGCCGAAAATAACATAATCTTGTGTTGCAAAATCTCTATCGGCACTATTAGCACGTAAAAACTCCGGACTATATGTAATCTCGTGATTAGGAAAACGTTCTTTTAAATCCAATACACCAGGTATGTCAACTGCTGATTTAATTACAACAGGGATAGAATAATCTACAGTTTCTAATACATCTGCTACACGCGAATAATCACACTGTCCGTTAGATGCTTGAGGCGTGTTAACACAAATAATAACACCATCAATGTTATTATAATCTGCTATCGTCTCTGGGCCCAACTTAGGATCAACAACAATAATATCCATATGCTTGCTAAACTTAGCAGCAACAGCATGCCCGACAAAACCATATCCTGCGATTGCTATATTCATTTGTAGATAAATGGGTCGCGCTTACGTAATTCTTTAAGTTTCTTTCTATAACGGATTTCAAGTTTAATCTTGTTCCATAATTTTTTAAAAATATTCATTAATGTTTTCCTATTGCATCAATTTGTCTTTGCACAAAGTCTGCGTCGCTCCAGTGATAATCAAATTCAGCATATGCATCACTGCTACGAATACTATAGACGTCCAAATACTTATACAGGGTATCCCATATACTCTGATAATCTTTAGTTCCAAAAGTTTTTTCTAAATTAACCTGCCCTACCAGTGGATGTCCAATGGTAAGAGTTTTATCTTCTGGATCGATTCCGTTATCAATTAACCACTGTCTAAATCCGGCAATTTCTTTTTGTGTCCACGGGAAATCACCAGGGTTATTAGCCCATTCAATATCAAAATCGCCAGCAGCAAGTGTTTGCCCACGTAGTGTAGTTGTTGTAAGATCGTCTAGCATTTTTCCATGTTTACCTTCATCCTGGTACACTTCATAATGATGTTTACCTACAGCTTTGTTTACTCCAACAAAAACTCCCCCTAAAGGTCGTGCTAATGTTTCAATGCCAAAAAGTTCAAAATCGTTTTCGTCTAATTCAAATTTAGGTGCGTTTATCCAGCACATAATTTGACTTGGACGCATCCACATAGGAGCATTTACACTTTGCCTATTACTCAATGCCCAAGATTCAAATTCGTGACATAGCAAATTTGTTTGTCTAATGTACCAACGCTGCTCGTCATTGGCTTTTAAAAAGTATGGCGATAAATTTTGAGAAGTTCCTTGTAACTCTTCAAAATAACGGTGTAACATATTAAAGTGATCGTGATTTATTTTTAAACCCGGTTTGCCGTCGCCTACGTCCCCGTTTAAATTAATAGAGTTAGCTAACGTATAGTGATCGTTAATTTGATAGCCTAGGTCGCTGTTGTTAATATAATCAATGACTTTATTAATCTCGTTAACAATTAGTTCTCCATTACGATCTCCTTTTGCAAACCCAAAGAAACAATAATTTTTTTCTAAATGCAGATTGCGATTAAGCAAATCATTTAATGCGTGTAGCCATTTACGTGCAAGAGAGCTATCGTAAATATCAATATAAACTGTATGCAAATCTCCGCTCGCATGATTGCGGAGACGCATTTCAATTTGATCTAATATTTTGCCACCATTCATATATTTCTGAATCCTGTTTTAAAATCTCATTCATTGTAATTGGTTGTTCGCGTATACTTTCTAATGTAAGGATACGTTCTTTACCTTTACACATTCCGTGTATATAATCTATTGTGTACTCTTCTTGTAATGTAGGTCTTAAAAGCAACTGTTCTAATACATCAATTAAAGGTTGCTGATGTCTATCAGCACATGGGCGTATACGATTTAGTATATCGTTTACGATTCGCTCTAACACATTTCTAGGTAATGCAAGAGGACTCATTATAATGTCCGGACTAAATGCAAAAGTAACTTTGGCAAGTAACTGTGTATTTAATTCCTTAGATAGCCAGAACATATTTTCTACTTCAAATAATCCAGGTAACGTCAGAGTAAAATCCAATCGCATCTGGCGGTCATTGGTTTGTATTGCTTGCGCATCTTTATAATTTTGCAACCATTGATCCCATTTTAATCCTGTGCGAATATACTCACCAATTGCACCGGTGCCATCAATACTTGCACAAATTTGCCAATCTCGCAAATGTGCTAAAATATCTGTGTATAAGTTTAACCCCTTATAGTCAACTTGAGATAAGTTTGTGTTATAACGTGCATACACCCGATGCCCTTGATTTAATTCTACAATACGTTGCATTACACGCCAGTGTTCTTCAAACATTAGTGGTTCGCCACCTACCCAATATATTTCTTCTACACGGTTTTCTTCTACTGCGTCATATAATTCTTGCGCAACAGTTTCAGTCTGGAATTGTTGTATTTGTTTTTTAACTTCTGGGACCATCCAATTATTTTTAGGATTTGTTTTATCCCACATATCGTGCTTCTTCTCTTCTGCTTCCCAAGAACTAGAAAGCATATCACCGCACATGCGACATTTAAAATTACACAAATTTGAAATTCGATAATCCCAACTAACAGGCTTCATTGTTGTATATCCTGTTTCGTCTGTGGTCTCCCAAATACTATCGTAATGATGACTAGTTAAATGCCAGAAGTAACTACGATAAACGTCAGTGTTTAACAATTTATGGTTGCATACTTGGCACTCGTCGGGAATATCTCCGTTCATCATTATACGACGTACCCGGCGCACATGTTCCGAATTCCACCATTCTTCTAGTGTCAAAGGATTATAGTTACCGGTGCCTGCTTCTGTGTCAATATATTGCGTAAAATTTTGTGCTGGTTCTCTTGATGCACAACAAAGACGCCGTTCTGTTTGCGGTGACAGATATGTATGCGTCCAAGGCGCCATGCACAAGAATTCAGGCTTTACGTCAGGCTTTTCCAAGTAAACACTCCGCTAATTCTGGTAGATAATCTTGCATATTTTGCCCTCTGCGGGCATCTAGACGCAAACTATCTTTAATAAGTACTTCTGGGTCTGTATCTCGACTATTCATAAAGAACGCAATATTTTTAAATTCTTTGTAGTGTTTTGGATTTACTTCTGCCCGCAATAATCGTTCTGTAGCACGTAATTTTGCTTCTTTAGGTAAACTGGTTACGCAATGCTGCGGTGCGTCATGTAACATATTCCAATATACAAAATCAAAACCTTGTACATCGATCCAATTAGCAAGTTCTTCTAGGTACATTACATTAAACACATTAACCGTGGAACAAACCTGTAGTGTCATATTCTTAGAACGGTCACGTAACTTTTTAAATTGTTCTAAATTCTTGTTGACTGCTTTCCACTCAGCACCATATCGTTGGTATTCAAAACGTTTATCTAAATCATCAATGCTAAACGCCACTTCAACATGTTTAAAATGTTTCCAAACTTCGTGCTCCTTGGGAAATATTGTTCCATTGGTATTATAATGAATTTCAATGTCTTTAGCATAACCTTCATCTACTAATCTCTGTAAGTAGTCAAAGTGAGGGGCGATCATAAATGGTTCGCCGCCTGTAAATTCTAAATAACGAATATTCTCAGAGTTATTAGCAAGACTATCCCAAAACGTTAAACTGTTTTTAGGCCAAGCACCTTTGCGGTTCATTACGTATGCAAAACTTTCTTTACGCTTTTCAACAGGCAACTCTTTTAATTCTTCACCGGCGTAAGTAGACGAACTCCACGATCCACAAATACGACAAGCGATGTTGCAGATGTTTCCTAATTTTAAGTCTAAGAATTTTAGAGGTTTAGGATGAATGGTCCACTCTGTTTCTTCTTTAAGTATGTCCTTTAATCTGTCTAACGTATGCATACGCTTAGATGTTCTATTAGCATCTTCTTCTGCCCAACAGCGTCTGCATTCTGTAGGCATTTTACCGTCGAGAAACGCAGTACGCAATTGATACATATATTCTGAATTTTGTATTTCTGTTAGATTAGTTTTAGTTAAGTCAAACTTAACAGATTGACTATCAACAACTTCGCCGTCATACATACAGCACGGACGTACGGTTCCAATGGGACTAGTTTCCAAACTAATCCAAGGTAATACGCAAAATTTACTGTGTGGTAGATTCATATTTGTAATGCTTTTAATTCAGGTATGTAGTCTAACACATTTTCGTTACGAATGCTATCTAATTGGCAAGTTTTATCCCAAAACTTTTGTAATAGTGATGAATTGTCGTTACTTAAAAAGTTAAGTGCAGAGCGATACCCAGTGGTTGCTCGATTAAGATGATCTTGCGGTTCTAACCATTCTAAATGTCTCTCAAACCGTTCGCGTATCATTGATTTATACGCAAATGTACCGATGTCAATTCTATAGTGCGCAGGATCCTGAAGAATGTTAATATTAAAATCTTGCGGTCGGATATATCCTTTTAAACACCACTCTTTATGAAAATCTGTAATATGCAATGCATTAAAAATACTGAGCGTAGCACTAACATAAAAATCAACATGAGGACATTCTTTACGTAAATCTTCTATATTTTTTTCAACATCAGACCATTTAGTTCCTGCACGAATATATTCAGCATAACTCCCCATTGCATCAAGGCTGGCGCCAATACTTACGTTTGAAAACTTTTTCCAGTATGCAAGTGCCGACTTGTCCTTTAGTTTGATTTGTGTGAAATTTGTATTATAAATTAGTCGAACATCTGTACGACCACGATTAATTAATTCTTCTAGAATAATATAATGCTCTTCCATTACTAGCGGCTCGCCGCCTGCAAAATAAATCTGTTCTACATAGTCAATATGTTCCAATACTTGTTCTAATAAATCTAATTCAAATTTGCCAGCATAGTTAAGTTGTTTATTATTCTTTGCGTACTCTGGACCTGCAAGTGCAATTTGGTCTTTATACCATTGCGAACTAAAAATATGTCCACACGACCTGCATTTGAGATTGCACAAGTTAGAGAAACGAACATCCCAATATGTCATATTAAAATCATCAAATGCGCCGGTGTGCAAGTTAGTGTGCGCTACACGTCCAATATGATGTCCATGATGTTTATTTGCCGATTTACGCCCAGAGAAGAATCCAGATTCTTCTTGCTCATAACACCGGGTGCAGTATGAATTTTGTGTTTCATCAAGCATATCTAACCGAAGTTGTCGCATACGCTCCGAATTAGCAAGTTCAATAAGTGATTTTTCTTTTGTAGTACCAACCGGACCTGCACTCATTTCAGCATGGCAGCAAGGCCATGTTTCACCTGTTGGATATGTATGCATGTGAATCCAAGGATAGATACAAAATGTTTTCGAATCCTTAAGCAATTCAATTTCGGTTGTTGTTAAATCTTCTGGCTTAACCTTTACTGGCTCCCAACTGTTATAATCATAACTCACTATACCATACTCCAATGTGTTCAAATGTATCTACTATATTTTTTCCTCGGCGTTCGTCATACTGCTTATAGAACTTCTTAAAGTCATTGTGCAGACTAGGCATGTCAAACGTATCCGAATGCGGAGTTTTAACAACATCTAAATAATCTATTAGACGTTGTACTTGGTTAATTTCCATTTGATGCAATCTATGATCGTGTGCATTGTTTTCGAGCCAAATATCTAACTCGTCTGCGTACATCATACGCAACTCATCGGGCAACACAAGCGGAGATTGGAAACTTGGAAAACGCAAAATGTTCAACGTAAACGTTGGATAATTTTTGCCGTACTGTTTCTTTAATTTTAGCATCCACTCTAAGAAGTCTACTAGACTCTCTAAGCATAATGCATTAATTGTACACATTACATGGAAGCCATCTACCTTACCTTCTGTAATAACGCGATGTACATTGCGCTCCCATTGTTCCCAATTTAACCCGTCCCGAATATACTCAGCATGAGCACCTATGCTTTCCTGCGAAGTATACAATTGGAAATCTTTAATGTTGTGACTTGCTTCAATCAACTTATCAATTTTATCATCTTCGATTCCAAGATTAGAGTTAAGTGCAAACGATACATCTGAATCATTATTAATATACCACTCGATAAGTCGCATAGTATGTGGACTCATCATTGGTTCGCCGCCGGTTAATCGTAACTCTTGTAATGTTTTATGTAAGTCTGATTCCCACCATTTAAAAAATGCTTCTACATAAGGGTTTTCTTCTTTAGGTTTGAACAACTGTGCAGAATCATGTGTGTGGGTAAAATGGTTACGACCATCAGATATTAAATCTGTATAAGGGCCATTCTTTTTTAGATCAGTTACCCAACTTGTACTAAACGCAGGATTACAATAAGAACAAGAAAATTGACAAGTCCTATCAAACGCAATTTCAAGAGTTTTTAAATCAATATCTTCCTCAGGATCTGCGGCCATTGCTGTTACAACGTCCCACTCATCATAGATTACAGTTTTGTATACACGATCAGAGATATTGTTACGGCCAATATCTTCGATCTTCCAACAATACTCGCAGCCCTTAGGTCGTTCTGAATTTTGCATCATACGACGTTCATCTTTTTTCTTACGTGTATTGTGTAATGCTTTTGGATTAGCAATTACTTCATCTACACCTACATGATGCGGCAGTGGGTGGTGACAACTTGTAGTCATTCCTGAACCTAGCCAAATAGTAGCATTGTACCACTTGGCTGCGCAGAAACTCGTACTAAATTCATCAATCCACTGTTTAATTTCTAAATCTGTTTCTCGTCCTGGTTTGCGTAGTTTACTCATATGCTTTACTTAACTGATTTATTGTTGTTGTGCAAAGTATTTGCACTCATTCCACCAAGTAGTCATCTCAGGAAATGTTTCTAAGAAATTAAAATTATGCCGTTTATCGTATTCATTGAAGAAACGATAAAAATCTGCCTTGTTCTGTTCTATGTTGTCAGCAGGTTGCCGCATCCATGCAATATCTCTATCCATACGATTAATTTCGTAATCTTTAAAACCTTTAAAGCGTGTACGCGGGGTTTCAGCATGTTCGATCATCCAGGTCATTAAATCTTCTAATTTATCTGCATACATGTCTGGAAGTAAACGCATACTTTGCCATTTAGGAGTGTGTAATACTGGAGTATCAAACCAAACACGCTGATACGTTTCAGAGTAGATCTGTCTTAGACCGTGTATAGCAGGAATAAGTTTATCTAGACTTGTAATAGATAAGTTGTTCATTGTAATAATAAATGTCAAACTACTTCTATACGGAACTTCTGTTAAGAATTGATTAACACGATCCCACATTAAGTTAAAATCTAGGCCTGCTCTCATATACTCTGCTTGCGGACCAAAGCCGTCGAGCGATACGTATTGCATAAAATGTTCAACGTTTTCACCTTCGTTACAAATACGTTTAACATAATCCAAATACTTGTCCCATAGTTTCTGTTCTACGGATAAATTAGATGTTACGTTAATATGTAAATCAGATTTTGGATTTTCTAATACATAATCAAATACACGATATGTATTTTTATCCATTAGTGGCTCGCCACCAGTCATACGGAAATGTTTCAAATCTGGATATAAGTCTGGCCACCATTTCCAAAATGCATCTACGTATGGGTTTTCTTCGCTGTTTAAATATACACGACGATCACCTGCAAAGTGCGTAGGGTCGTTGTGCGGTGTGCTAGTAGGATAAGCGCCATATTCTTTAGCCTGGCGAGCCCAACTAGAAGAGAACTGCGGCGAACAGTAGCTACATTCTAGATTGCATGCATTGTTAAAGTTAACTTCTACATACGCTGGGTTGGTATCTGCTCTCGGGTCGCTGACCACACTATCAAATGTTTCAATCGCCCACGGTTCGCCTGAGCGGTAGTGTCGGTCGCTAAGTTTACCATTATCCTCCATAGCCCAACAGTAAAAACATTCTTCAGGGCGTTCGCCTCGAATCATCTTTTCACGTTGTTGTTTTTTATAATTTGTGTTGTGTAGTGCAGCGGGATTTTTTGCTATTTCTTCTACCGGAATTTTGTGTAGTGGCGGATGGTAACACGAGTTATTAAAGCCATTTGTTAAATGTAAGCTAACTTGCTTCCATTTAGCCAAACAGAAACTAGGACTTACTGTATCCAGCTTTTGTTGCGCAATCTCTGCATCGCTTAAGAACTTTGATTTAAAGTCCTTGTCTACTTCATCACCTTTGTTATTATCCATTAAATAACCTCTGTAATATTAGTGGTCCAATTTCTATTTTTCAAAACATTATAATTATAATCTAGTGTATAGGTCATTGCCCAATACATTTCTTCTAATTCTTTAAAACTTTTATTGGCAATAGAATCAATTAATTTTAAAATTTTGTTGAACCTATCTCTTCCTTCATACCCATCGTAATCTTCATCCCAAAAATCACTAAATGTCCTAAATCCCATTTGTCTTAGATAGCACAGATAATCTTTACTAGCAAACATAATAAATGGTTTTTTGAGCCATATAGGCCTTAGTGTTTTTTCTGTTGGAAAAAACGTTTTACCACTAACATGAGATTCAACTACTATATCGACAAGAATATCTTTATAGAATTCTGTTAGCGGGTCAGTATAATCATAACCATTGAATGCTGTGTATTTTTCTGTTGTACTTAACGTAATTGGAAACTTAGATACAATATTTCCAACGTCGTTAATACTTTCTACACGGTAAGTTAGCAACTTATCTAATTCGTAATGATGTAGGGTATCATTGGATATCGGAAACGAAAAGTGGATATGTGCATCTTTGCTGTAATGTTGGTTAATATACGATCCCAATCCTAATCTTCCGGCAGTTGGTCTACCAAATAAACAATAAAACTTTTTTGTTTTATTCCATTGATGTAGATTAGAATCTATGTGTTGTTTACCAAACCATATATCAACATCTTTGTGAATTATATTATATCTATTGTGTTGTTCTAAAGGATTATTAGTTAAAATTGTCACTTTAGAAAACTGGAATAGATCTAAGATCTTATATAATCCCAAGTTGTGCAAGCAAATAGCTTCTGGCTGTAATTCAATTACAATGTCTTTTTTCTGATTGTCTACTAGAAACTCAATTAACGTGGTATAATCCCAAATTTTATCACTAGTACAACCAAGAAAGTAATGCATTACCAACCTTCTTGTGAGCGAATAACGTCCATTTCGCGCACAGTAGCACCCATGTTATGCCAATTGCTACGATAATGGTGCTTAAAGAATTTACTCGACTTTGCATCTAGTAAATTCATTGGTAAATCTAAACGTCCTGATAAACTATCGCCATAAAACTCAATCATTTTATGCGGATCTTTGTTTTGTATTGTAGACCATAGTTCTGCTAAATTATCAAACCATTGTACTTCTCGGTAATCCCAATCTTCAAGCATAGTCATGGATGTACCTTGACGAGCACCAGCAATCGCCCATGCTCCGTTTTCTACATCAAGTCCAACATTGTGCCAGATAGTTAAATGGTCCATGTTGCGTTTGTGTACAGCATCTTTAAACTCTAGTTCAGTTGGTTTACGTCCTCGATCCAAACACATCTTAACTCCTTCACGGAACCCTGCACGCCATGCTTGGAATGGACTACCGTTAGGATACGTTGTAGAATAACAATCATGCATTGGCCAGTAATAAGGATCAAAACAAAATTCTACACAAGTATCGTGTGATCCATCGGATGCTTCGTGAGTTTTCATGTTTTGAATAAACTCGCGTGTCCAACAACTTAATCCTCCATTACCGTACATGAGTCCATTGATATGATTAACAGCTCTCCAACGGAATACAGCACGCTCGTATTCGGGAGTTTTCATTTCTAGTTGTAAATTGAAGAATTCTGGGTTTGGTAAGTTGTCACCATCAATAAGCACAAAGCGTTCTGTTGTGCTTGCTTCTGCTGCTGCCTTGTGCGCTGCATCTGAGCCTTTAACGTTATCAACACGGACGGCCCAGGGAACCATGTTTTTGATTTTCACCCAAAATTCTTCTTTTTGTGGTTCATCATAACTTAGATATACAACATCTAAGTCAGCAATATCAATTAAACTCATAAGTCTTCGTCTTCCAATATGTAGATTGTTCTGTTTTAGAAATTATAGTAATATCAGTTGGGTATGTTGCTATCCCTTCGTCGCTAGGCACAAGTTTTCCTAACGGTTCGCACTTTACACGTTCGATCTTTCCATCTTTAACGTAGATATCATACCGCGATTCTTCGTAAAAATGCTTATCTATTATTAAGTATGTACCTGGTTCATCTTGCGTAGTGTAGAATAGTGGCTCACCGGTTTTCGAATCGTAATACAAACGATATTCTAACTCAAACGCCGGTTGCGTTTGATCTACATCGTTAAGTGCTGCCCAAAAGTTTGTCATAATGCTCGTTTAATACCTTACTAAACTCTTTAATATTATAATGAAAAGGATACTCTTGATCAACCGTATTGATACGAATATTACTTCCGTCTAATTCCCAGATTAATTCTTTTGTCCAATCCTCTTGAGATAACCCATTAATTTGTCCTTTCATATGAATTAAACTAGGATAACTTGTATTTGGTAGTGTTACGTTTTCAACTCCATAAATTTTAGCAGCAAGAGCATATACTACGTCAGTTGTGCCTGGATCGTCTGACCCACCTTTAAGTGTTGCCTGGAATTTTTCCCAGTTATTAAAAATAGTTTCAACTATTTTAAAGAAGGTTTGTGCGCCTTTACTTAACCGCCAGTATGTAATAGCGTTATAAACATCAGGCAATCCATTTAAGTCAAATATTTTACGGTAATGACGTACTCGTGTAGGTTGATTTAAATAATTACGTGCACCTGTTGTAAGTACAACGTCTTTATGCTCAAACATTGTCCACCAATGCCAAATGTTATGCGGGACAATCATATCTGCTTCTAATTTAATAGTTTGTCTAAATGGACTAGCAGCAAATACTTGCCAGTCATTGCGCAGTTTCCATTTACTATCTGGCGCTTGATCGCCATATGGTAATGGCTTTACAAAGTCAAATACCGGATCGTTAACTTCCGACGAAGTTACTAAACAAACTTTTGCTTGCGGTGTATGATATTTTAGCGAACGTGCTAGTGCGCGAGCGCAGTCAACATAATTAACTTCGCTTGTATTTTCCGCCATAATCAAATAGCCGCGTTCTGCTTCAACCATTTATCATTTTCTCCAATGAAAATTTGTTTAGGAAATGTATATCATGATCGTTAACTACAATGCGCATAGGTTTATCGGTCTTATTAACATTCTTTTGATAGGTTATTTCAAATTTACGATCATCTAACTGCTGTATTTCGGCATTGTTAGCAACCATTGGCATATTCCAAGGAATTACAGGTATAGAATTAATACGATGTCCATAAACTATGCTTAATGCAATGCTTACAACATAGTCATTTCTAAACGGACTTGATCTAAACTTGTAGATACGTGAATAATGCGCATAGTTTTCACGTATCATTTTAATTGTATCAAATATTGTTTGGGCAAACTCTGTCTTTCTAAAGAAGATAATCGTTGCCCAATAGTGCGGAAAATAATATTTAGGTAAAAAGTCGTATGGTTGAAAACTTTTTCTATCTGTAATATCATACGGTTTGCGATGTACTAAAAAATCATCCGCAGATTCAAATAAAGCAAGTAGCTGTTCGCTATTAACAATGTAATCTGAATCAATAACAACAGTTTCATCATAAGGAGTTAAATCATATGCTTGAAAACGATTAACATTTTTCCATTCTGCAATGTTTCCGTCTTCATATACATTAAAATTTCGCTGATGTCCTGCTAATGCTTCTGTTAAGATTAAATTATGTTTAACATTTTCTTTTGTGTTTGCACTTTCTTCGTCTGTAACAATGCTTGCTGGCAACTTTAAAATAGATTCAATGCGATCAGCGATCCATAAGGCATGTCCTAAGTAATCAATTACCTCATTATTAAATGCAAATATTAAAAATCCACGACTCATTTAATTTCTAATGCTTTTCCAATTGTATTGTCAAGATCTTTCATTATTGTATGTAAGTCTTGCTGAATTTCTAACACACGTCGTTTTGGATTTAGGTTAAACTTAGTTGTAAACCAAATATTAACACGATCCGCAATGTCCACTAACATTCTAAATGTTTTTCTTTTCAAACTTAATTTCTCCAAATGCTAACCCATATTTTCCTTTATTAGTAATGAGTCTAGCGCCATCAAAATATTCTACAACTTCCTTGGTATTCTTTTCAATGTAGTCTTTAAAATCTGAAAGACTGTTCCACTTACGTTTTAAATAACTCAAAATAACTCCCGTTCAGTTAACACCTGAAATTCCATACCGTTAGCATCACAGTATTCTCTTGCTGCTGCCCACTTTGCTTTATTAACTAGCCACTTCATTTGAAAGCGCGGTTTAATTTCAATTAGTTTTTTACGTGGATTACCGTATTTGTCAATGTAATCGACATAAAAGTCTGGATAATAATTACGCATACGGTTTTCTTTAGGATGCATATACGGAATATAAAAACTTTCTGAATCCCAGAATTGTATTGCAGTTGAACGATCACAATATAACATAAACCTACGTTCCCATAAGCTACGATAAATTGGATCTTTCTTTCCTAAAAACTTTGAAGTGTTAGTAGGAGTAAACTTACCTTTGACGGCTGAGTTCTTGAAATTCATTTAGCCACCCATTCATTTGTTCTTGCCAACGCTGTTGCGCTAATAGTTCTAAATCACGTACATTTACTTTTATAGGGTTACCGTACTCGTCGAGAAGTACAGCTTCTTCTTCAAAGCAAATATCTAATGTTTTTAATAGTTCTGGGCCTGCTCGCCACATACCCCCGGCGTGAGCAAAAAGCATCTTTGCTTCATACTTTTCTTTAAGCACACGTTTAGCAGCATCGTGATCAAAGCGACGGCGAACTGTTTCTACAAGTTGACCAGTATTCATAGTGTTACTTATTATACAGGAAAATGAGTCAAAAGTAAAGGGCCGTTAAGCCCTTTACTAACTTCAATGCAACGCTTGAAATTACGAATAAGTATCACCGCCCATAGCAGTAGCACTCATTGTTGGAGTACCCCATGAAGCTGATGATAGATATGTAGTTGCTGGTGGTTTCAACGTCATTGTAGCAGTTAATGTACCATCAATGGTTTCGTCAAGTTGTGCACCACCATCGTTGAATGTGCCATCTGCCCAACCAGTTGAGTCAGCAGCATCAACAAAACTTACTTTAACTAGGTATTGTGTGCTAGTTGCGTTGCGAGCAACTTCAACTTTGATGTAGTTTGCTGTATACAAATAAGTTGAATCGTATTGCTTGAATACTTCAACATATGAAGTAGTTAAATCATACCAACCTGTAGTTGTTGCTAGTGTGGTGGTTGAACCTGAACCGCCTGATTTGTTAGTACCAGTGTAAGATCCGCCTGCAATAGTAGCAGTACCAGATCCGCCCGAGAAGTAAAGCGTACCGCACGCTGTACATAAGTTAGTCCAGCCTGTATTCTTAGAACTAACTGTACCGCCTGAACGTGAGAAACTTAACGCAATACGTCCACCAGCGTTAAAGTAATAACGTGCTGCGTTGGCGCTTGCAAAACTTACAGTAAATGTAGTTGTTTGTAGGTCTCTCCAGGTATTGGTACCTGAACTTGTGCCACCTGCAGTAATATCTGAACCACTTGCTGCGCAGTTTAACCTGTTTGTAAATACACTTGAAATGTTTCCACTAAGTGCTGTGTAAGCACTAATAGTATCACCTGTAGTTGGATTAGAAATACTTGTAATCGTAGTACCTTGGTGGTTAGCCAATGAACTAACACGATTTAATAAGTTAACCCATTGTGTTGCAGTAATAGTTGAACCTGCACTTACAGTTGCAAGTGTGCCTGATTGTCCGTAGCCTTTATCGCCGGTGCCCGAACCCCATACCGTGTTCACATTTGCTGTATTATGATCTACCGCACTAGCACCACCTTGTACAAAAATATTATAGTGATCATCTAGAATGGTATCGCCACTAGTATATGCCATTTTTATTTTCCCTTTGTATTAGTTGATTTATCAACGCTATAATATGCGGCGTTCTGCTAGAGCAGTAAAGTATTATACCTTTATTGTATTTCTACAAGCGTCACACAAATGTATTATAGCTGGGTGTGTAAATCTTCTTTTAAAAATTAATTTTAACGACTGCCTCTACAATGCCTTCGCCAATTGTCTCTTTTGTATTTAGCGCACGACCGATAATATTGCGTGCTGTTGCTTCACCGTCTTGTGCTGCACGTGCAAAGCCATTACCTGCAGAAACTAGGCGATCGCCTTTGTTTACAGTTCCAATAACCTTAACTGGCACACGTCCGTTCATAGCGACCGGTGGGTGTGTAGCATTTGAACCGGCACCAGCATTCATCAAGTATGCTGCGCGGTCTGAAATAACGCCAAAAACGTTTTCCGAAAGCTCGTCAATTGCTTTGGTAATTTCAGCAATGCCGCCCATTTCAACAACAGTACCAGCTTCGTACTCAGCGTCTGCTTCAAAGCGTTCTGCTAAGTCAGCGTATTCTGCTGTAGTTGCTGTACCGTTGAATGTTGTTGCGTAAATTGTTGCAAAACGTGTGCCTGAAGCACCAAAGTCACGAGTATTATTTGCATCTGGTGTAATATTACCATCAATTTGGTTGGTACCGTCTGTATATAATAAGTCACCAGTTACAGATACTGCGTTATCAACATATTGTTTTGTAGCAACACCTAATGCTGCGGTTGGATCACCTGCAACTAATAGTCTGCTTGTAGCACCATCAATAGTTAATGCTGTTGTTACTACGCTGTTGTCGTTAACTTTAAAAATTAAATCACCATCAACGTTGGCATTCTGAATAGTTACATCAGTGCCGCTAACGCTAATGCGATAATCTTGGTCAGCACCAACACGGAATCCTGTATCGTTTAACACGTATAATGAACCGGTTGTGCTGTCATTGCCAATTGCACTTAAGAAATCAGTGCTGTTTAAACCATCAAGGGTATCAGCATTAGTTGCAGTACCTTGGAAATATGAGTTTGAAATGGCTGTGCTTAGTGTGATACCTGGTTTAATTGATTGAATACCCCAGTCGCCATCAACTGCACTACCTGGAGTAAAGGTTGCGTCTCTGCTTACCATAGCAACAACTTTATCTTCAACCCATAGCTCTACAACAACGTGGTCTGTGGCGCCTGAGTCTGTAATTGTGTCGACTACCGCACCTGATTGTCCAGTGCCTGATGTAAATGCTGGTCCTACTAAGATAAATGCTGAACCGTCATAAACTTTAAGTTGGTTGTTGCCTGAATCAAACCATAAATCGCCTGAAACGTTACTAGTTGGTGTTGATGAGCTTGATGTTGCTGCACCTAAGTTTTTCCAAGTAGTACCGTTATAAACTTTTAACAAACCATTGCCGGTATCAAACCACATTTGGCCACGTAGCGGTGCACTTGGCGCAGTACTGTTTGCACTATTTTCCAATAGTTTAATAAAGTTTTCACCTAAGAATTCACCATAACCAGCATAGTTCTTACCAATGATAGTCATAGTGCTTGATGTGTTTACTGTACCGTCTGCTACCGAAGCAAAAACTGTACCGTCTGTTTTGTTAATAGTATAAGCCATTGTTGCCTAACTCCAATTCTTTAAACTTATTTATCAATTATTTAATCTACGCATATTATGCTGCGCTTAAATTCGTTAATGTCTGGATACGAATTGTATAATCAATTTGTATCTGTCTATTCAAACTTTTCTGTACTGGATGGAAAATAACGTGTGTAATTAATTTTAAATCACTTGCTGATCCGTTCCAGCTTTTTAATCCTAATTCGTCAAATACAAACTCGCCGTCGAGATTGGTAGAGTTATCAAATGCCTGCTGGCCTGATGGTTCACCATAATCAAGTAAACACGATACAAGGATATCTGTATATACACGCCCTGAAGTGTGTAATACAGTTAAATTATTGCGACTTGTATCTGTATTAGTTGATGAATTGTCATCAACAACCTTACTATAAGTTTCATTATAGAGATCAGCATTTTGTCCAGTACTATTTGCCGGCAGGTACGTGATTACCCCTGTTGGATCAACACTTGTGCCTCCGTTGCCAAAACTCATTTGGTAAATGTAACCTAAGTTTTTATTAGCAAGACTCTGAGCAAGTGCTTCGCTCATATTTTCGTAATGGATAGCATTACGCTTATCAATGAATACTTCTTTAGTATTAGGATCAAAGATCTTAATATGACCTTGAATATTCACGGTACTTGATTCGTTTGGTTTTGTTTGTTTACTATCCATTTTCGTTTCTTGTTGTGCGTTTGTATTTTGCATTTTTATTATTTATGATCCTCAAATCATACACTACGTAAGAACTTGGCCGCAGTAGTTGTTTGTTGCTGTAATGCTGTACCGTTACTTGCTGTAGTTTCACCTTGCTCATACCAAACTTCGTCGTATGGTGTTTGCAACAATTGTCCGCGGCTTAAATCAGTTACACTCGATTCTACAGCATGCTCTCTGTGCATACCTGTACCAGCAGTACCTCTACGCAATCCACTTACTGTATTATTTTCTAAATTAACGTCTCTATATGTAATGCGTTCACCGTTAATTTCTAAAATACCAAAGATAGCAGCATCAAGATTTGGCGTACCTAACTTGCTTGCATCATCAACATAGATAATATCATCGGTCCATTTTAACGTGCGTGTTAAGAATGTTTGACTATTAGTATTATTTCTATACACAGCAACATTATCGCGCATATCCTTAAAGATACGGAATCCTAGTGAATCTGGCACAATACTATTAGTAAATGTTGTAATTGCGACTACATCCGTTGCCTTGATAGCACCGCCTGCAATTAATAACGTTGTACCATTATCCGAAATACTAAAATCTGTACCAGGTAACAATCTACGTCCATTTAATGTTACCCACGCTCTGTCGGTGTTTAACACTACTGTTTCTAGATCAAACAAGTTAACTGCAACATCAGTACCTGTTGATCTATCAAACAAGTCCATATCAAACCCATAAACGTCAAATAGCTCACGAGTTGCTTGTGTTACTACAACTGGACCCTTGAAGATTTGTGTAAACGCATCTTGCTCTCTAACATCACGCCATGCAGTAACAGCAAGTTTATCACCAGCATTTAAGTTGATGCCATATCCAGTGGCAATAACTAGAGTTTCTGAACTATCGCCTGATAATTCATATCCTGCATGCGTTCCTTGTTGAATACCTTCGATAACCTCACCTTCAGTTTTAGTAACATAAATGTCAATGATGTCATAAGGTCCAGGAACTTCTGCTAAGAAACTAATTGTGCGTTCAGTACTTCCATCTGCTGCATCAAGTTGATAATCAACACCGCTTACTTGTCTAACTTGATTAACGTACACTACAACCTCATCATCGTCTACTTCGCTCATGTCAATTCCGACTACTGCACCATCAGGTAGTGCATATGTTGTAATACTCGATCCGTCACCAATATGACGTTTAGCCGTCGGAGGTTGCAATCTGCGACCATTTAACTCAACAATTAAGTTTTCACGATTCTTATTATCAACATCAATGCTTAGTGTAAATGATGTAGTAGAACCATCGCACGTAAATACTTCTGTTTCTGGATAGCTATAAGTTAAATCAGTAACTGTCGAACCGTCTTCTGATGGGTTTGCACCAAAAATTGTAACACTAATATAATTAGCCGCAGCATATGCATTATCAAACGTGATTACAGTTTGACTAATATAGTTTCCTTCTGCGTAACTATAGGTATTAATTTCGTTACCGTCAACTAATACTAATATATCTTCAATTTCGCTGTATGCAACAGGTAATGCTAATGTTTGGTTAACAATCTGGTTACCTGCGTAGGAATTACGGAATAGTTGATTTCCTCCGCCAATACCGTATATAAAGATTTTAACTTCATCTAATGTTCCAAGGCCACTGTTTAACTGTACAGTTTTGTCAGCCCAATTAATTGTATAGTTAATGCCTTCGTATAATCTTGTACCAGTGCTCGAATTATACACAATAAGTTCAGCAGGATGCTTAACAGTCTCACCTGATGCTAACGTTGTATTTGGTGCGCAACGTGAATACGGTGTGCCCCATTCTACAGTATTTCCAGTCCCAGGATTAGCAAATGCAACACTCTTAACTTCGAACCCATGACCATTACTAGAATAATCATAACCCGGACGTGTGAACACTTTTAGATCAAGTGTATCAAAAATTGCACCAGGAACTAACTCTTCAGGAGCATGCGAATTAAACACATCAATGAATTCGCCGCCAACGATATCAGAATCCGGGTCAATGTCGCTTGGTGCTCCAATTTGTACTGTTGGAGTACGTAAATATCCAAATCCTGGATCTGTAATAGTAATACCTGTTACTGATCCACCAATTACAATAGGAGTACCAGTTGCACGTCTTGTAGTACGTGTTGGTGCTGTAATAGTTACCGTTGGTGCTAAATCATATCCAGTACCAGCATTAGTAATTGTAATTCCTGTAACTTGTTCATTGACTACAATCGCTTCTGCTGTAGCGCCTGTACCATGACTTGCTTCGCCAGTTGGATCAGAGAACGTTACGCTTGGTGCAGTCGAATAGTTTGCACCTGGGTTGTCAATTGTAACACTATAAACATTACCATCTGTCATTACCGCAGTACCTGTGGCAATGTCGTTTGCTACACTCGGATCTGCTGCAATTGATAGTGTCGGTGCCGTTAAATAACCTGCACCTGCTGTGTCAATTGTTAATGATGTCACTGCATCACCAGTTAGGTTCGCTGTAAATGCTGCTGTTACTGGTGTAACATCTGGCGCTGCAATAGTAATGCTTGGAGTTTCTAAATATCCCCAACCATCGTTTGTGATTGTAAAGCCAGTAACACGTCCGTTACTTACAATAGCATCAACTGTTGCTGTTGTGATAGTTGTTGGAGGATCAATGGAAATTGTTGGAGCAATATCGTAATTGTCGCCACCATTATCAACTGTAATACTAATAACTGATGTGCCGTCCATTGTTGCTGTAGCACTTGCACCGATACCATGGTGAATAGTTTCGTCTGGTGCAGCAATGCTTACGGTTGGTGCAGTTGTGTATCCTGAACCAGGTTCATTAACTGTAATGCTAACAACAGATCCCTGACCTGTGTATATAGGAGCAGTTTCGCCGCTTACTGTTGCTGTAGCAGTTGCTTGAGTACCACCTGAGATATCTGGAGCACTAATAGTAACTACAGGAGCAGTAGTATAACCGTCGCCTGCAACAAGAATAGTAAATGTTCCAATTCCGCCTTCTGTATCAAACGCTACAGCATCAAACCCGTCGCCATCGCCATCTACACCATCAAAACCAACAGTAGTTGTATCTAACGCTACAGTAGCCGCAGCATTTGTACCAGCAGTTGGCGATGCTGGAGTAATAGTGACGTTTGGTGCAGTTTGATACATTAAACCCGGTTGATCTACACTAATGCTTTGCACTTGATCGCCGCCAATGTTAGCGGTAGCAGTTGCTTGTGCTGCAATTGCTGTTGGTGCAGCAACAGTTACAGCCGGTGCAGAACTATAATAATTACCTGCTACATCTAATGTAACTGTGTCTAACTCATATCCTGCAATAGCAGCGGTTGCGGTTGCTGTGACGCTTGCTGGAGGAGGAGTAACAGTCACTGCCGGTGCAGATGTATAGCTATTGCCAATATTAACCATTGTAGTTGCTGTTACAGCACCACCTGTGATAGTTGCTGTTGCTGTTGCACGAGCAGTTGCTACACTTGGTGGATCGTCAAATGTTACAGTCGGCGGGCTTGTGTAGCCTGACCCATTGTTTGACAATGTAACACCTGTAACGCTACCAGCAGCAATTAATGCAAAACCTGTAGCAGTTTCGCCCGGGGTATTTGGTTGTGCAGTAATAGTTACCGTCGGAGTTGATATATAACCAAATCCGCTGCTTGTAACTGCAATATTGTCTACAGTTAGTGTAGCAAAATCAATAGTTGCTGTTGCAGTGGCAGTAATGTTATCACGTGGTGCGCTAATAGTTACGCTCGGTGGTACGTCTGCTGAATATCCTTTGCCTAACTCAGTGACTATAATGGCAGAAATCTCAGTGGTACCAGTATTGACAGTTGCAGTTGCTAGTGCTTGTACTGCTTCAATGCCAGACAAGTCAACGCCTACATACGATCCAGTAAATGACGTAAAGATTTCGTTGTCAAGGATTGATTCAGAGTATGTCGGTAGACCCTCAGGACCATAATCTAAGTTATCCCAAAGATTAATATCAAAGTTACCAATGTCAAATCCTGTATTTGCACCAAACTCTGGTCCACGTAGTTGTACGCCAGGATAATCTAACCCATCAATTAATAATGCTAAGTCTAAACCTGGCTCATTAACATCTGCAACATAGAAACCAGTGGTACGATCAATGCCTGATAACGTGTCAGCAGCAACAATTTGATACTCTGCAGGATCAAATGTTGTGTCGCTTGCAGTTGAGCCATCTGCGTTAATTGCACGATATACACGATTATTATAACGAACTAATTGATTTTCGTCATAAACTGTACTTGCTTCCCAATTAACAATCTGCGAACTATATTCGTATCTGTCGTACTTAATAGTGGTGTTTAGATTTCTAACCAGGTCCTGTTGCATAATTGGAGCAGCCACAGCACCTGTTCCGTTACCACCATAAATTGTTACACTCGGAGTTGTTCTATAACCGCTACCGTATGTTACAATAGTAATTGCAGTTACTTCGCCTTCCTCATTGATTAATGCAGTAGCTGTCGCTGCTGTTGTAGCATCGCCTGTAATTTCAACTTGGGGTACGATAGTATATCCAGAACCTCCATTGGTTACAACAATGCTTTCAATACTTAATAATCTATTATCGTACCATTCATTCCATGGAATAGTATCCCAGACTGCATCTGCTGTTTTTCTATTACTAACATCGGTTTCAAGAATCGCAATGTCATCGTCGAGAACCGGACTTACAAACTTGCTGTATGTACTATCATATGCCGACGGAACATCAAAGTCCATAACAGCACCGTCAATTGTATCAATACCTTCGTAACGTAATAAGAATTCTTTAATCTTAACGTGGTATGGTTTTGATTCGTTAATATAATCTAGTACAAAATCTTGATTGTCCTTACGATATACAGCATATTCTTCAAGATTTCTAACTTTATGAGCAACATCAATTAATGAAGTTTTATATAACCAATCAACACGACCTTGCTCAGCAAGAATATAGTTAAACATACTAATTAACAGATCATTACGATGATCTAAGAAATCACCAATTAAGAATTCCTCGTTAATTGAACGAATAATGTTACGTAATTCGAGCACTGGTTCTTGATCAAAATATTGTGCATCATAAACTTCGCTGTCGAATCCGTAATTGTCTAATGTATAATCATAAACAGATTTCTTAAACTGTATTGTGCCATCTTGTAATCCTACACGCTCCCATATATTACTTAGATAAGCATATAATTCCCATTTACCATTACTATTTGTTTTAACTTTAATGACTGTACCTTCTTTAGGGAAGTTAGTTAATAGTTCGCTGTAAGTGTCAACAATCTTTGATGGCTTTGTTAAATTATTATAGCCGTTAGCATACCAATTTGTATAATCCCAATATCTATTAGTATCGTAACTTTGTACACGTATTAGATCTAACCCAAGACTACTATTAATTTCATAAATTGTCCATAAACCGTTATTGTTTTCGTCAACTTCAACAAGATACTTGTATCCTACACCATCTACTGCTAAGTTTTGATAACCTAATTCTGTAATATCAGCAACCGTTGCGTCCCAGGCTCCAGTTGAAGCAAAAGGAATAGGTTCTTGTGCTGTTAATAACTGGAATGTTCTTAATTCACTAAATGGGTGATCAATTAATAGCAAGTTTGCTTTGTTAATATACGTTTTAAGTGCTGCAAACTTATCCTGGAATAAGCTCTTACGAGGACGGAACTCAACACCATATTTGTCTGTTGGGCTTAACGTAAAGTCCGGAACTTTGTTACCGATAGTATCAACACCACATAAGCTGTCTTGTAGTTTGCGATACAGCAAGTCTGGTAAGAAATCGTTTGCATAATTTTCACGAATTAAATCATATTCAACAAAAACATTATTGTCTGTTAAAGTACGATTATATTCAATATGCAATACGCTATCGTAGTT